>Ga0224748_10012_pt1 | contig 32619 bp, 22 predicted proteins | sample LIM_F_Water_Neg_FD_182074 | JGI IMG/M metagenome (GOLD analysis project Ga0224748, IMG submission 182074) | Enriched cells from gastrointestinal tract of the lab mouse from Pacific Northwest National Laboratory (PNNL), Richland, Washington... | ecosystem: Host-associated > Mammals > Digestive...
TTCCTTAGACTTATTGTCTATCATTTTTCTATATAAATTCGCTTTCGCAGTAAGAGAAGAACGAATATTTTGAAAAAAGTCTTCTGTAATCGTTTCATACGGCAAAAATCGATTCGGCACAATTAAATATTCAGCGGTGTTCGTAGTTGAAATCTCCATATCCCTTTTCTGAAGATGTGCATATAAAATCTCTGTTCTACAGATCTTTTTATCATACGTTACCTTATAAAGTTTTCCTTTCGTATACTCAAACAAACATTCACCTGCATATTTTTCATCGTTATAACCATAAGTAGATGTGTTAAACATTAGCTCACCGCTTCTCACATCTGCAAAAATATTATTTTCATACGTTTTACAATTTGCCGCATCTGCTATATTTTGCATTCCTATCAGTTCTTCAAAAAAAAGAATATCTTTGCTAAATGCAAAACGATAATCCAATGCATTCGGATACTTCCTCATAAACAATGTATTCATCGAATCATTGTTCCGAAATATTTGGAAATGTCCCAATTTAAATATCTTATCATGACTCTCCAATACATTGTCCGTGATAAAGTGCCGGATGTCCCCATAAATCAAATCGCATTCAATAAATCCCCAATAATCATAACCTTCGACAATTTCAGGAAAAATGTATTCCAACGCCGGTCTGAATTGACTAATTCTGCCATAGTTATTAAGTGAAATTTTAAAATCAAATTTACTTTGTATTTTTTCTTTTAGTTCATCAAAAGGCATGTTTACCAAATCAACATTTGATGGTAAGTCAAATTCGTCAAAACAACAATCTGACATAATACAAAAATCGACATTCTCATTGTATTTTGCTGCATTCAGCCACAATAGAAAATAATTAGGTAATTTTCCAAAATAAATTAAAAACAATAATATTTTCTTCAACCATGTTTCCTCCGTTTTGGCTATTCTGGTTTCACTTATTCTTACTTGCTAACACTCACGATCACCTTTCGTCGCTATCATGAATATCTCTTCATACTACCCTCTGAATTTTTTCCCACGAATAAGTCTCTGTCACACGCTTTTTAGCTTTCTCCCCTATCTCGGCAATCTGTTTTTCGCTCATGCCATCAGCCTGATCGAGCAATCCGGCAAGTTTTCCCTCTCCCTTGTTCCTCTGCAGTCTACTTCATCCACAGCAGAGTTTCTAAGTCTACTGTATCTCACAGCAATCGCAATAAAACATAATTCAATTATTTTTCCAATAAAACTTTCTCATACTGATCCGCAATAAATCCCCAGCTATACGCTTCCTTCACCCTCTTCTTCGCTTTCATCGAGAGTTCATCAATCTGCTCTGTTGTCATGGTCTCAGCCTTATCAATCAGTGCGCAAAGGCTTCCGGCTTCCTTCTCCCAGTACAGGGCGCCGTCTTCACCACATTCGCGGTTAAATCCGACATTGAGCAGCATGTTGAGTCTGGTACTGCTCAGTGCTTCGATTAAGCTGGGGTTGGTTCCTCCCACCTCATGTCCATGGAAATATGCAAAGGCGTTCTCTCTGATCTTTTTGAGCAGTTCCTGATCATACACCGTTCCCACAAATTTGATCCTGCGGTCTTTGACGAAATGAAGCTTACGCTCCAGTTCATCCATAAATGACTTGTTGATGTTGGTGATGATGACCAGCTCTCTCTTCGTGGTACTCTTCATAAATTCCTTTATGATGAACTCATAATTATTTTCCGGGACAAACCGGCCTACAATCAGATAATATTCTTTGTTTTTAATATTATATGTCTTTAGCCACTCTGCAAACTTTGGATCCGTATCCTGCAGCTGACTCTGTTCCATCTCGGCTCCATATGCGATGTAGGTAGTCTTTGGCTTATATTTACTGTAAGTTTCTTTGATGTAGCTCTCGATATTCTTGCTGTCGCAGATAACGAGATCCGCTTTTCTGACCATCAGCCGCTCTGACATTTTCCAGTACATACGTACCTTGGGGGACCACACCGAGCGTTTCCATTCATGTCCATCGGGATTGACGTAATATTCTCCTCCTAAATCATGCACCATTTTGGCAATAATGTCAATAAACGGTCCTATCCGGCAGGTAAGAATATACAGAATGGGCTTCTCTGTGTGGTGCTTCTTGAAATAATCAATCGCATACATTGCCGCCATCACATCATATACGATTGCCTGTGCGGAGCCGATTGATGGTAATTTCAGTTTGAAGCAGTACGCACTGTGGTACAGAAATTCATTTGGTCCTACTGGTACAGCGCCCTTAAGCTTTGTCTCATCCATCGCACCTTTACCGTTTGCCTTACACGCGATCAGGTAATGAATATTGCTGTTATCCATATGGTACTCTGTCAGTTTATCTACAAAGGTTTCATAACCGCCATAATTCGCCAATCCCTTTGCTCCTATGATGGCACATACGACGTCTTTCTTTTCCTCATGAGGCGGCTGTGCTTCCAGTTCCTCTTTGACGCGCTCTCTTCTCTGGCTGCAGCTGGCGGCGATCCATCCATAGAAGAACCAGATAACAGGGTCATCAAATCTGCCTGCTGCGCACTGATAAATCATCAGATACAGGAATAGAGCGATTGTCACACTGCTGCCATATACCATGCACATTGCGAACAGGCAGACAATCAATATCCCTACGAACACGATTCCACATGTACCGCACTCAGCAAAAAAATTCACAAATGAATTGTTCAGTTGTGTATAAATGCCTAACTGATTGCCTATATCGCTGCCTACCAGCTGCCCGATACCGACACCTCTGCCCCGGGTCTGTTCCATGATGATGTACAGGTTCCTGATTGGTGACTGCAGATTGTACATAAACCCGGTATCACTTCCCTGTGTCATGTCAAAAATGCGGCTTCCGTAAATGGGAAACAGGATTACAATCCCGCCAATCGTAAGCACGACCACTGCCAGCGCTCCCATCCAGCGGATACGGCTGCCAAAATCTTCCTGAAGCTTCTCACGATGCACTACCACATATCCGGCAAGCATGACAATGACAGAGATCGTACATGCGATCATTCCCCCAAGCCCATTCGACAGGGCCATATCAATCAGGCAAATAATCGCGCCAGCCAGTAATTTCCAGCTAAATCTCCTGGAAATGATCTGATATACATAGAATAGCAGCATGATGCCGCATATAAATGACAGATACGCCGGCTCTTCATATAACAGCTTCAATCTGTTCAGTGTGACACCATCCTGATATTCACTGACTTTCCAGAATAGATTAGAGTCCTTCATGAACATCGCCACAACGGTCTCTGCTCCCTGTATCAGGGATACCGCCCATATAAAGTTCGCCGTCATCCACTTCCAGCGATTTCGAAACACAAAGACCAGCAGCGATACATTGCACAGCATATGTATCAGGAATGTACTGACACCCTTCCACTGATCCCCAACAGAGATAAACTGTACCAGAACCGTATACAGCACGATGATCAGATAGAGCACTGCGATCTGCATCAATGCCTTTCCTTTTCCTCTTATCAAATACCATAGCAGCGCAAATGCGCCCATCAGGTACAAAACATCCGAAAATCCGTATGCACGAAGTGCATGACTGAATACAATCAATATTGCCTGCATGTATTCCATAAAATACCCCTTATTTACCCATATTTTTATACGTTACCAGACTAACTCATAAACTCCCTATAATGCTCCAATACCTCTTCTGTATCTCCATGTTCCATAACAATACCATCATTCATCCACATAACCTGGGTACACAGCCTTTCAAGTGTCTCTATATTGTGGCTTACCAATACAACAGTTCGGTTATCATCGCGTATCAGTTCTTCCATTCGTGCCAGGCTTTTTCGCTGAAAATGTTCATCTCCGACGCTCAGCACCTCATCAATCAATATGATATCCGTTTCGAGGTTTGATGTTATCGCAAATGCAAGCTTACTATACATACCGCTCGAATATGTCTTTACCTGACGGTCTATAAATTCTCCCAGTTCGGCAAACTCAATAATGGCATTTTCTTTGGCTTCGATCTCTGCCTCTGTAAATCCCAATAACATGCCTGACAGATATATGTTTTCCCTTCCTGTCAGATTATCATTGAATCCAATGCCTAATGACAATAGCGATATGGAGTTGCCATGCAGGTCTATTGTACCTTCATTTGGTCTGAACACTCCTGCAAGCGCCCGCAGCAGTGTTGATTTTCCACTTCCGTTTTTACCAGTGACGCCAAGTATTTCTCCCTTTTTAAGAGAAAAGCTGACATCTTTTACCGCTTCGTATACCTTTGCCTTCTCAGCATCTCTTCTGATCAGGTTCCGCTGAATGGAAAATTTCTGGTTTAATTTGTATACAACTTTTACATTTTTTACTTCTATCGCTATTTCACTCATCTCTACACCATTTTCACATAATCATTTTCATTTTTATAAATTACACGTAATCCCAGCACACAGATACCCAGCGAAATCACAAACCATACAAACAGCATGATTACGGATGGCGTCTCGCCATACAGGACTGCTTTCCGCATGCAGAACAGAAAATATGCGATAGGATTGACTCTCTGCAGAAGATACCCAAAAGGCTGCGGAAATGATGTTCCCACATTGTAAAATATGCCTGTCAGAAAATATACAAAATTAAGCACGATGTTCAATGCCTTTGTCAAATCGCTTACGTATACGCCAAAATGCATGATGAGCAGGCAAAATCCAAAACAAAACATAAAAAATACGATCAGGATTGGAATGATAAACAGTATATTGAAGTTGATATGAACACGATAGATCATCAGCATAATCACTACCAGTCCAAAGTTTATCATCATCTTAAAAGCCAGTACAAGCATTCTCTGAATCACCAGTACATACTTGGGCATGTACACTCTTGATATGATGTGCTGATTGCCTCTGATCATATCGACACTGCTCATTACAAGGCGGTTAAAAAAGTCCCACATCATAATTCCTATAATAATAAAGATGGGAAAATATTCTTCCTGGGAGTTAAATGCAATTCCGAATACAAGCGTATAGATGATCATGGTCGCCAATGGCTCCAATACCCACCACAGCCAGTTAAGATAGGAATTTGCCACTTCAGCTTTCAAGTCACAGTTTGCCGCATATTTTGCAAATCCCCAATATTTCCTTATCTCTTTAAAAAAACGCATTATGTCACCTCGTTTGCCACATATTTATTTGCAATTTTTTATCTGCCCTTCGCGTTTTATAATTATATTATCCAATCTATCGCTTCTGGTGTTTTTGATTGCCATTTTCACCAGAAGCTGTTCATATTTCCAATCATAATCATCTTTTTTTATGATTCCGAACAGCCAGTTCCGAAAAATCACATTGGCAAATAAGTTGGCATAATTTACGATCTGGTCAATTATATTCCCATGTTCCCTAACCATCAGTATACGATTTCTAACTGCATAGTATTCTCTCCAGTCGTATCTTCTTTTGCCTGTCTTGTCCACAGGCTTTGTCTTATGATTCAGGACTGCGTCTGTTACTACCAGGAATTTGCTGTACTTTCGAATGCGCATGGAATATTCTGCATCGTCATGCCATATGAAATATTCTGCATGGGGTAAACCAATTTGCCTGATAAGTGAGATGTCAATCATCATACCGCAAAAGGAAGCAATCTCACACTCGAAATGAGGCTGATTGTACTTGTCTTTTTCACAATTTATAAAAAAAAGTCCCAGTTTTGACACATTCCTCCTGTGGTATGTATCAATAGTATCATTAACTTTTACTGTGCCTGCAAACGCTTTATAATCCGCATACTTTTCCCTGGCTTTCAGCAGTTTCTCCATATAATCTTTTTCAAGCATGGCATCATCATCAATGAGGAGTACGCTTTCTATGTCTTTTTGCACTGCCCGTTCAATGCCTTTTGAAAATCCTCCCGCTCCTCCGATATTTTGTGAGAGATTGATGATATCATAAACCGTACTTTCCGCAGACAATTCTTCCAGACAGGTCTGCGTTCCATCTGTCGATGCATTGTTTACGATTATGATGCTGTCGGGCGAAGCTGTCTGATTTCCCACATTTTCAATGCACTCCCGCAACAGCCTTTCCCTGTTATATGTCACAATTACTACTGCATATCTTGCAACTGCCATAAGAACCCCTCTTATAATCTCCTGTTCTTCTCATCCTGTCATTTTCAGAAATTCCAGCATTATCACCCTTCCAACATGATGCTGTACCATAACAGTTCAGCCCAGGACTTTGCACTATGCTGCAAATTATGGCTTTACAAGCCACGTGAGAAAGCGTAGTGGCTGAGATGCATCAAGCCACGGAACGTGGCTTTGACACCAACGAAGTGGTTTTGCATGGCTTGATGCCTGTAACAGGAAGCCGAAGGCTGAACTGTTACGCTGTACCAAAAGCATTCTATCACAAAAGCATGAAAAACGCTATTCAATTTTATGTTTTTGTGATAAAATTAGGCAGTTGCTATAGTTGTGGCACTTTATTTATCCTGTTTTTAATGAATATATCAATAAATAATGGAGGCTTTTCATGAAAAATTATATCATGCAGCATAAAGGAGAGCTTGCGGCGAGAGTTGCCCTTAGTATGCTTGGCGTACTATTTGTATATTTCTTTTCATATAGTACATCCCCCTTATACCCTGATTATTACGGCGGAGATTCCGCACAATTTCTCACAATAGGTAAGGCACAGATGCAGGGAAGAATCCCATACAAAGAAATGTTTGACCACAAAGGTCCTTTTATTTTCTTTATTGACATGCTTGGTTTTATGATTGCAGGAAGCAAATCCGGAGTCGCCATAATTCAGTCACTCTTTATCATTATTACAGTAAATGCCATATTTGATATCGCACGGCTTCGTTCTGAGAGCAGCTACTTTGGCATCATTGTTGTTGTCATTTCCCTGATAATTTATAAACGCAATTATGTTGAGGGGAACTGTGTTGAGGAATACTGCCTGCCTTTTCTTGCTGTAAGCACATATTTTCAGATGAAATTTTTATATTGTAAGGATAAACGGCATTCCCCCTATGTGGCAATGTTCTATGGGATTGCTTTCGGTATATGCGCAATGACCAGAATTACCAATGGCGTCATGGTCTGTACCGGGGTGCTCGTCATATCCGTTATATTGCTTATCCAGAAGCAATATGCAGACCTAGTTCGAAATGCGTTAGGCTTTATTCTTGGATTTGTGTTGGTCTGCATTCCCTTTGCATCCTATTTTTTGCACCATGAATGTTTTGGAGACTTCCTTTACGGAACATTTGCTTATAATTTTGAGTATGCCAGCAAAATGCTGTCCTGGGTAAAAACCCCTGATTCGGGCAATGCTGTCACATTTTTTAAATTTTATTTCAGCTACTGGTGTATTGCGCTTGCGGCAGTTTTTGCATTTAGCCGTAAAGCACACCCTATCGCATTATTTTATAGCCTGGCTTTCGCCATGGAAACATATCTCTTTTTAAGCGGGCAGCTTTTTTTGCAGTATCCTGGGATTTGCCTTCCCCAGGTCGCTTTGCTTTTCAATGAGCTCGTTCCGCTTGACCTGAAACAATCCGCAAGAAGCTTTGCCAAATTGGCAGTTTTGCCCATTATTATGATAATATGCGCCTACTCCATAAGAAACATGGCTGAGTCGCTGAATATTTATCGTGAATACCATGCTTTTGAAGGTACACGCGGCAGTTATGAATATCTTCTGGAACAGATACCTGATGACGAGCTTGCTTCCTTTGTTGCATATGGCGATAACCGTTTCAAGGGGCTATATCTGGCATATGACCTGACACCTGCATACAAATACTTTGTCATTCAGGAATGGCACGCATCGTTTAGTGAATTTGTGAAAAATGATATTCACTCGGTTTTCGCAAACGGCGATGCCACATGGATCTTAACCGCAGGGCAGACAGGATGTATATCGGATATTCTTGAAGAGCGCTACGTGATACATGATTCCGTAGACGATTATGTGCTTTATAGGAAAAATCAATCCCATACAAACACCGCATCGTCTGGAAGCTCATAATATTTTTTCATCCCTTCACGCAGGGTTCACCCTATTAAACACTCTTTCCCCCGAAACGCAAACCCATACTTGCGTATCCGCTCCGGCGCAAAGCCGTCTGCAGTCAGTTCTGCCTCGTACTGCCTTTCTTCAATCTGGGCATGGGCGTTTGCGAGCGTGTCCTCCAGTGTTTTTTCCTTGTATGACTTATATACCTTAAATTCTATGATGTATGCGCAGTCTTCCTTTCCATCCAATGGCTTTAGCATCACGTCATACCGTCCAAAACCACTCTCACGGTTCGATGTAATCTCATATCTTCCGGAAAGCTCTACCATCAGCCCCAACACAAATCCGTGGTAAAAGCGTTCCGGTGTATCGTCATCTGACACGCCCTGTGCCATGTCAAAGCTTGAAAAGCTTTGAAGCGCAATTTTATTCATAAATTCGTTCATTGCCTCAACATCGTTTTTGAGCAGTGCCTTGATGAAGTCATTGTATGTGCTTTCGATGCTTCCGCCAAACCAGCCTTTTACCATGTCTTCAAACAGCATCCTGACTTCCATATTGGTGAGCGCCAGTGTGTAGACTGCCCTCTTTTGTTCCCCGACATACCTGAGACTCTGCACTTTCAGGTAGCCTGCCGCGAGCAGCATGCTCCATACTGCACTGGCACTGCCGTCCAGATGGCTGAATATAATCTGTTCGTCCAGCATGGTCTCAAAGCTGTTTCCCTTCAGGAGTTCTTCCATTATCTGCTTGATGCCGGGTGATCCCTTTTGTACGAGGGAATTTGCAAGCCCGTTGCCGCTTGTATTTGACCAGTATGCGCTGTATTTTCCCTTTTTTCCGATAAAGGATGCGATTGACCACGGATTGTAAATATCGGTATGCCCACCGAAGGTAAATCCATCGTACCACTTCTTCACGCCCTGTTTCTCACTGCCAAGTCCTGCATCGTCAAGTGCCTGGAATACTTCTTCCTCCGTAAAGCCAAACGCCGTTGCGTACTCATCAGAGGTGGTCGTGATGACATCCAGATTGTTCAGGTCGGAAAATATGGACTCCTTGGATATCCTTGTGATTCCTGTAATCAGACCGCGGTGAATGTAGGGATTTGTCTTAAAAGTGCTGTTGAACAGTCCCCGGAAAAAGGAAACTGCCTCATCCCAGTAACCTGACAGCCACGCCTCCTGCATGGGCGTATCATACTCATCAAGGAGGATGATAACATCTTTATGATAATAACGCTGCATAAAATTTGCCATTGAATGAAGCGTACCAGATGCCACGCTTTCCCCCATACCAGGCTTTACACTTGCATAGTATCTCTTTTCGTTTGCACTAAGCAAATCCCCATCCAGCAGATAACTGTTCTGGTCATATATGCGTGCAATTTCTTCTGTTATCTTATATTCCATGGCTGCACAGTCTTTTGCCTTTATATTGGCAAAGCTTAAAAATATCACCGGGAAGGTTCCCTGTAATTCGCGATATTTATTTACCTCTGCCGTTCCACCTTCTTCCCAGATGGAAAGTCCCTCGAACAGGTCGCCCCTGTCCGCATATTTATTTGAAAAAAAGCATTCCAGCATGCTCATGTTAAGTGTTTTCCCGAATCTGCGCGGCCGGGTGATGAGCGTAACTGTTGAGCCATACTCCCACCATTCTCTGATGAATCCGGTCTTGTCAATGTAAAATTTATCCCCTTCAATCATCCTGTCAAATCGCTGCTCGCCTATATTTACTATTTTTCCACCCATAACCCATCGCCCTTTCCCATATCCAACTGCTTTCAAGCACGCTCTAGAACAAAACCGTTATAAGCCTTATTTTCCAGAGGCTCATAACGGTTACTCATTTTTATACTCACGACAGATGAAATCTGCCGTGAGTATCGCGCCAACCGCAGCCGCACAGCGGCATATTTCCTCATGCGGTTGTGCGCATCATATTATACTGAGCGATCAGTCTTTTCGACCGCCAGTATAACCGCCTGGACAACAGGCATTTATAATATTATAGCCCATAAAACCGGCAAAGTAAACTCTTATCCGTTTTAATAATGGCAGAAGAACCGGAAAAGCGTACCAGTTCAGCCTTTGGCTTTACTATCACTCGATTTGTTCACACCACGTTTCCACTTCATTGCCTGATGAATCATATATATATCTGATTCTTGCATACCCATCCGGGCCATTTATTAACTGCTTCTCCGCGCCACGATATTTCTTCTTTCAAAGCATCATTATCGCCGGATTATCCGGAAGATGGCGGTGTATTGTTGTCATCATCCCTGTGGGCAAGGAGATAATCGTTTACTTCCATCAGCATTTCGGCAGAAATGCGTTTGCGAAAAAGCACCAGCGTGCCTGCATCAAACGGGGCATCTTCCTGATAGCCGGGAAGTCCGATAAAGTGCTGTAGGTATGGGTTTTCTGTGATCTGTTCCACAAGTTCACGGTCGGAATACTGGAATTTGGTCTGGATAATGAGGGCTCCTAACGCCATCCGAAATGGCTTGGCAACATTACCCATATGACTCGAGAACAGTCTGGCATATTTTGCTTCAAATTCATCCTATGGGATTTGGTCAGCCAGTTTGATCCAGCGGTTATCCGAGTTCATACGGAGTCCCATGGGCTGGTTGAAATCGAGAAACGAGTGGTGTAACTTGTCGGTTGGTTTGTACATAGATTTAGCCCCCTTATACTTAAAATATGCAGAAAAACTGCAAGAAAAACGGTTTGATTTTATCAAAAGCCTTGCAAGTATTATACCACAAAACGTGGTAAAAGTCAGTAAAAGCAAGTGTTTTAAGCCTAATCAGCAGACACTATTTACGCCAAAAATACAATCTTTTGCACGAAGAATTAACAGTGAATCCAACTTGTCCGCCTAAAACACATTGCTATCTGGCAAACAGCAAAAAACTCGCAGTCCTTATATGTACCAAGAACTGCGAACAAATTATCCATATTTCAGATATGTAGCATGCCAAAATCAATTTCTGTATTGTTTATATAAGCGAGTTTCTAAAGGGTGTTCGCGAATATCTTACATCTACGGAACGCAGCCAGTAATGCTGCCTGCAGTAATGGCGAATACTTTCTGCCACGATTTCCTTGTTCCGCAGATTTCCAACGGTTATTTTCCTTATAGGGAGATGTCCCTCACACCAGACTTTCACATCTTTTGCCTCTTCTCCCCTGCTTAGCAAAAACGCATACACTTCATTGCATATCTTTTCCTGATTTTTAGAATCGGATATGTAAATTTCATTTCGATTTTCTATATGGAACTCTTCATATCTGCTGCGCGTATACCGGCATACTGGATTTTGTTTGTTGACGCCGGGGATATATTGTTCCCTCAGAGTGCATCCAAAGCATTTCCAGTCATCGGTCTTCCCTTTACTGGTATCCGTGCAGTTCATGACTTCAACCTTGCCCGGCTTGGAGATGTGTTTTGATAATCCCTCTTGCAGCTCCTTTCCCATTGTGGCATCAAAGTTCAATCGAACCATGCATTTCGAACGTTTCCTTTTTTCGCTGTCACCAGCCTTCACAACAATATATGGAACTTTTATCGTTCCTACATTTCTGTATTGAATGCAATCAGACAAGTCTGTATCACGTCCAGAAAATACCAGTCTGGATTCCTCTTCCTCATAAAAACCATCATGCTTTACATATGCAATAATGTCTGCTGCCTGCCGTCTGATATTTTCATGATTATTTTCATTATCTGACAAATTTAAGTCAAACTTATCTGCAAAATCATCCTTGCTTGTGTGCTCATTAATATACTGCACTTTATAGCAGCTATTGTAGACACAGCAGTATTCGTCTATGTCCTTCTTTTTAATGTAAAATGGGCGTATATTGTTGAAGTCAAAACCTATGGACACCCCCTCAGGCGCATATCCGCGCCATTGGCTTAGCTTATCGTTCTCATCACAAAAACACACGATGTAGAAATCACCTAATGATTCATCCTTAATATCAGCACCCAAAACCTCCCGTAGCTTTTCCATACCAAGGTGCTGCTCCTCCTGGTCATTTGAAAATCTTGCGTTTGTTGCCCAGAAGCTGTCACTTTCAATAATCGACCAGAAACTTTCCAATGTACGGTACTGATACACATATGGATCGCGTACTATTTTTGACACCCTGTCTATTGAAAGCATTTTCACGGATGACTTGTTGGCTGCAGTCTGATCTATCTTTTCCAGTTCTTTATATACATTTGTACATGGCATATTTATACCTCCAAAATCTCCGTGGCCCACTCTCTATTAAAATGTGCCTGGATCAAACCGCTTCGTTCATATATTTTAGGAATTCCCTTTCCATAAATCTCCTGTAACCTTATTTGCCATTGATCCTTAAAACGGTTACCAGCATAACTGCTATACCATGCATATCGAATTCCCAACCGTTCCAGTTCCTCCATGCACTGCATTGAAATGCATTTGTAATCAGGATCCTCATCAATTTTCTTTTCTTCATCTGCAAGCATGTGCAAATCAACCAGAACTATCACATCTTCACCTTTAATTTCCTCAATATGCTTATTGATGTCTTCCATTATCTTGCATTCTTTCAGGCTTGTATTCATTTTTTCAAAAACACCAGCATAATATTCAATTGTCTCCGTCTTACTTTTTCCGTCAAGGTTGATTAATATCACTCCACTATTTAAATCTTCCTGCGTCTGATCCTTATAATATTTTTTCATTGCATCGATTACTTTACATGTTTCTGGCAAATTATTGTCAATAAAGTAAATACCTTTCATTTTCACTCGCCTCCATTTGATAAAATTGGCAGTTTAATCACAAACTCAACAAATTGCTGTTCCTCATTCCACTCATAAAAAAAATCTGCTTTTATCGTCCTTTCACAATCCAGTGATTCCGTGTACCATTTCATTGCCTGCAATGACATTCCTGCTGTTTCTTTCACCTCCATTTTCTCCCTAAGTTCCTTATTCAATTGAGCCAGTTCTTCTTTTAAAATATTATGTACTTTATTTTTTAATACAAGATATGAGACATTCTTATTCTCGCATTCCTGACTTTTAATTGTAATTCTGCACTTGTCATTTCCACGTTTTAAAATTAAGTACTGCGCTATGATTTCATTGTCCTCAAAAAAATAATTCACACTTTCAATATTATCTGAATTCTCTTTTTTCTGTTGACTAAAATACTTGTGGATTTCAATATCCCAATTGATGCAGTATTTAATGGCAGTAAACAAAATATCAAATATAATGCAGATGATATACTCCTGTTTATAATAATATCCATTTTCGCATCTGCCATTCAGTTTTCTCAAAATATCCTCCAAATCCAAAATGTCTGCATCATTCAATGAATAGCCAAAAACATCTACATCAAACCGAAAAACATCTTTCATAAATGCAAGATATTGTTTTGGACTTAAATTCAACAAAGTTTCATCAAAAATAGAACTTCCAATGTTTTTCATTGCCTTGTTCATTTTATCATCGTTTACTTCCAGCGTATATGCCTCCAGCCGTGACTCGCTCCATTCGCTGCGAAATAGCCTTGCAATTCTCATATTGACATATACTTTTAGCAGCAGGAAGTGATAAATCTCTCTGTACTGTTCCTTGTAATCACTCTGGAGCAGCTTTTCTATCGTTAAAATATCATTATTTGTGTTATGATCCCCTGCCCTTTCCCGCATCAGCTGCCTGTTTATCCCCATCTGTTCTGCCAATATAGGCATTGCATTATTGTTAAAGTCCGCCTCAATCCAGTGCAGCATCTGGTGTCTGTACATCAATATCTTCCTAATCCTGTAAACCACCAAAAATGGATTATCTGTTTTGCATTCGATATAAAAATATAGCGGCTGTATTTTGACAGATTTTGCATCTGATATCTTTTCTGTTCGCAAATACTCCTCATTATTATTTATGCATAATACAATGTAATCTTTCCCAACATAATAGCTTTTATTCTCCAAATTTTTATCTCTGACTGCCTCCTTTACACGTCCTGCTATCAAAGGCGATACGTTTTTGCTTTTGTAGTCCGTTACTGCATACAGCTCGTCTCTGTTCTGTGCTCCTGCAAATGCTGAAGTGAGGATTTTTAGCTCATCCCCCTTGTACAATAAATCCAGAATCCGTTGCTTTAAATCAGCATATCTGTCAATTCCCACTGAACTTCCTTTTTTTAACAGGTATAAAAGGCTTGCTGTCTTTATTACCCTATTATGAATCTCCGTCTCGATTTCGTACTTTGTCTTTCGTCCCATTTCCGCCAAAATCTCCAGACATACAAAACGTCGCAAATTCTTGATATAATAATCTCCCCACAACTCATCAACTGCATCGTGAATTGCCTCATCAGGTTCTATATCACGTTTCTCTATTAATGAAGACGCTTTCTGCACAAAAAACAACATACTATCATAATACAACCGTGTATTTTCAATCATCAGGGATTTCCAGAAAAGTCCAAATTCATTCTCCATATCCATGTCACAAGGCTTTAATTCCTCAAGGTCATTTAAATTTGTACTATTTTCCACTCCTGTGACAAGAAGATATTCCAGCCATAAACTTTTGGTTTCGTCTGCACTGCTATTAATCAGCCTGTGAATCAGTTTTTCATATTTGTAATACTTTTCATAATATCCGATTTCCTTTGGAAGCAAATTTTTATATTTGTCCATTGTTGCTTTTCTAATAATATAGTTGCTTCTAAGATCTGTAAGCCCTTCCATCAGATATTTCTGGATAAACACCATCCTGTCTTTCGGCTGTAATATATTTTCTTTTAAATACCTGCACAAATATACTGTTTCTCTTCTTAGTTCTAAGTCATTCAAGTACTTCTTTATCGATGATATATCTTGGTTTTGATTTAATAACAATGCATCAAATTCCGGATTGAGGAAACTTTCTGAAATCAGGAGAAAAACATCCAATATCACCTGCTTATATATTTTACCATACGAAAAAAATGGGCGGCATAATATTTTCATATAGGATTTTATCGCATCTAACTCGCCTTGTCGAAAAACACAACAATAAATCGGCGACAGGTTCTCCGATACAAAATAATCTATTATGTCTTTTTTCTCCAATGGCATTGCCTTTTCTTTTATTTCCTTTTTTCCGATGCGAATAATCCCGGACATCAGTCCGATAATGTCCAATATACTCTTTTTGTGGTCGTCGCTTACAGCCAAATGTTCTTTTGCGTAGTGTGAGCACAGTAATCGCAAGTAGCCTTGTTCATTCTTCTCCTGACTGCCCTCTGACTGCGGATATTTATCAAAAGCCACAGCCCTGTAATCGTATTGCTTTTTATCCCAGTATTGGCTGATGTCCTTTGTGGATGACCGTTTGAAAAACAGCTTTGCATTTTTCTGCAATGTGCACATGGCACAGGAGTCCCCAAAATTTCGAACAGATGACACATTGATATCTACAAATGCATGGAAATCCTTCTCCACATCTTCCACAAAATCCATTTTACTATGCAGGGACATTCTGTTCACCAGCACAAATACATGGTCAAACTGAATCGGCTTCTGGATTTCTTTCGGAACCAGGGAATGCAGGAGATTATTCACCCGTCTATACGTTGTCCCTGTAATGATTGTATCATCCACATACGTAAACCTTACCATCATCTTTTGTCTTACTGCAACAGAAATGGCAGCTTTTACATCCGCATATTTTGTTATAATGTTAGACCGATACTCCTTTGTAGAATCCATGACAATAACATCAGCATTTCCATTAAAAAAATAATTGCTGACGTAATGTCCAAACTCTACATTTGTATGATGCTGTGGAGAAACAATAATATTCAGGGCATTTGCTTCTCTTATGCCCTCTGTATCCTGTTGCAAATGATACAGCCATTGTGCAATATATTCTTTCTCCTTATGAAAATACTGCGTCGTGTCTATATAATATTGGAAATGGTTTCCATCTCTATAAACATGTCCGTAAAAAATACATTCTTTTAGGTTTACCAAACGTATTTCATTAATAATCTGCTTTCTTTTATCTTTTCCTGTACTTTGTGATGGCACATTGACTTCTAGCTGCTGTGAAGGTACTGTGGATGTTACATCTGTCTCTACCAGCGCAAATTCATCCAGTACTTTCGGGGGATAACACTGTTCACACTTCAGGGGATTATACCACTTAATCTTTTTGTAGCAAAAAAACTGTGGACTAGGCTTTATCAGAGCAGTTTTAATTGTCCTATTTTCACTAATTTCTTCCCAGTACTCCCTCTCAAGTTCTGTCGGCTCATCTCCCTTTGCTCTTTCCTGTAAATCTCTCACCCAGAATAGTGTATAATTCTTAATTAATTGTTCTGCCGTTACCTTTTCCTTATAATTTTCCAAGAACATGTCCCACATTTTCTTAAACGTTGTCAATGTCGAGATAATCGGAACGATCTGTAAAATTTTTACTTTCACACCGTCAGGAATTTCCCTGCTAAAATACATTTTTACTTTTGCGCTAATGTGTGACAATGTTTTCTGCACCATTATGTCATTCTGATATACCGCAAATTCCACAAAATAGTCTGAGTCACCCTCCTTTTGCTGACATTCTTTTATAATTTCTGATAAAGCAATCAATATTTCCCTTGAGTACGAAGCATACCCATAAAGCAGAAAATGATTTTGAAGAGCAACTCCCTCTTTTATCATTCTTCTTATCATTAACAGTGCGGTTTTTCTTGCAATACGTGGTTTTCGGAACAAAATGGATATTTCGTAAAATTCCTCCAAGTGTACCTTGTTCCCCAGCCTCATGTGTATATTATTCAGCCAGTACCCTGCTCCATCAGTTGCCATCAGGGGATGTTGTGCAACATTACCAATATATTGTTCAAACAGCGTCATGTCCCTTTGCATCGTTTGGGGAAGTATAACATCAAACGGAAACAATACTTGTGGATTGGAAGAAACAAATTCACCGTCATCTATATTTTTTTCATATTCTTCAACGAACGCAATTGGATTCTCTTTCAGATAACAATATTGCTGCGCATTTTTAACAACTTCATACATATTATTACCTGACAATACCATATCATCTACTCCGTTATCCGCATGAAGATAAAATTGCATTCCGCTGTTTAACAATTTATTAGACATTACAATCGTGTCAAACATCATTTTTATAAATCCACTATTACAGTTAATAATTGCAAAATAGCGAACCTGTCCACCGCACAATATGTCACTATCCACAATTCCTTTGCAAAATGTTTCTACCCCCCATGGAGAGTACATGTTTGTTGCCCTACACATATCCAAAAAATAGACTTTTTTATCCTTTGGATCCATCTTGGCATTATACTCATTTATCACCTTCACCCATTTATGAACCATCTGGTCTTTTTCATTGCCTTCGTTTTGTTCCGACAAGACAGACTGATAAAGTTGCTTGTCCAGTTCTGTTATATCACAATCAATCAGGCATTCCGCACTGTATTTTACAAACTCCGCATAGTCTTTATCCTTTTCGACAAAGTTACCGACTCCATTCATAAAAATATTTGCATTATGCTGCTTTGTTTCCTCATACAATACCGGAAACAGAATCTGATATTGTGTCCCTGGAATGAAATCACCCATTGGCACATCATTCAATTTTAATGAATCATAATTATTTTCATGGTATATGAGCTTCTCATCGTTAATACTGTACCTTGTACTACTTCTCATTGCCAATTTTGCCTTACAAAGTCTGAGTTCCTGTTCAAGCCGCAACAAACCCATACACCTGACTGGATTTTCTTCGCGGTATCCTTTCCAGGCCTCTTTTTCCGTTTCATTATGAAATTTCTGAAAGAAATGGGATACGGACAGATTGATACCGGAAAAGTATTTATCCCTATTTTCTAATTTCTTTAAAAAATTATCCAATATTGTCTCGTAAATATTTGCGTCAGCAATATCGATTTTTAAAGTCTCCCTGGCAATTCTAAGGCTAAAAATACCCTTATGGTTATAAGAATGTATAAAAATATTTTCTATAATTTGGATAAGTCCCCTGCTGATACTTCTTGCCCTTTCCAGGAATTTATCTATACTATTTCCTTCCGTTATTTCCCAGACAGGAACAAGCACTGAAAACACGGCGTATTCTAAAGCTGTAATTTTCTTCTTGGACAAGCTCTGGTATATGTCAGATGCAATCATCTTTTTTCTTCCCGGTGACGGAAGTTCCTTAATCCTTTTATCCAGCATCCTTTTTGAAATTTCAAGTAAATCCTTTAATCTGGAATTTGCATCCACAACTTCTTTCTCAATGATTGGCATACCTTCTTCATCCAAAGTGCAATACCTATTAAAAGCTGAATACATATCGCTATCCACTTCAATTAGAGGAAAAAATGTTGATTGAATCCCTTTCTTTATTGACGACAACTGCTGAATATTTACTTCTCCGCTCTCAGTCATATAAAAAGCACTGTAAAAAATATATTTGTAGGATGCAAGGACAAATCGCATAAAATGAGAATATTTGTGATATACGGATACCTTTTCCCACTTTCTCTTATCAGGGTAAATGTAATCCTTAAATGGTTCTATAAATACTACAATACGATTGCGTATAGAGGGAAATTGCTGGAGTACCAAAAGAAGGTACTGTATATTTATTATGTCCTCATCCGACACATTTTTTATCCTCACATAATAGCTAATCTGATATTCAGTACTTTTTTCTACCATGCTGCCAAGCTCTGTCAACTCGTGAGCTTCCCAAATACTTTTCGCTTCGCAAGTACCTTTATGCCATTGTTTCTCGATATTTTGAGCAATATCCAAGCTCCAAAACCTTTGCTGTACACTGCCCTTAATCCAACAATAGCGAATTGAAATCTTCTCCATAATTCCTGTATAATCCCAAAAGTCTGTCTGATTTTTCTTCTCAAAGGCTTGAACAACCTGCATAAAATTTGAAAAATCTGTCTGAGTATTTTTTAAATTAAAACATAAGATTATTTTATCCATTGCATTACAGTCTCCTTTGAAAACATGACATTTTCCCCTAAAAAAATACATTATTATACATAAATTTATCACTTTTCAACAAATCAAACAAGGGACAGAATTGACCACTGGCACTATTGTGGTTCATTCTGTCCCTCTATTAGCTTTCTATTCAACATTTCATATATAAATCCATGGCAGAAACGCTTTGTTTTAGTCGCATCTTATCCAATCAGGCATTCCTTCCCCCGAAACGCAAACCCGTACTTGCGTATCTGTTCCGGCGCAAATCCCCTTGAAACAAGCTCTGTCTCGTACTGCTTCTCCGCTATCTGCCGATGCGCCTCTTTCAGCGTGTCCTCCAGATTCTGCTCCCCAAGGTACGGATTCATCACTTTAAATTCAAAAATAAATGCCTTTCCGGCAGGGTCAGCCGGTTCCAGCATCACATCATAGCGCCCATAACCGCTCTCACGATTCGAGCGTACCTGATATTTGCCAGCCAGGTTCACCACCATTCCAAGCACAAACCCATGATAAAAACGTTCTGGCTCCGATTCATCGGAAGGGTGATTTCCACTGCCAAACGAACTGAATGTCCTTAGCGCCACCTTGTTCATGAACGCATTCATCATAAGCACATCATCATCCAGCATTGCCTTAATGAACTCGTTGTAAACCTCCTTTGTATCTCCTCCAAACCATCCCCGCACCATGTTGCGGAACATCTGACGCACCTCAGCATTGGTGATCGAAAGTGTATACAAAATGTCACAATCATCCGCACCGCCCATTCTTGTTCCCTGCACTTTCAGATATCCTGTTGCAAGCAGCAGGCTCCACACGGCTTCCGCATTGTCCTTTAGTCGCTCAAACGCTATCTGCTCGTCTATCTGTACCTCAAAACTTTTCCCTTGTACAAGGTCTTCCATCGTTTTTTTGATTTCTTTATTCCCCTGCTGAATCAACGCGTTTACCAGCCCATTGCCACTGGTATTTGACCAGTATGCATTATATTTTCCCTTTTTTCGGATAAAAGATGCGATTGACCATGGGTTGTAAATGTCAGTATGATCACCGAAGTTAAATCCATCATACCACTTCTTCACTTCCTGTTTTTCGCCGCCCAATCCCACATCATCAAGCGCCTGGAACACTTCCTCCTCCGTAAAACCAAATGCCGTTGCATACTCGTCAGAGGTGGTTGTGATGACATCCAAGTTGTTCAGGTCGGAGAATATGGATTCCTTGGATATCCTCGTGATTCCTGTAATCAGACCGCGGTACAGGGCATCATTTGTCTTAAACGTATGATTGAAAAAATTCCTGAAAAAATCGACCGATTCATCCCATGTACCCGCAAGCCATGATTCCTGCATCGGTGTGTCGTACTCGTCAAGGAGGACAATGACACTGCTGCAGTAAAACCTTTTCAGAAAACCACAAAGACGTTTTACTGCAATAATTGCTTTCTTATCATCCATATCGTCTGTAACGGACTGAAAAAACGCCCTCTCTGCGTCATCAAACTCTCCAGTCTCCATGATATCACTGTACTCCCTGTACACATCAACAATAATCTGCTTGATTCCTGTCTTGATTCCCTCAATATCCCCTGACTTTATCGGTGCAAAGCTCAAAAATATCAGCGGAAATGTCCCCTGCAGACTTCTGTATTTCTCACTGTCGGAGACATTGGAAAATATGGAAAGCCCTTCAAACAGATCCTGTCTGCCTGCATATTGATTTGAGAAAAAACACTTGAGCATGTTCATGTTCAGCGTCTTGCCAAAGCGGCGCGGACGTGTAATCAGTGTCACTGTTGATCCGGACTCCCACCATTCCCTGATGAAATCTGTCTTGTCAACATAAAATTTATTTTCTTCAATAAACCTTTCAAATTGCTGCTCTCCTAGATTTACTGTTTTCTTCGTCCCCATGCCAATCCCTCCCCCATAAATGCGCATAAAATCACTTTCATGCACATTTTTTCACAAAATGCAATGCCATAATAACATTTTCCTAAATTGCTTCCTTAGCATTCCTTACCCCGAAACGCAAAACCGTCCAGTCACATCCGAATCCCTTTTAGCTTCCGCTCCATCTTCGTCAGTGTCTGCGAGTGCAGTGTCATGAGCAGAATGAAATCCAGGATCACTTCGGCATAATAGCTCATCATGGTGTGCCTGCCTGCAAGCAGGCGCAAAATTATCTGGGGCTTTATTTTACCCCTTTTCACCATTTTGGCGGCCGTGATGCAGGTTTCAAAGCTGCGGCTGTAGATATTTTCCTCATAGTATTTCTTGATTGCCCTGCGCGTTTTTTTCTTCTCCGGGCTTGCCAGGTTGTGTACTGCTTCCAGATACTGCCTGCAGTATACTGCGTTTTTGAACAGCTCGAGCGTTTGTCTGTCATGGACCCTGCCTGCGATGCTCCGGTACATATCCTCGTAGCAGTCCTGCTGTTTTTTGGCAAGATGCGTGATATATTTATGGGCGTATGTCTCGGAGTCCAGGTTGACCCTCCAATAATAACCTATGTGGGCGATTGTACTGACACGTCCTGCACATGCCAGCGCCTGCGTCTTGACGAGCAGGTCATCCTCGAAGTTTACGTATGCCCTGAATTTCAGGTGATGCTTTTTCCAGAAGTCCATGCGGAACATACAGGACCAGATGTGGGGATAGCGGTTCTTGGTACCCATCTTTACCGGCGGTTCAAAACCGTTGAACAGAAGCGGATACAGGAGCTCCTGCAGAATTTCATCCCCCTCATAGCATGCGTCGTCAGACAGCTCAAAGGCGGAGCGCTTGCCGTCAATGCTCCGTCCGACGCTGCACATACAGATGTCACTCTGGTCAAGCGCCATCCGCTCTGCCTGTTTTGCATAACAGTCCTCATCCACGATGTCATCCTGGTCGCAGAAGCACAGATATGTGCCTTCCGCTCTTTCTACGCCGTAGTTCCTTGCCGAGACTGTGCCCTCGTTTTCCTTGTCATATATCGTTATCCGATTGTCCGTCCTGCGCAGGCGCTCGCATATCGTCCGGCTGTCATCCGTGGAGCCGTCATTGATTACCAATACTTCCAGATTCCCATAGCTGGAATGCAGGATGCTTTTTATTGTCGCCTCTATGTGTTTTTCCCCATTGTATAATGGTACTATGACGCTTACTTTTCCGTCCTGTTTTTTCATCGTTTCTACTACCTTATATTGTATCATCGTTTATGGGCGGCTGATAAGGCGGCTTAGCTTCTGCACTATAGGAATGGAAAGACAGGAGCCGGCTGCCGCCAGACGGTTTTTTAGCCGTGCCTGCTTATCAGCCAGCACCGCTTTTCTGTATTTTTTAATTTCATGGACAAGCCGGCTGTACGCGTCCGCATGATTCTTTTTGTCAAATCCCCCGCTTGACAGCAGGTCAAAGCATGCGCTGAAATGTCTGGAAATGGCGGCTTTTTTTAATTCCGGATGCTTTTCTTCCATATATAAGATGCATTCGCCCGTAAAGGAAATATAATCCATACGCCGCCTGTCAAATTCCCTGTTCACGATACTGTCCCTGCGCTGGAAATAAAAATATTTCTCCGCATCCCCGCAGACAATTTTATCCGCCTTGTCAAACAGCCTGTACATGACTGCGACATCCTCATGCAGCTTTCCTTTCGGAAAACGAATGTCGCGAAACAATGCTGCCTGGAATAACCTCCCCCACGCAGCGGTTATCATTCCCCTCTGGTACAGCAGCCGAAACAATCCCTCCCCGGAATCATATATATCGACCGAAGTGCCCGCGCTGCCCGCATCATTTTCTTCCTTTTCATACACTTTCCGGTAACCGCAGACTGCTATCTGTGCATGATTCCGGGACAAAAGCCCGTAGAGATAGGCAATGTAATCTGCCGCTATCCAGTCGTCGCTATCCACGAATGAATAGTACTTGCCCTGTGCTGCCTCCATCCCCGCATTTCTGGCATCCGACAGCCCCCCATTGTCCTTGTGGACGGCTCTGACCCGCGCATCTTTTGCAGCATATGCGTCACACGCCTCTCCCGAGCTGTCTGACGAGCCGTCATCGACCAGTATTACCTCAAGGTTTCTGTAGGTCTGGGCAAGTATGCTGTCGACACAGCGCGCCAGGTATTTCTCCACATTATACACTGGTACGATAACACTAATCAATGGTTCATTCATCCCCCAGCAGCTCCTCCACTTTCTCCGTCAGCCTGTCCCACGAAAACCGGTGCGCTTCTTTTTTCACGTTTTCCACAAATGTTTCCTCCATGCCGTCCTGGTAAAAACGGACAACGGCATCCGCAAGCTGCCGGGGATTTCGTGGCTCCACAACGTATCCCGTGCTGTTATCCGTCACGACATCGGGCAGCCCGCCCACACTGGTCACGAGAACCGGCTTCTGGAATCCGTAGGCTATCTGCACAATCCCGCTCTGCGTCGCCGACTCATAGGGAAGGACAACCATGTCGCTTGCAGAAAAGTATACCTCCACCTCATTGTCGGGTGTGTAGCCGTCTACCACCTCGACGCAGTCCTGCACCTGGTTCTGCTCAATCAGGTGCAGGTAGTCCTCCTTGTCGCTGCCAAAGGCGCCCACCACCAGGAGGGTGATGTCATCCAGCTGCTCCCTGATGGCGGGCATTGCCTGTATCAGATACCTTAGCCCCTTATATTCCCGCACAAATCCAAAAAACAGCAGCAATTTTCCAGTCAGGCTCTTTTTTCCAGAAAGCCGCATCAGCTCGTCTCTTGCCTGTGCCTTTGTCAGGTTCCGGATTTGAAACGCATTGTATGTCGGATGGGGATTCTGCCTGTAACATGCATCCGGCTTGATTGTAAGCAAATCGGCGCCGTCGCTCTGTGAATGTACAAGAAAATAATCTGCCTTTTTCAGCGTCATCCTTGTCAGAAATCTGTCCATCGGAAAACGCTCGTGCGGAAATACATTGTGGCACACAAACATTTTCTTTGTCCTTTTCCCCAGCGCTGCTTCCAGTATGCGGTAGCATGGTGCAAAATACGGATGCCACCACTGCATGATGACCACGTCCGGGCGCATTTTTTTAATTTTATGCGCAGTGTGGATAATATTCAGCGGATTTGCGGTGTGGATAAGAAACTGTGCCTCTTTTACCTCGAACATATCGTTTCTGTAATCCTTCTGTTCTTTTCGAAACAGGAACCTGGGATACTGCATTTTATAGGAAATCATCCTGACATCAAATTTTTTTGACAGTGCCTGATACATCAGGCTTGTATAATGCGCGATGCCGCCTTTATATGGATACACCGGTCCAATCAGTACTATTTTTTTCATTTGTCATCCACTCTCTTTTCCCAATTGTATTTATCATAGCATTTATTTTATCGGGGTGCAAACCTTTTTATACAAAGTAGACAGTTCCATGGATGGTGATATATAATGAAAACGGAGGTGGTTACATATGCTGATACTGGGTCTTACCAAGACTACACTGCTGGATTTTCCGGGACATGTTGCCGCTGCCCTTTTCACTGGCGGCTGCAATTTCAGGTGTCCCTATTGCCATAACAGGGATATTGTGCTAAAGACGGATGCAGCCGCACCGCTTGCTGAGGAAGATATTTTTTCTTTTCTGGATAAAAGGCGCAATGTGCTTGAAGGCGTGTGCATCACGGGCGGCGAACCGACATTACACGATGACCTGCCGGGCTTTATTGGTCGTGTCAAAAAACTGGGCTATCTCGTAAAGCTTGACACGAATGGGACAAACCCGGACATGCTGGATTCCCTGATTTGCGATGGGCTGATTGACTACTGCGCAATGGATATCAAAAATGCCCCACAAAAATATGCCGCCACCGTCGGTTTTCCTGACGCGGCAGATTCCTTTCCCCTTTCGGATGTCAATCAGTCCGCTCATACGCTCCTGAATCAGCAAAAGATTCCTTATGAATTCCGCACCACGGTTGTAAGAGAACTGCACAGCGGGGAGGATATGGTTTCCATTGCCAAATGGATAGCTGGCGCAAGGGCGTATTTTTTGCAGTCCTATGTGGACAGTGCGGGCGTTCTCCTGCCCGGATATCACGCGCATTCCGAGGAAACACTGCATTCCTTTGCAGACCTTTGCAGGCCCCTGGTTCCCTCCGTCGCTCTAAGGGGCTGTTAAGAAGTCGTTCCTTATATCTCCACGCGCTTCATGTAGTATCCGAAGCACCCCTTGTATACCTTGTTGTCCGCATCCTGCTGCATCCGCGCCTCGCCGTTCTCAAAGCCCTCGAATCCGAACATCTGCGCAATGCGCTGTTCCCGCTCATAATATACGCCCGGCACGCCGAGATAATATTTGATATTGCTTTTTGCCGTCCCGCCCTCGGTATACCGGAACAGAAGCAGCTGGCGGTAATTGTAATAGGCATGCAGCACAAACGAGTTTGTCGCCAGCTCATGATACTGCTGTGTCAGTATCACTGCGTCCTTGGGTCTGATTACGATGCTCTGCGCCTCCGGGCAGATATGTACCTGCGGATAAATTTTCATGAGCTGCTGCCACTTGTCCTCGTGAATCTCATCATAAATATCCTGACATCCTGCATTATCCTGCGAAGTCCTCTCATTTACAGCATAACTTTTGTCGTGTTCTACAGCCACGCCTGTATCACGGGATGCCGCTTTCCCGACGCTGACAGCATTTTGCGCCTCCGGCGGCACATCTGCCGTCTTTTCCGTGCTGTGTGTCTGCGGCACATCATCCCTCAGGACACAGATGCCCTTACGGCTTCCGTAGAGCGGTATCTCTATCCGCATGCAATGTACGAAATCCACTTTGTCATTCCACTTCAATTTCTCCATGCTGTAGCCGTTTCTGACCGCAATTTCCCCCATCAGAATCCGCTCGTCATATTCGTTCACGGCGTATACCCTGCAGCTGTTCCCGCATTGCAGCGGCACCCCCCGCAGCCCTATGCTGACACCGTCATTTTCCACCCGCAGAAATCCGATATTGCGCTCCTTCTTTCCATTATTCATATAATCAATATAAAAAAACTGCACGCTGCACCTCCCGCATCATTTATATTCCCGCTACTTTGATGAACATCCGAATAGTAATACATTACTCTAATGTATGTCCACCAATGTGTGATTATGCCTTGAATCATGCCGTTTCATATGGTAGAATCATGATAGAGAAAAGATGTAACAGTTCAGCCCAGGACTTTGCACTTGCTGCAAAGTCCGTGAAACAGCGTAGTGGCTGAGGTGCATCAAGCCACCACGAAGTGGTTTTGCATGGCTTGATGCTTGTAACAGGAATCCGAAGGCTGAACTGTTACAAAAAGAATGGAGGATTATTATGGCACTACTGGCAGGAGAATATCAAAAAACGGAAAAAATAGACGGCGTCATCTACAACATGTCCCCCTCCCCAAATTATCTGCATGGGGTTGTAAATAACAATATTAACACAATCATAAAAAACAGTCTAAAGGACAGCTTATGTCTCGTATTCATCGAAAATCTTGATTTCCGGTATCAGCCGGAGGTCAGTGACGACTACACGATTCCTGACATTATGATTGTCTGCGACAGAAACAAGATAAAAGGAGGATGCTATCTGGGCGTTCCCAAATTTATCGTGGAAACGTTAAGCCCCTCCACAGCCATGCGTGACGTGGCTGCCAAAAAAGACATCTACGAAACCGCCGGTGTCCTGGAATACTGGATTGTATCCCCAAGGGAGCGCGGTGTCCAGATTTACTATCTCAGGGATGGAAAGTATGTACTTGAAAACAGTTATATTCTGGAGGACAACAAAGAAGATGAACATTACAATGCCGAAACAGTCATAAGCCTGAGGGCATTTCCCCATATCCAGATGACCCTCGCAGATATTTTTGAGGGTGTCGAATAATCTCAAAAAGCCAAAAATCAAGCGAAAATTTTTCGCTTGATTTTTGTTTTACTCGAGTGAGTCAATATACTTCATATAATTGACAACCATCAGCGCAATTTTGAAAGTCAGGGCATCATCAAATTTCCTGATGTCAAGCCCGGTTGACTGATGCAGCTTCTCTATCCTGTATACCAGCGTGTTCCTGTGCACATAAAGCTGCCTGGAAGTCTCCGACACGTTCAGGTTGTTGTCAAAGAATTTCTGGACGGTCGTGAGTATCTCATCATCCAAATCGTCCGGAATGTTGTCGCCGAAAATTTCCTTCATAAAAATACGGCACAGATTTATCGGAAGCTGGTAAATCAACCGTCCGATTCCCAGTGTGTTGTATGCGACAATGGATTTCTCCATATAGAATATCATGCCGACATCCCGCGCCATCTTCGCTTCCTTATAGGATTTGGACACCTCCCTGAGCTCCCCGACAATCGTGCCATAAGATACCTTTGCAATCAGCATCGCCTCAGACCCCAGCATATCCACAATAACCTGGGCAGTCTGCTCAACCTCGTCATAGGCATCCATGGAACTGACATCCTTTATCAGGATGATATTTTTCTGCTCAACAGCCGTCAGATAAAAACCAGGCTGCTCGCCGAAAATGTTTTTCAGCATTTCCATTGAAATATTGTCCTTGTCATTCTGTGCCTCGACAAGACATACGACCCTTGGCACCTCCGATTCGATATGGAGCTTCTTTGCCCGGTTGTATATATCGACCAGGAGCAGATTGTCAAGCAGGAGATTCTGGAAAAAGTTATTCTTGTCAAAATGCTCCTTGTAGGCAATCACAAGATTCTGAATCTGGCTGACTGCCACTTTTCCAATCATATACGCATCCGCGCCCGCACCCTTCGCAATCAACACATAGAGCACATCGCCGTCCTCAAGGATTTTCAGCATATGGTATCCGCCTATAATCTGGCTGTCGGCAGGGGAATCAATAAAATTCCGTATCAGCTCCTGTGAAATATCCTTGCTGTCAAAGGTGGACGCAACGGTAAGTCCCTCCATGTCTATCACACACAAGTCAATCTTTGTTATCACTTTTAACTCATCTATGCTTGTCTGAATTACCTGATTTGAAATCATTTGCTAACGCTCTCCTCCATGTGATGATAAAACCCGAGTGAATTTCTTCACCCGGGTATTTTTCTTGAAAAATATAGCCAGGACTATTACTAGTTTGTAATAATCTTCTCTGTTTCCTTATCGAATACGTGAATCTTCTCGATGTCGATAGCAAACTTAACCTTATCGCCAGGTCTAGCAGTTGTTCTGGGGTCAACCCTTGCCGTGATAGGGAACTCTGCCAGATCAGCATACAGGAATACTTCTGCACCGAGGAGCTCGTATACACGGATTGTTGTCTCAAATGTGCTCTCGGACTTTGCTTCTACCATCATCTGTGAATCGTAAATATCTTCCGGTCTGATACCGAATGTTACAGTCTTTCCGCCGTAGCCGCCTTCGATGAGCTTCTTTGACTTCGCGGGAGGAAGTGGAATGGAAAGTCCTGCAACCTTCAAGCATGCCGTGTCACCCTTTACTTCTACAGTGGCATCGATAAAGTTCATCTGCGGTGAACCCATGAATCCTGCTACGAACAGGTTCTGTGGCTTCTCATATAAGTTCTGCGGTGTATCTACCTGCTGAACAATACCATCCTTCATAACTACGATACGTGTACCAAGTGTCATAGCCTCTGTCTGGTCATGTGTAACGTAGATGATGGTTGTGCCGAGTCTCTGATGAAGCTTTGCAATCTCGATACGCATCTGTACACGGAGCTTGGCATCCAGGTTTGAAAGAGGCTCATCCATGAGGAATACCTTAGGATTACGTACAATGGCACGTCCCATGGCAACACGCTGTCTCTGACCACCTGACAAAGCCTTTGGCTTTCTGTCAAGGAGTGCTGTCAGGTCAAGAATCTTAGCTGCTTCCTTAACCATCTTATCAATTTCATTCTTAGGAACTTTTCTTAATTTAAGACCGAATGCCATGTTGTCATATACAGACATGTGCGGATACAGAGCGTAGTTCTGGAATACCATCGCGATATCTCTGTCCTTCGGCTCAACGTCGTTTACCAGTCTGTCGCCAATCTTTAACTCACCGGAAGAAATGTCCTCGAGACCTGCAATCATACGAAGTGTAGTAGACTTACCACATCCTGAAGGTCCAACGAAGATGATGAACTCCTTGTCAGCGATTTCAAGGTTAAAGTTCTTAACAGCCTCGAATCCATTAGGGTATACTTTACATACATTTTTTAAAGATAAACTTGCCATTTTAAAATGCCTCCCGAATTATTTTTTTGACGTTGAAAGTGTAAGACATCATTCCAACAAGTTGTTTTTCATGTTATAAGTATAAATTAAAATCCACCAAAATGCTATGCCACAAATCCACAAAGTTTTTTATGGGCTTATGTAACAATTGCTTACCACACATAACCTGTACCATTTTTTCCCATGCATGGTGAACAACTTGACCAATTTCGCAGAATTATTTTATACAACTTAACCAACCCAAAAGCACTTTTTCATGCTTCATGGTCATTATCATCCTGATTTTCGGACAATTCGACGAATCTTCCATTTTGATACACTTTGTTGGGCGCTGTCGTTTCGGCAACAATACCATAATCGCCACGTTCCATGCGGTCACTTTCAGCAAATATGCCATCATCTGCTTCCTTGTCCGTTTCCGACTGCTGGCTCCTGTCCACGAGCGCATCCTCATACTTCTTGAATACACGCAAAAGCAAAAAAGATTTTGCATAAATAACAACGCCAAACGCCATCAGGATAAGCACCGGAAGTATCTGCGGCACGAAGTAAAATACCACAACGGGCAGCGCATAAATAACAACCAGGACAAATGCCGTCGGCAGATGTGACAATGCCATTAAAAAAGCGTTTTTTATCGTGTTTTTTATCGGGTTGACAAACCGTGCCTGCAGCGGAAAGACAAATACCAGTCCCATCAGGAGCACCATCGTCACAGTCACCATGGCAATCTGTATCCACTGCGCAAACTCAATGCCGGAGTAGGCTATGATGCGGTAATCTACCGTCAGCACACATAGTATCACAAGCACAATCAGCCACATTGCTGTCGCCTGCTTAAAATTCTCCTTAAATGCCTTCCAGAAACCTTTCATGATATAGGTCTCCTCATTCTTCACCATCTTAAATCCCATGTAATATGCCGCTGAAAAAGAAGCGCCTATCGTGAAGACCGGAATGCTGAATATCATGAACATCACATTTAATATCATGATGTCCGCAACCTTATTCAAAAAATTCATTAACGGGCTGTCAAGTTTAAACATTTATCTAACTCTCCTTATCCCTATACAAGACTCTTGTATACCTGATTATAATTTCGCAGCAGCTTCTGGTGCGTTATCAGCGCCGTCTCCGCTTTCTGCTTTGCCTTATCCATAATTTCGTCGTAATTTTTCAGGAACGTGTCTGCCACAATTGCCTCATACTTTCCGGATATTATCCCATCATTAAGGTCATTGATAATTTCATCCTTCGTGTGTGCCGGCCTGTACGGTTTCGGCTCCATTGAGTTCACAACATGCTCTGATATCTGGAGGATTGCCTCCTTCTTTCCCATTACGCTCGCCTTCAGCGCCTTGGGATATCCGTTTCCGTCAAATCGCTCATGGTGCGCCGCCGCAATACCGATAATTTTTGCGGAGAGTTTATTTTCAAGCGTTTTTTCCATAATCTCAACATGTGTTTTTATCAGGTTTTTTTCCTCCTCACTGAATGACCTTGGCACATTCAGCAGTTCCGTGGGAAGTGCAAGCATGCCGATGTCGTGCAGGAGCGCTGCATAATACACCTCATTCTTATCAAGTTCGCTCAGCTTGAGCTGCCTGCCAAGCTCACGGCACACATACATGGTAGCCACTGTCTCCGATACAGACTGTTCATCCTTTAATCCGGTACAGTACATGAGCATCTTGAGATATTTTTCTTTTTCATCATCGGAGAGCAGTATGTATTCCAGACTCCGTCCGTACTCTTCCCGATATGTATGGTTCCTGATTTTTGTAAAAATGTCGAATTTCTCATCCGCTTCAGCCAGAAGCGCGCATACACCGGGATCAAATCTTGTGCCGGCATATTTTGATATCAGCGAATGCTCAAACTTAGTGTCAAATGACCGCTGCCAGATCTCCGCCATCTCCGCCACCTTCAGGACTTCCAGCTCAAAGCGGTACCTGTAGTCCATATCCTTTGTCTTACTGTATTCCGTGTGATGGTACAGCACGATTTTGGACTGTTCGTCAAGCGGTGAAAGGTACTTGAGGAACAGGTATCCATAGACAGCATGCGGCAGCGGATTTTTTGCTTCAAATGTCAGCTGCTTGCGCACATCATCTGTCTTAAATGCCCCGATATCATGAAGCAGGGCAAGCATCATAAAGTCTGCAATCTCATATTTCTCATATGTTCCCTTGGTTTCGAGCATCTTGGACATGATATAGCTTACACGCATACAGTGGTGTGCCATGGGTTTATTCATCAGCCGTATCGTTTCATATATCAAATCCGCCATATTTCTACTTGTAATATATTCTACTGCCATATTCATCCTCCATTATCGTACTTTTATGCTTTGATATTCCGCTCCATGGGGGTGTACCGTACCCCTTCCCTGGTCTGCTCCGTGCCTGTGTCCGCGAATCCGACACGGTGATAAAATCCGACTGCATAGGGCGCCGCATTGACTGTTATCCGGCTGTGTCCTTCTTCCGCCCAGACATATTCGCTCACATAGTCAATCAGCATTCTTCCGATTCCCTTTTTATGGTATTTCCGGTCCACAAAAAGCAGGGATATATGCGTCTCGTTCCGCAGGCTGATCATGCCTACCATAATGCCATTGTCATAAGCGCCAAAAAGCTGGTACGCTCCCATCAGGAACATCCTGTAAAGAACGGTGTCCGTTATGAAATCCTGGAAGCTTTCGATTCCTTCGAGCGTATAGTCCTTTGCCTCAAACTGCATGAACGTGCGCCATGCAAGCGCCATGGCATCATCCCATTCCACGCGGTATGCAGGCCTCACAACAATTCTCACGGGCTTAATTACATTCCCTCCTGTCCTCCGTCCGAACTCCAACACAAACATTCCCTTCTGTAGCGTCAGGAACTGTCCGTGAATATACTGGCGGTCAAAAAGACCGGCCGCCAGTATACTCCTGAACAGCTCCTTAACAGTATTTGGTATAGTATAGCACATATTTCGCCAATTGTAAAATTTGAAATTATTATTCGCCTTTTTAATAACGAAAACACAGACCCTGATACAAGTCTGTGTCCCCAGTTACCACATTATTCACAAATAAAGAATCTTTCAAGCGCATCGACTGCCTCACCCTCGTCTTTGCCGTCGGCTGCGATTGTCACGTTCATTCCTTCAGAAGGGTTAAATGCAATAATTCCCATTATACTCTTTGCATTAATCCTGTACTTGTCGTATTCCAGGAGTATCTCACTCTTGTACTGGCTTGCTATCTGCACAATCTCCGCCAGTGGATGATCATATTTTTTCTCAATTTCCTTTACCATTACTTCTTTTTTTAACACGTCAATCC
>Ga0224748_10013_pt1 | contig 32524 bp, 68 predicted proteins | sample LIM_F_Water_Neg_FD_182074 | JGI IMG/M metagenome (GOLD analysis project Ga0224748, IMG submission 182074) | Enriched cells from gastrointestinal tract of the lab mouse from Pacific Northwest National Laboratory (PNNL), Richland, Washington... | ecosystem: Host-associated > Mammals > Digestive...
CATCCACTTCATAAAATCATTCATCTTGCTCTTTTCAGAGTTAAAAGTGATAATAGATGTAGCATTAAAAGCAGAAAGCATTTCAATTAAATCTTGTCGAGTCAGGTCATTATAGGCCACGTCAGGCTTCATTCCAAAGAATTTTGTCAATAAAGTTCTGATATGTTGCTTGCTTTTTTCATTCATTTTTAGCGAGGATTCTTCAACATATCTGTCCATCACCAAGTTATCTACCATTATAATCACCTCACACTATTATAATAACATAGTTAAACGCACTTGTCAAGAAGATTTTTGCATTTATTGTTATTGTGGAGAAAGAAAATCAATGGATTAAGATAGCCTTAACTTCTTGCTGCTGGACGTTAATCCAGCGTCCTTACCAGAGCATTTTGTATCACTCACTTCCGTTGTTGTATCTATTGTTATTATAGTCGGCTTGCGCCGATTTGTCAAGCCTTATTTCCAAATTTCCCTAAGTTTTTCATAAATTCTTTTGCATGGTTCTGAAATGCTCGATGCTTTGCAAGAATATCATCTGGCATATCGACAGACATATATTCCTCAAAAATTTGCCTACTGGTTATAGAACAACCACGCTCCAGATCAAAGATACCAGCATAAATACGGTTACGATCATCATACAGCCGGACTTGGAAACAAACAGTTCTGCACATCTGCATGGCTTGACCTTTTCCATATAAATATACATTAATAATGCTCTTGATTTGTGCTTGTTCGGTAATTGTAAGTTTCCCTAATAAAACAGGATGGATAGGAAGAATCAACAAATCCAGTTCTGGAAAGTACATATTATAGTTATCGTCCACATACTTCAAATCCATCAAATCTTCAATCTGGCTAAACTTACGCCGTCCACGATTGACAGGCTCTTTTCTACCATATACTGCTTTTATAGTATATGTGGTAGTAGAAGTCTTACAAATCACTACAGTCTTAGACACATACTTAATGCCAATAACAGCATTATCAGTGTACACAGAGGACGCAAACAACCGCCGAAACTCCAGAAAAACGCCCATGTTACCAACGATTTCTGTAGTCATAAACTCAATGCCCTTATCTGTTGTAACCTTAAACATCCCAAACTGACCCAAATTCTCTACCAACTTATTTATTTCCTGCTTGCTGCTGTAAGGCATTATGAATCATCCTCCTAAAAAGTCTTGACATTTTAGATAATTTACCTTATAATCAGTGTAGATGAGATAACTTTCTCAGCCACGGTCTTTATAATACCAGATAGTTTTCTCATTGTCAAGGGAAAAATGAGATAGTTTTCTAATTGGAGGTATTTTCTATGGAATCTACGCTATATGAAAGAATCCGTATGCTGTGCGAGAAAAAAGGCATTTCAATCGCTAAACTGGAAAATGACTGTGGGTTTGCTAACTCAACCATCAAGAAATGGAAGTCCTCAAGCACCCCTGGCGTAGATAAAATCAAAGTTATTGCACGTTACTTTGGCGTGACCGTTGACTATATCCTTGGTCTGACTGACATTCCTACACCAGCCGATGAATTAATTGGTGACGATGACATTATATCCATCCAAAGAGCAAGATCAAAAATGGTAGGAGGGGATAGGCAAAAAATGATGCAAATGCTCCGTATAGGTTTTGAATATGCTTTTAAAGACGATAATCAGTAAGTCCGTTTTATGGGACACTATTTATGATACAATCCAAGTGAGGTGATGGCCTTGATTAGATACGCCTATATTTGTAATCAAGTCTTGCAACTTTACAAAAAGCTGCCAAGCATCAAATTTCCTCTTGATCCACGACTATTCTTTGAACAGATGGATAACTGTAAAACAATGACGTACAATAAATTTGCAGAACTCAATCAATGCCCTTTACAAGAGGTCTTTGCTCTATGCGAAAGTAAAAGCGGCTGCACACACTATGACGTAGGAAAAAATCGGTATCTTATTCTATTCAATTCATCCAGAGAAAACCATAATGTTTTAGGACGTATTCGCTGGACTCTGGCTCATGAACTTGGTCATGTTACGCTCAACCACCTTCCATATATTGCTGAACCTCATATTGCAGAAAATAATTTCAATAATCTGTCTAATCCAGAACTTGAGGCTGAAGCCGATCATTTTGCTGCACTCTTGTTATGTCCTATGCCTTTATATGAAATGCTAAACGTAGAATCAGCACAAGATATTCAACGTATCTTTGGCCTGTCATGGGAGGCTTCTAACGTTCGCTGGAATGAATACATCAAATGGAAACGCAATCATAGAAAGACCGCTTGGGAAAACGATATGAAAAGATTAGTCAATCAACGTTTAGAACTAAAATAATTTTGGCTGGAGAAGTAGGACTTGAACCTACAAAGAAGGTTGCGCTACCTTCGCCGCTCCATAGTACGGTGTGTCTACCAATTCCACCATTCTCCAATATGGCGGCAGCGGTGGGATTTGAACCCACGGGCGAATATTAGTCGCCAACGGTTTTCAAGACCGCCTCATTAAGCCACTCTGACACGCTGCCATATCCCTCCCTCACCACAAACGTAGTGAGGGAGATTTTGTTTTACAAACACGCTTCAAGGCCAGCAATAGCCTTTTCCATTTTTGTAATGCGCCCACGTAATGAGTCAATAGTGCTTTTGATTTCCTCTTTATCAGTTGCTACGTAATAACCCTTTTGACCAGAACATATCGGGCTTCCATTACTTCGAGCGGCATTAATCATATGCCGGATCATAGTTCTTGGAACACTAAATGCCTCTGCTAATTCACTACTACAAATTGGATAATCTTTACCTTTAGAATGTTCACGTAGATATTTTTCGATTAAATCCATATGTATCACCTGTTGAATGAATTACTTGCGTTTACTGCACCACGATCCATCAATCTTTCTCATAGAATAGTCAGATAGTTCACCATTATAAGATGCAGTAGTTTTTACATCTTCGTTTGTGACCACAATCCTTACACTGGTTGCACCCGGAAACATTTTCTTTGTGTTTTCAAGAATCTCATGCAGAAAATCATCCATTGTAAACACTCCTTAATAATTATCAGGGATAGACCAGTTTTCACAAAGACGAGCGTCCATCTTAGTCTGACTTACACTGATCTCACTCTCAACATATGTCGGTGCAATTTCACCAGAATCATTTGTAGTAAGAATCCAAGTAGACGTAGTCACAACACTTTCTGTATACAGTCCATTCGGCTCTGCAAGAGGTACAATGTTCCAATAACTACCTCCACCACGGGCCTCTTGCGAAGATTCAGGGGCGGTAATTGCTGCTCCATAAGGAATACCATACCCAATACAAGTCCCCTGATAAATCCATTTACCTGTGTACTCATTTTTAGTATACCAATAACAAATAAGATTAGGATTATCACGCATTTCATAGATTTCTTTCAACTGAGAATACTCAAAGAAATTTGTGATATTTGGAAATCCAATACTATCCTGAATCTGATCTTTTAACTCATTGGTATATTGAGTTTCCTCACTATCATACATACAGCCAGCCAAGATACCCGTCATAAGAACCGCACAAAGGGCAATAGCCACAATTTTAAACTTCTTCATTTTCAAATCTCCTTTATTATTAATGATTGAGGCACTGGTTGTAAAAACTTCGTAAGGTTGCATTATCAATGGAATTAGTGTCCAAATTAGGATACCTCATCACAACATACTCCATAATTGTGTTCTTATCCGCATCTGTTTCGGCATCATTATACTGCTTATAACTATCTGCCAAGAATGATGCAGCGGCCTCAGAATATGTTGTGGTCTGCTTAAATACTTCTCGATCTGCTTCTGTCTGCCACTTGTCAACAATCATATCCCACTTGATGGCGGTATATGTTCCACCGACAACAATTACCACAGCCAGCAAAGCAAGGAGAGCGTTTTTGATAGTTTTCATTTTATCAATTCCTTCCTTTTAATGTTTCCATCAGCACTTCTTGAAACGACTGAAGAACTTTTTTACCTTTGTTTTTCTTATACAGCACTACTTTTGGCTTATTATCAAAGCTATCGCATATATCTAAAACCCTGATTTTATCACCATTTTTGTTTTGGTACGTGCTGCCGATTGCTAAATCCATCACGGCCTCTTTTCGTCAGGCCAGATCACGACAGGAACATCATTCTTACCAAGCATCCGATACATCAAGAAAGACGTATACCCATCAAACAGGTTCAGCTTCTCATCAACAAAAATCTCAGTCTCAAACTTATGAGCCTTACGCCACTCATCCAGCCGCCGCATCAACTTTTCGTTACAAGGAATAGTCTTTGCGAAAGATTGTGGAATCTGGATACACCCAATAGGAACCAGCCGCCGTTCAAGATTCATGAAATCGCATTTCCTCTGAGCCTTATCACGATCCAACCAAATCTCATCATCGGTCAACTTACGGGGAGTAGAACCATTGCCATCTTCACTAACAGCGAACATCATATTTGCCCCATTGGTATTCGCAATCATATTGATTGCAACAATCGTTCCTTCTCCGACTTCATATTTCGGGAACGTGGCCTTCACCATACCCTTACCACCACATTCAGGACAAGTATACTGCTTAGTGTTTCCGATAACTGCATCCCGATAATTCTCTGTAAATTGATGAACAAGAGACTGAACAAACTCGCTGGGGCTTTCGTAGTCATCCTCCACATTCAGGGGCTTACCAAGAGAGATGTGACCAGTGCCGTTACACAGGCTGCACTTAACCTTGCGGATCGGTTTCAGAAAATAAACCTTACTGCCAATTTCTTTGCTTGTTTCGATGTACATAGCCTTGCTCCTTTATTGTTGTATTTGTGGTTATTTCCACTTATTCATTGCCAGCTTTTCGCTGACTCCTTACACTACCTATTATAGTTGTATTTCTGGTTATTGTCAAGAGGTTTTTGAAAATTTTTTAAAAAACTTTCCTCCAGCCTTTTCTATATCGTCATACAAAGTTACTGATCCCATTGAACTTACAAACCACAATAGTTTGTTCTCATACCGTACTCGAACTGGAATAAGTTTCTGATCAATTTCAACATAGATATGTTGACCGTCCATTCGTATCAAATCATAATAGAACAGTTCTTTTCTATGTTTACAACCATCATGAGGAAACGGACAAGTAGCACACTCAGTTGGATCGCAAAACACGCTTCCTTTATTATGTGTTAAAGCATATATTACATAACCAATGAGAAATACTACTATACAAAATAAAACATATTGCATATTATTCTCCTTACCAAGATTCAATATCTGTCATATCTTCTTCAGCACCGCAGATTGGACACTTAATCTTTACGACTGTGCCAATGCCTGTTCCTTGAAGATCATAAATAAAGCGACTTCCATTTTTACAAAGTTGATAATGACGATCTCGAAAAGCCTTGTCTCGCTCATATTCTTTTGGAGAAAGAACAGTAATAGCCCGCTGCTGGATAGAGCGAATTTCATCTTCTTTGGCCTTAATACCAGCATCCTTGTCATACTTGTTTATTGTTGCACGTAAAGTTTCGTTTTCATGAACAAGGTATGCAACATAACATCTAATTGCATTTAGGTTTTCATTGATTTTCTTTTCAGGATCACCAAAAGAAATCAGATTTCCTTCTCCGTCAAATGTAAATTCCATAAGTCCTCCTATACAAACAATGAGATAACACCTATAATCGGCAGACCAATAAAAAGCGTCAATATAAGACTAATTATAAGTGCGCCTAAAACTCTCGCAAAAAAGTTATTAGTAGGAACACCATTATATGAAATCACCAACTTCGGATTAAAGAAAACAATGACATACGCCAGAACAAAAAATCCCAAAACGAATTTCATTATTATCACCTCAAATCAACTTCAAGTTTATATACACCGTTTCCATAATAATCAATATCATAATCCTTCATTTGATTATCATTTTCTTTAGAGTTTGGATTATAAGGCATTGAAAACCCAAGACGCAGAACATGATTAAGAACTCTACGTACAGTAGTGCTACGGCTGCAACGCTCTTCAAAAGCAAGAGAACCATTATCCAAATTTACAAGCGAACAATACGATGTGGTATTACTACCATTGTATTTGTTTTTATTATCACGGAATGATACAACCATATAAATGCCAGTTATAGTATCTCTTTGTTTGACAATAATCAGCGATCCATTGTGCAAATTCAACTTGCGATCTAAATTCAGGTCAGGAATTTGCCCCTTGATAAAGACGTTATTCATTAAATCACTCCTTCAAAAATTCTAAGTCAATCACATTTTTGAAAAGCATCTGTGATTTATCGTTGATTAAACGGTCATCATGAAAATGTCCAAATAACCAATAACGATAATCCAAATTCCTTTCAACTTCCGCAAGCCAATATTCTGTAGAATTATCAACACTGTTCTGGTCTATGCCAGACAAAAACAAATCAAAAGGTTGCCACCGATACGGGCAAGTATGAGACAGAACCAGATCAACTTTGCTAAGATGCTTTACCTTTTTCAGAATACTTTTTCGCCGTTGCTCTGGTATCTGCTCATCCTCAAACCAATGGTATCCACTTTGCAGACGATACCACTTATCTACACTATATGCACCGCCAAGCACAAGTGTCTGTAATCCCTCAAGATCAAACATCTCTCCATCTTGTGCAAAGATAAGATTAGGGTATTCGTCCTCAATATAGACCGCTCCACCATGCCAAACATCAGAATGATATGTAGCAAGACTTTCCGGCCTACGTTCATGATTGCCGTGAATACAGAAATATGTTCGGTTGCTATCTTGCAAAATAACCTTTGCTTCTTGATCACGGAAATCACCAAAATAATTTACTCCTACATCTCCAAGCAAAATAACTATCTGATCCTTTTGATGAGGAATACGGCATTTGTCAAGCCAGTTTAATAATGTTCTCACATCACCATGAATATCACCAGTACAGTAAATCATATTTAATCACCAACAAATACCAGACCATTAATGTAGTTAGGCTCTTGAGTAAAAATAGGAATACCTGTGTCAAGCTGCCATTTCTGGCGGCGTACAACCTCTTGGACAACACCACATACATTACCAGTAGGAACGTCAACCATTCGCTTAACACAGCACGTACCACGCTTACAGGACGTAGAATAGTCATTCCAATTAATGCCCTTCTCGGTAAAAAGCATATCCTGAATCATATTGCACGTCTTATTCATAAGTTCTCTGTGCGAAAAACACGCCTGTCCTGCCGACTGGATACTGTTGCGTGTAGCGTCCTGCTGCCGCCAGACAAAATAATTGGTAACATCCTCTTTAGGAACATTAAACACACGACTATCAAACAATGCACGATCATATTTAGAACAATATGTATCTGCCTTTTTCTTCAGCAATTCATCAATAGGCTCATTTGTACCACCCTCAAACCACGAACTGCCAAAGGTCTTTTCGCCCCACTCATCCACAACCTCTTTCCATGCCTTGTTAAATGCCAGTGTAGCCATGCTTGCAGAAATACTACACATCTTCTGTACAGTATCATCGAACCAAGAATCTGTAGTGAGAGTCTGATAGTCTACCAGTAGCAACGAAATCTCATCAGACTGTGTATAACCAAGCATACAGCCTTGAATATTTTCACAAAGATATTTCATTGTCCTATTCATTGCGTCCATCAGGAGGCTATCGAAAGGCTTGTCAAACCCCTTTGTAAAGGTATGAAATGCTTTTCCATCAATACGAATAATGACAGGCATACGGCGCACCAACTTCGTCCGTGTCACATTCTCATAACCTTTCATCCGATCCCCAAGACTATCACGCTTGCTTCCCATTTTTAATTTCCTCCATTTCTTCTTTATCATGTTGACAAATTCCATCATGCTCATGTACATGGTATCTAAACCCTCTACTACCATACCTCATATGAGAGAGCCTTTCGCCAGTAAGTTTGCAAATATGATTCTTACTGTTTAAATGTTTGCAATCACCGCTACAATACATATTAATCCTCCTGCATGAGTTCATTCAGTACCATCCTATAGCAACGCATATTCGGCCTATACTTAGGACTATTAAAAATTTGTGAATCATCACCCGTACTGGCTTTCAGGATCGCCGCAGCCACACCAGAAGAACGAGAAATACCAGCATCACAATGAACAATCACATCTGTATCTGGATGCAGATTCAGCAATCGTTTAATCTGTTGTGCATCAGCGTCAGTAATAAGATCGTTTTCTGTTACTTCCCGATCATACACATCTTTCCCCGGTTTATCTGCATCGGTAAAAAACAAAGGCAGAATTGTAACAAGGTTATTTCTCTTTGAACAAAATGGATCGCGTGGATAAGTTATGTATGGATCAGAAATTGAAATCATAATAGCTGGTTTATTATGATACTCATTACAATACCGCATTGCGGCATCACGTGACATTACAATTACGCTCATTTATCTTCCTCCGTTTCGTGAAAATAGCATCTTAGACTAATTGAAAGTATTTCTTGCTCTTTTTTATTAAGTATTAACCGACACAGTTTATTGGCCTCATTATCTGCTCCACGTTCTGAATTATCTTGTCGCTGCTTAATTGCCATATAATGACCAAGTTCATGTGCAAGAACATATGGCTCATGTTCATATTTTTCTAAGATTTCAATTTTTGCTTCATCAACAAAAAGTCTCCCGTTCTTTGAATAGTATAAAATACGTCCAGCAGCATCATCAAGTTCTTTGTGATATGATAAATCAATACCAAGTTGAACACATAAAATTTTCAAAGATTCTGTGAGTCTGTTTTCAACAATATCACGCTCTACTTGTTCTTTCTTAAATTGTTTGTCTATGATATGATCAGAAATAAAGCACATAATAATCAAAAGAATAATTAGTGCAATTATTACTAAAGCCATTTTTAGTAACATTCTATTCTCCTTATTTATGCAACTAATTCAATTACTTTATTTTGAATCTGCACAAAGTCAATTAGTTTGCCCCCCCAATTTCTGCGGCCTCAGTATTAAACGCTAAAACTCCACAGTCAATCAGTTCATTTATCTTCGCTAAAAACTTTTCTTGTATCTCTAAATCTTGCTCGTTATCAATATCCTTTACATCAAAAAATTTATTAAACACATATCCACACATACCACCATATGAACTCAGACTAACACGGAATTTACCAGCATACGCTTTTGCGTTCAGATCATAAATGCCAATCCAAAATTCATTATTGGTGGCAAACCTTCTGTCCATATCATCTCCGCTACTTCCACAGATACACCATGCTCCAATTACATCATTTCTCCAAAACAAAGGTTCACACACTTTGCTTCTATCTGCAATCTTTAAACGGCGAATCTTTGCCATTGTGAGATTATATTTATTATCGACCTGTGGCTTTCTCATATATAAACCTCCAACAGTTGTATATCTTGTTATGTAGCCGAATTTTTAAATCATCAATTTTACACAGTAATCCCCAATATAGATGCTTAATACGAAACCAAATCTTTGGATGATAGTCAGGATGGAGCATAATCCGTGGAGGCATTACAGAATAATCTTGAATATATGGAACTCCATCTATCCATATAGTTTTATCTTCACTGATTGCCATTATTTTTTATCCTTTCTCGCTCAAGAATTACTTCGGTGCGAAATTTCCCGCATACAGGGCAATAGTTAAACATCTGGTGTTCAGGGAAACGATAGCTGCCGCCAGCTAACAATATTCGTGATCCATATTTATCTGATTCAAATGAAGCTGAACCAAAATCGAAATTTCTACAAAAATCACACATATTTATTTTCCTTTCAAATGGCGATAATAATAGAATTGAAGTTGTTGTACAAATCCTTCAAAGCCTTTATATAGCGTAGTATCAAAAGTGCCACTATAAACTTCATTCAGCCAATTTTTCCAACATTCAATACAATTAACGAAATAATCATCTTCTCCGGGGCACCATTCACAAGGACATTTCCCGTGATTTCGTAAAAAGTCTGCCATTTCATCACTTGACATACTTTGAATCTTTTCTAAATTTGTCATCCCATTATACACCTTTCTGATTCTTTACCCAATCAATTAATTTTGCTTTATCATTTTCCATTATGCCATCAATCACCATTTCAAGCAACTGGTTAAGTATCATTCCTATCTTTTTCCCGGGCTTATATCCAAGCTGAATCAGATCGTTTCCATTAACAGCTAAATCTTTGAGAGTAAAACAATCCTTTTGTTGTATTTGCGCTGCAACAATCTCATCTGTCATCTGAAGAATTTCTGCTTTGTGCAATCTATCTCCATAAATCTGTGCCTGTGCTGCATAATCAGCTTCTTTAACGTCCAGTAACCGAAGAAATTGATCCATCCCCATCTTATTCAGACAACGGCGAATTACTGGCTTTCGTGGTTCAATCGTTCTATCGTGGGCTTCGACAAGTTGAGTAACCAACTTAATAGTTTGGTTATCAAACCGCAGATTGTGTAAAGATTTTTCCGCTATGTCCCTACTAACAGCAGCGTGTCCATAAAAATGTCCTACGCCGCTATCTTCCGAATAACACAGAGGTTTTCCAATGTCATGATACAATAATGCTAATCGAGTATAAATGTCTTTAGGAGCCACAGAAACGGCGAACAGAGTATGATCCCATACATTTCTGTTATGGTGAGGATTATTCTGTTGAAACCCAATGCACTGTTTAATCTCTGGAATACAGACAGACAATACATCAGGGAAACAGGCCAATGTGGAATAACAATCTCCCATCAAAATTCCAGTCAGTTCAGTATTAATCCGCTCTGCTGAAATATGCTGAAGCAGATACCGATGCTTACGCATAGAATCTTCTGTTTTTTCCTCGGTTGTAAAGCCCAACTTAGATTCAAACCGCATAGCCCTAAGAATACGCAATGGATCTTCCGTAAAGCGTTTATCAGGATTACCAACGCAGCGAATCCACTTATGCTCCAAATCAAACTGTCCATCATAGAAATCACGGATTTTTCCACTAATATCAGCAGCCATTGCATTGATTGTGAAATCACGGCGCATTAAATCTTCCTGAAGTCTACCGACAAACTGAACCGAATCTGGATGCCGATGATCTGTGTACTCACCATCAGTCCGATATGTCGTAATTTCATACCCAACATGATCCACCATAACTGTAAGAGTACCATGCTGGAGGCCAGTTTCAATCACATGATAGTCAGCAAAACATTCCTTCATCTGTGCTGGAAGTGCATTCGTACAAATATCCCAATCATGCGGTACACGTCCTAACAGAAAATCACGAACACAGCCACCCACTACATAGGCTTCATATCCTGCATCCAACAGAATCTTCATAAGCTGCTTTGGAGCATCTGGAATATTAATTATTTTTCCCATAAGACACCTACATTTCTTTTAATGGACACCAAGGCGGACGAACTTGAAAAATCTCACCAGTCTCATCATCCATCACATCATCGTCATCAACACCACAAGTATATCTATTAAAATGTGCGTCTGGCTGACAACAAGGACACTCATCACAACCAGTAGGCATCTCCATATCAATTAAAATCATCTTATACCTCCTAATTACATATGGAATAGTCCACTTTCATTTAACACCGAAACTTCTCTATATTTTTGCGAGAGTACGCCATTTGTAATAAAAAATTTTCCATCCACATGATATTTAATCGCTTCATCACTATGGAAAGAATTAATCATCACAATTCCATCTTTTGCAGCAAGATAAACGTTCCAAACAAAATGTTCTCCTTGAACAAATTTTCCATCCAATACAGCTTGCATAGCTTCTGTAAAAGACAATTCAAATTTAATATCCATGTTTCCTCCAGTATTCAATCTATTTTTCCAATAATCTTTATTTCAACTCCTATGCCAGCAAAATTAGAACAAAGTGAAAGAACAGTCCCTACAGGAAGTTCAATATGTTTTTTTGCATGACGAATAGCCGCTTTAACACTACGTATTTCTTTACTATGAGTTGAACAACTTCGACCATTTTTATCTAACAATCCTAATTTAATAGCATCATTCCAATTAAACCATTTATTTTCTGAATGAAACCACCAACATACGCCATTTATTGATTTTGAAACAGTAAGATTTCTATAAATTTGATAACGAAAAACTTCTTTAAAACTACTGTGATTAAAACGTGAACCTCTTTGATTAAAATATCTTACACGAACCTTATTTTTCATTTTATTCTCCTACTACAATAAACAAAAACTTCTTTCCCCACTTAATCATCATACAATTTGGCCTATCCAGCGTAATATTTAACTTTGGTTTGTTTTTCCGCACTTCATTAGTTGAAGAAACTATACCAGCTTCTTTAAGTACCGCTGGCAAATATCTTGTTTCTGTAAATAAAGTATGCTGCTTTTCGTTGTTGTTCCAATCATCAAGATTGAACGCCAATAATTCCTCTGGAGCAACTAAAGGTGTTCCAATTACCACATTCAAAAACATATATTTCTCCTTAGTCCTCAAACCAATCATTATGCCATGAATTACCATGCCATGTTTGATGAATAAAAACAAACTCCAGCCATCGCCATTCTCCATTAGCTTTAATTGGCAAAAATGCAAATTTTCTTACGACCTGTTCTTCACCAACAAAATTTCCAAGCCACCGCATTCAGTTATCCTCCTGTAATCTTAATTGCTTCACTATTCACATACAGAACAAATTCCTCAATACGTTTATAGTTTGGCTTCGGCGGGAGAACCGTATGTTCCTTTGCATACTGCATCCGTTTTTCCAGATCGCTTACCATATCAAAGAACTCCTGCTCATATGTTCCATTCTCTTTCTGATATTTCCCGTTGCGAATAGACATAAGCAAAGGAATATCTTTCTCCCGATATGTCGCAAATTCTCCACCCTCCAGCAGATCAATACACGTCAAGTACAGACGGATCAAGTGCATAGCGTGTTTGTTCAGGTGTTCATCATCTTTCTTATGATTGCGGTGGTTCAGCCTTTCATATGTGCCAATAACATTGCTAAGTTCATTCATAATGCTGTTAAACTCACGTGCTGGATAATGACTCAGGTGAATGTCCGCAAAAACCTCTGTATCATATTCCTCACGTGGGCTTTCTGCTGTGTAAAGAACAATACTACCTTTATCAAACTGCGTATATTTTTCCTCAAAATGCTTCATGGCATTTTTCATGGAGTTAAGTGTATGTTCTTCTTTCTTGGCCTGAGAAACACGATCACGGGCAACCGCACACTCCAATCTCCGAAGCTGCTGGTTCGCATAGCCACCGAAAGATTGCACCGCTTTTTGAGACAAGAACATCTTACGCTCATCCACCATCATTTTTCCGATAGGATGATAGAACACATAAGTTTCAGGCCGACAAAAAAGTAGCTCCACAGTGTTTGGATTGCAGTTTTCCAGTAAACTTACCAACTTGTTAAAGGAATAGATTGTAGTATCCGTTTCATTATCAATAACTTGCTCAAAATTGGATCGCCCAAGCAAGTCCTTTCGTGAATTAAGAGCACAACCACGAATATCAACATCAGATGTTGGCTTGTTTGTTCCATATGCGTGACTACCACCAAATGTTGCAAACAGCATCGACCCCCCAAGATGAGGATTTGTCTGAATGAACTGATATTTCGGGCGGCTCAAAACTTCTTTAATATCCATAAAAATTTCCTTTCTAATCATTTATAAACTTTATTGTGCCAATCCCAATATGATTTAACATACTCTTCATGTTTTTCAGATTCTTCCTTAACTTGTTTGATCTCATCTTCTGTATCGCCTTTTTTCATTACAAGGCAAGACCCATATTCTCCACCGCCATGTTGTCCTGTGATAAAAAATCCCTTTTGCTTTAACTGTTCTACCTCTTTATTTATTGTGTCAGTCTGACCACAAACATCAACTAATTCAATTTTCATAATTTTTCCCCTTTATTTTACAATCCCCTATTGATCCAGTCCTGCAAATCTACACGACATTTATCAAAATCTATCCCTTCAATTTGGCATCCAACATACTTTGCTCCACAGACTGGACAGAATTTGAATTTTCCTTTAGTGATACGACACATTTCTCTATATGGATTATCCGCATAATCAGTTTCAAACCGATGACCACAGTTGGTACACTCTGGTTTGCTACTGCCTCCACGATTTACGACATTCATTTTGCAAGTATTCTCATTACAACTCAAATTTCTTGCTCCTTTCATATCAATACATTGTAGCTGCTGGACAACCCATACAATTCAAACAATCAAGCAAATCTTTTGTATGACGATCTGCAATAAATTTTTCATCATTAGCCTGTTCAGGAGAAATACAAACACAACATTCCAGACATTTAGAAAAATCAAAATCATCATCATATATTTTTCCAGTAAACTTACCTAATCTTTTCATCACTTATGCTCCTTCCAATCTCTAAACCCATTCACATATTTACCATCTTTCTGAACACAAGCCAAACGGAATGCAGAAAGAATTGCTTCTGTATCAATGTCCATGCAATTATCACGCTCCGCATACTTTTTATGCTGCTCTGGAAAAACATCTTTGAAGTTTTCCTGCTGCCGCTTTGCATCAAAGTATTGCCATACATCAAACGCTGGATTATCTGCCGTTTTCAAATAGTCTACAAAAGAATCTCGAATTATCCGTACCAGTTCATTATCAGAATAATACTGCTTTGGTGTTCCAGTATATTCAGAAAGAAAATCAATGATAGATTCTTTTGCAGATTTTTCACTATGCTTTACAGCATAGATAAGACCAAGTGTTAAATCGTTCATTACTTCACCGCTTTCAATTTCCATACTCCATGATCATATTCTGCTTCTCCAAGAATCTTTGGTTCAGCTTTATGTGATCCATCATGATATTTGTCCACAGAATTTCTTGCATCTACAAGCGTTTCATATACTCTCAAATCATTATCAACCATCCAGCCACCAAGTTCAGGCCAATAGTTAATCCCCTTACCACGATGAATATACATACCCTTTGTTATATACTTCATGGTCATTTCTCCATTCTGAAGTTATAAATCTGCTCCATTTTTGCAGTAACTTTCCGATAGCAATATTCTCTGGCTTCTGCCACTGTCATACGCTGCCGATCAATCAACACAATTCCGTTGCGAAAATCCTCACGACAATCTTTATCAAACAGTTTTTCCAGTGTAGGATCAATATACATCTCATGACAATTCAAGATGTAATTTTCCACATCGGACAAATCAAATGTGATTTTTCCAGTATGCTTAATTTCTCCATCCACTTTTGTAATTTCCCAATCATCAACGGGGAATACTCCAGATTCAAGCCTATCCAAAAATCCAATCACTTCATCGTAATGCCAATCTTTCAGATTGTAACTTCCGAATTGAAACGTATCCCAATTCATTTTCCGCAAAGCATCAAGATAAGATTGCCATTTTTCTTCTACTGGCTTTTGTTCCCATGCTGCACGACCTTTGCTTTCTCTGATTTTTGGAATAATCCAGATACCCAGCAGGACAAGTAAACAAACCGCAAACATTGTCATTCACCTACGCAATCAGATTGTTCTACATTCTTATTATACTTGTATTTGTGGTTATTGTCAAGTCCTATTTTTCAAATTATCCACATAATCTCTTGCATAACCTAACGTACAACCATAACGATCACGATACAACTTCATTGCAAGGATCGGGCGTGACTGTGCAAGTTTTTCTACTTGCATATTATATTCCGGGATTGCTTGCTTAATAGTTTTCCCAAACAAAGAATACAACCATTTCAAAAATTCTTGCTCATGACTATGCGTGTTATGATAACCATGAGTCACGTAAAATGCCATATCAACTTCGTGCCGAGTGACAATATTTCCATCAACCAACACATAATAAATCTCATCTTTCATGTTATTTTTCCTTTCTGGCCTTTGCCAATTCTCTTTGTTTCCAGTATTCATGTTGCTCATTCTTTTGTAAATGCCGACATTGTTTTCCAAGGCAACCTTTACGCTTCATTTCTTTTACAGTTAATGATCCACAATGGAGAGCGCAATATGCTACTGGATTTTTTGGCCTACCACCAAAGATTGTTTTCTCCATCAATACTCAACCTTCTTTCCATCAGAAAGGCAAGCCGTTACATACTCATAAAGCCAGTGATACAAAATATCTACGCTTTCATGAAACGCATTGTACTTGCCATTAAATGTATTCAAATCCTGTGTCATATACTTAAAAATCTCTGTACGATGAAACCGCTGCTTTGCAAGTTCAGAATTTTCCACACACGTATATACCCATATGCACTCACACTTCGGTCTAAACTCATCAACCTTAACTCGAATCTTTCCACAAGCCGTATCAAAGTGATATGCTCCATACCGATCCTGCTCTGCTCCAAGCTGACGCATCAACTTGTCAACTCGCTTTACCAGACAATTATAATCACGTTTGTACACCATCTTATTTATCCTCCTTGAAAAGCTGCTCCACCTGTTTGATCATCCTGCGAGTTTTCCATACTTCGGAAAAGTACATTGGAGTAAACCAATAATTTTCCAGTGTGTCATCTACTGCCATAGGCTTTGAGATTGCATCGTCAATCTTGATATAGGCCGCTACACCAAGCAAGGATAACTGAATGTAGCACATAAGTCCAACAGTCAAGTCAATATCCTGCGCCGCAACAAGCAAGTGATTCTGGAAGTTCAACCCCTGTTTTTCCAGTATGCTCTTAATTGTATTGACTCCGGCAATCAGTGTCGATCCTGCGCCGCAACAATCATCATTGAGCGTTATGTACCCTTTCTCCCTAACCTCCTGCGCTACATTCTCCATCGTGATTTCTGCCATAAGGCGACTCACATTATAGGGAGTGAAAATCTGTTTGTGTTGCTTGTTGACAAGACCAAGTTCAGTATAGATAGTCCCAAGAAAATCTTGATCGGGATTTTCCTCTAAAGCCATTACTGTATAAGCCAACAACTTCGGGAAAGCCGCCTGATCCTCTTTGTCATACTTTTTGATCGTATCCATATACAACTTTTCCCGTTCATCATAATGGCTTTTATCCAGCGCATTAGAGAAAGAACACGAACACATAACCACAAAGTCTTTCCAAACTTCCCACGGAGATAACTTGTGTGTCAACTTATTAAAGGTGTCCACAAACTCTTTTCTTATTGTTGTGTTCATAACCGCTTTCCTTTCTGGCTGTTAGCCTTTGATTGTCGCCCACGCAAAAGGATAATTCCTTTTGTAATAGACTTTGTTGTTTGACTTCCAATTTTCCACATCTACATCCAGCTTTGCCTTTGCATCATCCAGAGTGTCATACTCTCCAATGACAAAATATCTGCGGAATGAAACAATATCGGGAGAAATAATGTTTTGGTACATCTTGTTTTCCTCCATCCCCGTATAGCCGATAGGTCAGCTTATGATTTTTCCAGTATGATTTACTCGGCCTGATCCTCTTCGCCTTCGTCCTGCCTATTACACGTGCCGTTGTTCACGCAACTCTCACAATCATACGTACCGTTCTCGCAATTCGTGTCCTCACCAACAAGGGCTTTCATAACGTCACGGCGCATCTGAACAGAGGCGGGCTTTGCGCTGCCAGAAGTTACGGTCTTATTGTAGTCATCAGAGGTAGAGGGGCTTCCGTTAAAGAAGTCTGCCAAAATATTGTTGATCTCATCCTGAGACTTTTCCGCTTCAACCGCCAGATAGCAATAGTAAACTGCGCTGATAAAATGTGTCCTTGCCTTAACGGTCTTAATAAGCTGTTTATCCTCCTTGCTATCCAAACTATCCAGAAATTCCTTGTAAGCGTTCAGACCAGAGTCGAGGCGGCTAATAACCTCATTGTCAATCTGAACGTCCTGCGCCCACTCCCGGAAAGACTTTGTACCAAAATCAGGATTTTCCACTGTGGCAATATGGTACAACTGCATAGCGATCATTTCATCAGTAAACCGCTTTTTTCCGGCCTCTGTAACAACTGCCTGAATGGTGTCATGTCCAGCCAATTCCTGAAATACTTTCAGATTTGCCGTATTTACTCTGGTCAACTCGATAGAGGACAGAGGTTTGCCATTGTTAAGCCGCCTGAAAAACTCCCGTACCTCATCCTCTGTCATATCCTCATAATAGTAAATAGTCAGGTTATAATCCTTGATCCTATCCTGCGCCCACTCCGGCAACTGTTCAAATGTCATGCCGCTGAAGTCCTCTGTGTTACCATCATCATCTGTCACGGCGGGGAAGTCAGTAGCCAGTGCATAATCTCCATTCAAAAATCCACTAATGGCATTGCTGCGCTGCTTTCCGTCCAGACTGTCATACGCTCCGTTCTCATCCCGTGTAAAGTACATAGCGGGAACGGCATAACCATAAAGCATACTGTGAATGAGAAGGCTCTTTTTTCCATTGTCCCATACAAGCCCACGCTGCACCGCATTGTCGAAGTTTACCTTGCCCTTGTTCATCTGATTAGTCAGAGTCTTTGCCGTCCACTGAATATTAAAACGTGTCATTTTTATTTCCTCCTAATAATTTGTGTTGTATTTGTTGTTGTTTTTCCAACTTACTAAAAAGACTGGTTTATTCCTGTGTTTCTTTCTAATTTTCCGCTCTTACGATCCTTACCAACTCGAACAAACAATCAAAAACTTTTTCTGAACACTTTCCGTTCTTTGTTTTCCAAAACCGTACATGGACGGTTCCTTCTGGAGTGATAGTAACTTGTGAAAGTCTCTCATTGATCCAGCCTTGAGTCTTAATCGGACAATTTACGCCATGCTGCCGGAACAAATAATTGACGATCTTATAAGTGTGACAGTTATAACGGCTTTCATAGATTGACACATCAGAATTTTCAAGTGTACCGCCATTACGGATAACCTCATACGCCGCCGCAATCTGCCTTTCCATTTCTGCGTTGCGCTCTGCTACATACTTTTGATCCTCTGCATCCCTCTGTGCTTTCCGCTCCTGTCTAATCTGTTCACGCTTTTCTGCAAAGGCTTTCCGACTTTCCCAACAAGCGTCAATCAAAGTAGGACGGATATATTTTAAATACTCAATCCATGTCAACTGAATATGATCCTGCGCCTCAATTTTCCGCTTGACACATTCAATAAATGTGTCCTGTGTTTCAATTCCGTTTTTCTTGACCACGCCAACCGCTTCTTCTACATTGTAGTCCGCATTGACTGTACCAATTTCCATTGCCACTTTCTGATCTGGATAGCGTACATAAAGCATACAATAGCTATTCCACTGACTTTCTGCCTCTGGCTCTCCACAATACAGACAACCTTCCACAAGCCGCATATCCCTTATTGTGATACGTGATTGAATTGCCGTCTTTCTTGTAACAAATTGTCCGCTGATTTTCCAATGTAGTGTTTAACTCTTTCAGTTTCATCTTGCCTTACCGTCCCTTCTTTGCATTTTCTGCAACATATTTTTCATACGCAATATGACAATAACTTGCATTGCATGGATCATTGCCTATAATTTTTCCAGCGATAAATGGACAATACTTTTCAGAACATAAAGTTAATTCTTCACAAGCAGTTTCAAAATCCACAACCATTTTCTGCCCTCCTTACTGTGTCATTCCAGCTAATGCCGCCGCTGGAATATCAATCATTGCAACGAATTTTCCACTGTCATAGTTAATTCTTTCAACTGGCAAAGAAAGTATAGCGTCATAGGAACACATTACATTTGTCAACTCAACACGGGATTTTCCACTATTGTCATGCGTTGATTGCATAATGATATTGTTGTCCCGTACAATCAACTCTCCATTACATACCGCATTACGAAGCTGCCGGATTGTCATTTTGCTTTCCATGTTCCGATCCTCCTTTTACGTTATCAAACGCCACAATCAATGCTTTCAAGAATTTCCTTTATCGTTACGATCTTGTAATACTGCGTCTTGTTGTAATTCTTGTTATGACTTTCTAACCACTCTACTAATGACTTAATGTAATAATACATATCGCTCCAATTTTCAAAACTCAATCCACACTCTTTTAACTTTTCGTGATTGATTGATAACTTAATTTGTTCGTTCATATTTCCTCCTATGCTACTCTGCAAATTTCCATGTAGCAACCTTTATACCGCTTGCCGCCACTCTGCCTTATGTCATATCCCATACTAAAAGGAATAAGGACTTTTCCCTCTGCTTTCAGTTTTTCCAATAAAGCACCAATATCCACATAGCCTTGTGCAAAGCCCGGAACAGAAATATCATCCAGACGATCCAATTCACACAACCGATCATGATATTTAATCTTGTTCTTTCTCTGTGCAAACCATTTTTCCCAATGAGAATTTCCGCAATGATAATGTGCGTGTTTAAAAAGCATTTCAATTCTCCAGCGGACTTCCTGAAGGCTGCGCTCTGTACTTTTCCAGCCGTTAATAGCAAGCATAAAATCATTGACTGTTCCGGCTTCCCAATTCTTTTTACTGCAAGGCATTAGCTTGTAACCATCAGTATTGATAACTGCTTGATAACGTGCCATTTTATGATCCTCCTTTAATGCGCCCTATTGTGGTAAATCGTTCTGCCATAGTCTGAATTTCCAACATTGTAAATGTAGCTGCCACATTTCACAAGCAAGGCATTTTTACCATAAAACTTGTCTTTCATTCCCTTTATTGATCCACTGGCAGAAAAGTTAGGAAACACTTCTATGTGCAATCTGCGCCCTTCTGCAACTGGCAGATATTTAACCCTCATTTTTCCGTTACCTCCCATATAGTCCTGCAATAATATTTTGACCTACACTTCCATTTGCTTTTCTGTTCCTATTCTGATACTGTAAATCTGTTCAATGAATTTCATAACTCTGTCTCTGTCCGCTGCCGTTTGATTTACAACAGATACAAACCGCTCTGTGTTCATCCCTTCCAGAATTTCCACTAATACCGCAAACTTCCCCATATTGTATTCCGCATTGAGAATACGTGTTTCCAACTTTCCGCTGCCTGTTACCGCTTGTATTGCTTTCTGAATGGCCTCTAATGCCGCCGCTTCAAACTTATCAAGCATTTTTCCATTGCCTCCTTAATACGCTGTCACTTGCAAAAGTGGATTGTATAAACTGCCGTTGTTCCTGATCCTATACCGCTTTCTATTGAATGTGATATATGATCCGCTGCTATCCTCTTTTGTTGTTACAAGCCGCCTTGTTTTTCCGTCACTAACAAGCAACTTTCCATAAGCAAAAATCCGCTTGTTTCCAAATAGGGGAATTGTCCAGCTAATAATTTTTTCAATCGTTATCATTTTTCCGGCCTCCTTAATCGTCTGCATTATAATCTGATAGCCTTACAAAATATCTTTCCTTGTAAAAGAACGATTTGCAATGATCACTTTCCATACTTAATTCAATGCACTTTTTGCCGCCAATAATATAAATCACTTTTCCACCCTCCTATTGTATTTATTGTTATATGGACGATTGCCGCCACACGCTTCCCACACATAGAAAGATATAATTGCAATTCCCATATAGATAAATGTTGAAGGGAAAATTTCTTCCATAGGTGCGCCGCAATCTGAAGCCCCGGCTTTTCCCAAAACCAGAAAGAACATAATTGCCGTTGTCCAGCCTGCCGCCGTTCTGATTGCTGCTCTAATGCGTTTATAATGGGCTTTCCGTCTGGCCTGTGTCCTATGTCCCATAAAAACCGCTTGCCTTGTCTGTGTCGTTTTCTGTGCGCCTGTGTATGTCATTTTTCCGGCCTCCTATATATGTTTATGCCATAGCTGCCAAAACTAATTGATATGTTGTCATTTTCGCATAGAGGGGATTTTTCCGGCTATGCAAGTCACTTTTCCATTGTGATAATACCCTGATCAATACTGTTACTGTTTCTGTCAAGCTAATTTCTCCCGCTTCTATATCCTCTATATATGTCCAATAATCACCATTAGGATCATTGTGCTGCATAAATTGAAATATAGTGATTAGGTTTTCTTTATCTTGTCTCTGCATTTTTCCTGCCTCCTGTCTTTCTGATACTCATTCAAGCGGACAAACAAGCCTTTATTTATCCGCTTGATCAATACCAGAATTGCCGCCCCCTTTACTGTTTTTCCAGCTTGCTTAAATTTCCATGTTTGCAAATTCTTTCATTTCTGCCGCTAAACAGTCTGGATCATAAGCAAATTTTTTCATCCATACGGGAAAATGTTGTTCAAGATAAAACTGTAGATTTTCCAGATTTTCCGGCTTGCTTGCTAATGTCTTAATTGCCTCTATGAAGTCTGCTGCCGCTTTCTCTTTCCGGCTTTCCTCATATTCTGCTCTGATCATCAAGTTTGCACATTCTGAAATTTCCATGCTTTCCTTCATAGCGTCATAAAAGCATTTATTCATTGCCTTTATATCATCCTGATCCAACTTTGCCGAAAATGTGATAGTATGCCATTGTTTCATTTTTCTACCCTCCATTTTTCCGTATAGGCTTCAAGCCCTTTACATTTACGATTTTCCGCTTTTGCTCTGGCCTCTGCTGCTTTTTCATTCTGATAAACTGCTATGTTGTTTACTGATCCAGTTATTTCAATCCAACCAAAATCTTCAACATAATACATAAGTATGTATTTTGATTTACAAAAAATTCCTTTACCATCATTCAAATGAAATTTTGCGCCGTTAATTTCAAAATCACGATTTACTTTCATTTTCTCCGCCTCTTTTTCAATGCTCAATAATAGCAACGTTTTTGTAAATATTCTTTTCCGGGAAATGGTAAAAGGAAGTCACCGCCTGAATACTGATTCGCTTTTACTGGCCTTAAAACCTTGTAGCCGTTATTTTGCAAGTGTGCCTTTATTGCCTTTATTCCGGCTTCGGCTTTATTGTGCTTTACCTCTTGCATAGCCTTAAAAGTGCCGCTCTGATCTGCTGCTATCAACTGCCGCTTCGTCTGGTAGATATAAGCCGCTTTTATTCCGTCTGCCGTGGTGAATGTCGTGTAAAATGTCATTACAAAAACTCCTTCCGATTTTGCCCTATCCGTTGCCGTTTGTCAAGCTGCCACAATGGGGAGACTATAAAAGTATAGCCTGAATATTTCCGGGCTTCTCCCCGTTGTGGATCACTTGATTTTCCAGCTTGTTAATATTGCCCTTCAATAGCATATTTCAGCCGCTTTACAACCGTTTCTAATTCTGCCGCACAAGTTTTTAATGTCTGGCGGTTTACTCCTTCCATCTGTTGAAGTTTTGCCTTGTATGCGTTTCCTGTCCCGTCCTCTTCCGGCTCTATCATGCGGGAAATTTCCGCTAAATACTGCCGCATATAGTCATATACTGCCGCCGTTGTTACCGTGTTGTATGCGCTGGCCTTTGCCTTGTTAATAGTCATTTTATTTTGCCTCCCGTTTTGCCGTATCGTCAAAAATGATTTTCCCGATCTTGTCTTCGCAATCAATGCGGATCACGCTTTTTCCGTTCTCTGTCACAACCTCAAAAGGAATATTTTCATATTCCAAATTTGAAAGAATATCATTAAATACTTTTTGAAACATTCTTTTTTTTCTCCTGTCTGTCTGTTATCGTGCTAAATATGTATGGTTTATTGCGTTACATTCCGCATAGCAACAATATTGCCTGATCTCTGGCCTGTCACCGCCTTTAATATATAGGCAGTTTTCCATATTATGAAATTGTGCTTCGTTTTCTGCTCTTTCCAATAGCTGCCGCAATTCTTCCAGTGTGATTTTTAATCCATATTCTGTATATTTCATTTATGCCGCCTCCCCATTTTTCACGGCCTCCCGCCATGCGCCGATCTCATCCATAACAGGCTTTAATGCTTCATCAAGTGTAAAGCCATATTGATCCAAATACTTTTTTAATTGTGCGCTTGTGCAAGTATACTTCTGGCTTCCTGTCTCATTCTCTAAATAGTCATTAGTCATAGACTGAAACGCTTCCCAAACAAGGGATTTAATAGAACGGCGTGTATTTTCAAGATTGATTTGTAAAAGGCTTTTACCGTTGCCGCCGTTTGTGTTCCGCTCTGTTACGTCAAAATATGCCGTGATACTGTCCCGCAAATAGCCGATATTTAGCTTCATGCTGCCAGTGTTCAGAAAATAAGAATCAAGCGTGTTAAAAGTCAAGTTTTGATTTGTCATTTTGAAAACCTCCATATTTTGAAAGAATGAGTTTATAGTTTCACAGGATGGGGCTTTATTTGTAGCGGGAAAACCCTTCAGAAAACCGCCGCTTTTGTATTTGTGGTTATTATGCCGCCTTCTTGATAAAATCATCTAACAAGGCATTGACGGCGGCTTCCTGATCCTCATATGTGCGGGAATAGTCCCGCCAAATTGCTTCAGCTTTTTTGTCATATTCCCGGATCAAGTCATAATCAACCTTCGCCCCGATAGGATCATAACCCGTTGAAATAATAGTGTTGTTGATCTGATAGTAGTCACAAGCCCAACCTTCCCGCCGCTCTGAATAGGCGAAGGGGCTTTTATGTCTCAAAAGGTTTTGAGCATTGCAATAACCGATCTTCAAAACGTTATAACCACTGTTTCTAATGGCCTTTTTTGTCGCTTTCAGTTTCATAATAAACCTTCACTTTCTCCCCGTGTTGCCGATAGGCCAGCATTTAAAATTGATTGTATTTGTTGTTATTTGTGCCAGTGCTGCCGTTTATACCCCCTCATAACCTCATCAAGATAAATTCTGATTTTGCCATACTTGAAATATTGCCGCCCTTTTGCCGTGTCGTATATTTTCGCCTTGTGCCATTTTTGCGGTTTTTCACTGTCCACAATAGACAGCCGCCACATAATAAAGGGATCATAACCTTCTTCAATATGGACTTCAAGACAAGCGCAATTTGCCAGACTGTAAAGGCCGTGAATTTTTACGCTTTCATTTTCCGGCTTTTCTGCCGTTTCCTTTTCTGTGACCTGTTCCGGCTCTGCCTCTGTCTCTGTTTCTTTTGCGCCGTCCTCTTCGGCCTCTTCGTCAAGTTTCAAGCTGCCGAAAGTTTCAACCGTGAAAATATAGCAACCATCTTCCCCGATCTCATTTGTACGTGTTTCAATGATTTTAGCGGGGATTTGCCCGGCGTAATAAGCCATAGCAATATATTTTTGGTAGTTTTCACGGGCAATAGGATCAAATTCTTTTTCTGGCTTATATCCGAAAAATTTTTCACTTTCTTTTGTAATGTTCTGATTCCATGTTGACCATACCGCCCCATAGGAAGGCTTGCTTTCTTTCCCGTCAATGATTGTAATATATTCAATACCGTTGATAATGTCTTGAATTGTGATCGCCTTTTTCATTACTATTACCTCCCGGCTGCCGCCTTAATTGTATTTGTGGTTATTGCCTCTTTGCTTTTGTGAAGGCTCTTTTGTATTCCCTCCTTCACTGTCTATATTGTACCACACAATAACCAGAAATGCAAGTGTTTTTTGATTGAAATATTGCACAAATAAAGGTGGTTGTTTTTGTGCAAATTGTGGTTGTATTTCTGGTTATGCTGGCGGGATCATGTGGACGGCTGACGGCTGGCCTGAAGGCTGGCGTGTGCGCTGGCGTTGTGTGTGCTGGCTGCTGATCTGGAATGTGGACGGGATAGCAGAACAACGAAAACCCCGCCTTTTGTTCGATTGAAACGGGATCAAAAGCAAGGCCGGAACACTGGCAGAAATGGACGGCGGGAAGCTGGCGGCTCTGGCTCTGGCCTGATCCCCGCATGAATCCCCGCTTTTGTTCGCTTTTGGCTGCTCTGGCTTTTGTTCGGTTTTTGGAGTATGCCGAACAAAACCGCCTTAAAACAAGGGGCTTTTGTACTGCCGGAAGTGTGCTGATCATGTGGGGGGGTACTTTACACTTTTTCGAGAATTTGAAAACGCCCAGCCGCCAGAGTACATCTACTCAACATCCAAACCGCAAATCAGCCCACTACCCCAAAATGTCATCGAAAATGTCATCGTAAAAACTCCTGTACTCCAGCACTTTTCAGCCGACCACGTAGATCACAAAAACACCAATCTCGCTGCCGAAACCTCTCCAAAACTCCTATATATAAATAGGTATGACGATGACCCTGTAATTGCCTCGAAAAACTATAACAAGAAATACAAAAATCAGTTGACAAACAGGGTTTAAAAGCGTATAATAGATAATAGAAAAGGGACTTGAACATAGGGCCTTTTAAGCACATCGGTAAAATGAGCAAGACAAGAAACTGGAGGTTTTTACGATGACACAAAATATGAAGTTGACTGATGGTGAGTTTCAGGTAGCACTTGCTCCTTGGGTTCAGCAGTTCATGGAGGCCAAAGCCGCAGAGATTCATTCCCCGGCTGTCAAGGTAGCTGCTCCTATTATGGATCAGGAATACAGCGAACAACAGCATTGCAATCATAATCCCACCGATCCTATTTATTTGCTGGAGGATGTGGAGCGGTTCAAGCAATTCTTTCTGACCAGAAAAGGACACAAGAACGTCAATATCCGGGACTATGCTTATTTTGTGTTTTCTTTGAACATGAGTCGAAGGGCGGGGGATATTTTACACTTGCACGTATATGACGTACTGAATCCTGATGGTTCTTTTAAAACACACGTGACATTTGAGCATGAACAAAAAACAGGCAAGAAGTCTATTGTGTTATTGAATAGTAAAGCAAGGGATGCTCTGGCTATGTATTTTAATAGCCTTGGTGAGTATAGAATGTCTGATTGGTTATTTCCGAACTCTAAAAAACCAGATGAGCCGATGAGCGTTGATGGGATGCGGAGGATGCTTCAAAGAGCAACTAAAGCATTGGGAATTGATATGCACATGGGAACACATTCTTTAAGAAAGACAAATCCCTATCATATGATCTCCAGCAGCACCAACACGCAAGATGAGGTGATGGTGTCGCAGCTTCTCAAGCATAACGACATTAAAACCACCTATCATTATATTAAGCGGAGTCAGGCTCAAATGGATGCTTTTGTGGAAGCACATGGACTGTAAATGGTGAGAGTAGGGCAATGTGCTTTTGCCTACGGCAACGCCCATTGTTGTGTCCTTGCTGGTGCAAGTCCACAAGAATAACATATCAAAAGGTCTATGTATAAGCGATTTCATTCAGTTGCCCTTCAGAGAAAGTGGCTGGAAACTGTTTGAATACAGTGTGTTTGACGGGTTTTCTGTATGTACCACTTTGGCATAATATTATATATATTTAATTATGGCAAAAAAGTACATAGGCAAAACCTTTAAAACTCCTTGTAACACAGAAGTTTTCAGGCATTTTTTCTGGAGGGCAACTAAGGGGTCTTTTTAGAGGGAGGTGAGAAAAATCGAAAGCAAAGAAGTAAAATTGAAACGTGGAACGTATAACGAGAGTTCTTTGGTTGATAAAGTATGCTCTGAGGCGCAGCGGAGATCATACCACCACAAAGAGAAATTCGCCAGCGGTAAACATCAAAGTATGTTTTTGGATACATTAGCAAGATACTGTGATTATGAGTATGATCCTGAAACTAAGAAGTATAAGGTGTTGGAAGTCTACAAGTATCCGAAGTCGCTGTATGATTCTAAGATACATAAAGGTATTTATCAGTATCTTGCTCCGCTGATTTTATATCAGGTTGTGTATGGCAAGGATAGTAAGGCCAAGAAAGATCGGATGGCTGTGATTACCTCTCTGGACTTGGCTCACATTACGAACCTTGTTAATTCAAACTACAATAATATGAAATACAATCAGGATGCAGCACATACGGATTTGGACTTCGATCAGAATGTGTTGACTGAGTATTTTAATAAAGCCGATAATAGAATTGATGATTACATTCGGAGATGTATTAAGTATCTTTCAGCTATGAACTGTGTAATCTACAACGAAACACATATGATTGGTATTATGCCAAAAACAGCGGAGATCAATAATGGTCATGTAATTATTGAGCCAGCGCAAGTTCGTAGAGCAACCGATGAAGAAATGGAATTGTATGCCAAGTTAGTAGAACAAGCAAGCAAAAAAGCAAAGATTGTTTATGACAGCGAAAAGTGGTATGGGAAAAAAGCACTAAGATATAATACCGAATTGACAAGATTGATGCGAGAGAATGGGATTATTTTTGTATGCAGAGCGTTTGAACTTTGGCGAGTAGATGAAAAGCAATGTAAAAACATCTTAAAAAGTTTTTCAGATAAAACCATAACTCAACGGCAGAGAGAAATTGGTATCGTGTTCAAACAAATTATGGACACAAACGCTGAAAATAGATTTGCAAAGAATCCAAAGTTGGTAAGTAATTATATCGAACAATTTAAGAGATTATCTGACATAACGCTGCCATATGACTCTGAGGACATTTTGCCAGCGTTACCGTCAGCGAAAAATAGAGATTATCAAGAAAAATTGCAAGAAAAGTATGGTTATGAAATTGAATATGGTATAGGAGGACATGAAAATGAATCTAAGTAAGGTTCAGCAAGAAGCGGTAGACTTTTACACTGGATGTTGTAACGTCATTGCATCTGCTGGCTCTGGTAAGACAAGGGTGTTGGTTAATCGAATTGTGAGTTTGATTAATGATCATGATGTTGAGCCAACGAATATTTTAGCGATCACTTTCAGCAAAAAGGCAAAAGAGAACATGATGAAACGGCTGAAAGAAATGATACCTGAATATGCTTCACGCATAAATATTGAGACTTTTCATTCTTTTGGGTATCGTATTATTAGGAAATTTAATAAGGACGAATTTGAAATTCTGGATCAGGATTGGAAAAAGGTAAAAATCATTGAGGAAGTTATTCAGCATACATTTGGTGAAAAAGAACCTGATGGACAAGAAATCGCAGATGTTCTAAGTTTTATTTCTATTCAGAAAAATCAGATGAAAAAGCCAGATAAAACTACAAGGTATGGTAAAATTTATAGTCAGTATGAAAAATATAAAAGCGCACACAATCAGTTAGATTTTGATGATATGCTGGTAAAGTGTTATGAAATTTTGAGTTCAAATGAAAAGGGGTTGGCTTATTGTCAGGAGCAGTATCAGTTTATCTTGGCAGATGAGATGCAGGACACCAATGCAGTACAGTATGAAATCTTACGTCTGATTGGAAGCAAATATAAGAATGTGTTTGTCGTTGATGATCCTCTTCAGAACATTTTTATGTGGCGTGGTAGTGACAATAAGTATGTGCTTGGGTTTGATCAAGACTGGCCTGAAGCGAAAATTATCCATTTGAATAAGAACTATCGCAGTAGCCAAGATATTGTTAAGGCAGCAAACCTTTTTGCAAGATGTATTCCAGAGTCCAAACATCCTCATTATGTAGAAAGTATTTCTGATAAGGGTAAGTTTGAGAAGCCAGTGTATGAAAGGTATCTGAATGAGTCAGCAGAAGCAGATGGTATAGCGGCAAAGATTAAAGAGTATTCGGAAGCTGGGTATGAGTACAAAGACATTGCGATATTGACAAGGACAAATGCACAACTGCAAAATTTTGAAGCATCTCTTTATCGACACAGTATTCCTTATTCTATCGTTGATGGACTGTCGTTCATTGATCGCCGTGAGATTAAGACTGTGCTGTGTTATCTCAGACTTATTTGTGATATGAATGATGATGAGGCTTTTGAATACATATATAACCGACCTAATAGATGGCTTGGTCAAGCCTTTATTCAGGAAGTACGGCGGCTTGCACGTAGAGAAAAGATTTCTATGTACTGTGCAATGTTTGCAGTAAGTAAAGCAAATTGGCGGTACAAGAACGCCGTCAATAATATATATGCTACTATTAAAACTGTAGGTGACGAGAAGTATAAGACCGTTGCTGACATTATTAAAAACTTACGTGACTATCTAAATCTTGATTCTTATGTTTCAAAAGATTTGTGTGAAAATGATGATAGTCGTGTTGAAAATTTGAATACGCTTGAACGAATGGCTTCAGACTATGACGATCCGAAAAGGTTTATTGCCTTTATGACAAGGCTTTCAAAGGAAAAGAAAACCAATCCAAATTCTGTTCAGTTAATGACGATCCATAAATCTAAGGGACTGGAATTTCCTATTGTATTTGTTGCTGGCGTGAACCAAGGATTATTGCCTCATGAAAAGAGCGAGAATCCAGATGAAGAAAAACGGCTCATGTATGTGGCTATGACGAGAGCGGAGAAACTTTTGAATATATCCTCCACAATGCAGTATAATGGGAAAGAGGTTGATGAAAGTGAATTCATTTCACATATTTTTTAGGATAAATAACCATAAATACAACAGTATAAGGGAGGAATATAAATCAGATAGGAGTAGATGTTTGAAATGGAATATAAAAGTGAAAAGCCTTCGTGCTTAGAATGTATCTGGCGTGACCAGTGTGAAAGTGATGAAATTTGTGATTTTTTTGATCCCGGTAGATTACCTACGGATGAGGAAATTGAATTAGAGATTGAGATTCAACGAAATCAATACAGGTTGGATTTTCATAAATATGCTGATGAATATGGAGATGGTCGCAATGACCAGTAAGGAGTGTTGAAATTGATTTACTTAGATAATGCAGCTACAACAAGAATTTCACATGAAGCATTTGAAGCTGCACTATGGGCTTTGCATGATGATTATGGCAATCCGAGTAGCCTACATCAAGCCGGAGTTAGTGCGGCAAAAGTAGTGGAAAAAGCCCGTAATCAGATTGCAAGTTACATTGGTGCAACTCCTGATGAAATTGTATTTACGGCTGGAGGAAGCGAGGCCGACAATCTTGCGTTGCGTGGCATGGCTCCATACCTGAAGAAGATTGGAAAGACTACAATTATTACCAGTATGATTGAGCATCATGCGGTGCTTCATACTTGTCAAGCCTTAGAGAAAGATGGATTTAAGGTAATTTATATGCCAGTAGATCAGGATGGTCGTGTTGATATTGAGGAACTGGATCGTGTAATACAACAGTTTAAGGATTCGTTGGGTATGGTATCAATTATGGCTGTGAACAATGAAATTGGGTCTATTCAGCTTATTGATGATATTGGTGATTTGTGTCAGGAATTTGGGGTCATTTTTATGACCGATGCAGTTCAGGCGTTGGGGCATATCCCTTTAGATGTGAACAAGAGTCATATTGATTTGATGGCAATGTCTGGACATAAAATTAATGCTATGAAGGGTGTTGGAGTTCTGTATGTGCGCCGTGGGCTGAAAATTGATCCAATTATCACAGGGGGCGGTCAAGAGCATCATCTTCGTGCTGGAACAGAGAATGTTCCCGGTATTGCATCTATGGGTGCTGCTGTAGAACTTTTACATAAACAAAGCACTATGGATTATCGAGAGGGTATTTATAAAAGTTTGCGTAAGGTATTCTTGGACGAACTTGATAGACTTGGTGTGGAGTATCATGTTAATACAGACGGCGGTGTTCCGGGAATTATCAGTCTTACGTTGCCTCATTGTGAGAGTGAAGCTATGTTGTTGTTGCTGAATGAAAGGGATGTGTGTGTATCCGCTGGTTCTGCGTGTACTGCTGGTTCACTTGATCCTTCTCATGTTCTGAAGGCATTGTATCTGGATGACCATGATGCGAGTTGCACAATTCGTATTTCAATGGGACAAGATAATAGCAGCGAGGATATGTTAAAAGCAGCACAGGCCATTGCTGAGTCTGTTAAACAACTTCATGCAATGTTATGATTGTAGAGCAAAGGAGTGATTGTGCTGGAACAATGGGCTGGTGCTTGGTATGACGGAGAAGATTTGTCATGGCGTTTCGAGATTTCTACATATGGCAGGATTCGGAACGCCATAACAAAAAGAGTATATAAGCCCCATATCGGGACAAGTGATTATTTGCAAATTTGTACTTCAATTTGTGGACGAAATAAGAACATCCGAATACATAGATGTGTAGCAGAAACATTTTTGCCGAACTGGTTCAATGATGAGATTGTTAATCACATTGACGGTAACAAGCAGAATAACCACCTTGAGAATTTGGAATGGTGTTCGAGGAAATACAATTATGCACACGCCGCACAAATGGATTTGATTGATACTGATAATATGTTTCAGTTTGAAATGAGTTCAAGGGGTGGTCAGTATCAAGGGAGTAATAATGGAATGTCTAAATTGACTGAAAATGATGTGCGCTATATTCGAGAACATTATATTCCAAAAGGTAAAGGGCAAAAATGCAATCGTCAAGAATTGGCTGTGTGTTTTGGAGTAAGTGTAGGTCTTATTTCAAGAATTGTGAATAATCAAATTTGGACACACGTTTGAAAGGAGAATATTTTTTGGAAAAATTTTATACAGTAAATGAAGGTTCGGCATTATACGAAGATTATTGGGATTGGAAAAATAGTATTGAACCTAATCGAAAAATTGTAGATGACTTTTTTAAAGAATTTGGAATTGAGTCAACTTTATTTTGTCCGTTTTCAAT
>Ga0224748_10014_pt1:0-12500 | contig 32092 bp, 24 predicted proteins | sample LIM_F_Water_Neg_FD_182074 | JGI IMG/M metagenome (GOLD analysis project Ga0224748, IMG submission 182074) | Enriched cells from gastrointestinal tract of the lab mouse from Pacific Northwest National Laboratory (PNNL), Richland, Washington... | ecosystem: Host-associated > Mammals >...
AACCTGTAAATGAGGGGGATTTTGAGAATATGGAAGCGTACAAGCGAGAATTTATAGAATTTATGGTAGAATCCGATGTTTTGAAATTCGGAGAATTCATATTAAAGAGCGGGAGGAAGTCGCCGTTCTTTATGAATGCCGGAGCTTATGTAACAGGGACGCAGCTTCGCAGGCTTGGAGAATATTATGCGAAAGCCATCCATGATCATTATGGACTGGACTTCGACGTGCTGTTCGGACCAGCGTATAAGGGGATTCCCCTTAGCGTTGCGACTGCGGCGGCGATCAGCGAATTATACGGGAAAGATATCCGTTACTGTTCGAACCGTAAGGAAGCGAAGGATCACGGAGATACCGGGATTCTTCTGGGAAGTAAATTAAAAGACGGCGACAGAGTCGTGATCATCGAGGATGTGACGACTTCCGGAAAATCTATCGAAGAGACATTTCCAATTATCAAGGCCCAGGGGGATATAGAAATCAAGGGGTTGATGGTTTCCCTGAACCGTATGGAGGTTGGAAAAGGCGGGGAGAAGTGCGCGTTGGATGAGATTACTGATCTGTACGGATTTGAGGCAAATGCAATCGTAACGATGGACGAGGTGGTGGAATATCTGTATAACAGGGAGTGTCAGGGAAGAATTATTATAGATGATACATTAAAAGCTGCAATCGACGCATATTATGAACAGTATGGAGTATGAGAAAGGAGCAGAGGGATCTATGAATGAGAAGATATACAAAGCTATGAGGTTTGCAGGAACCGCTAACATCACGGTAGGGATTATCGTAGTCGTCGTGGGAGTGGCGGCAGGAATCATCTCAATTGTAAGCGGAGCACGTTTGCTGAAGGAAAAGCGGGGACTTACTTTTTAGAAGTTCTTTGGAAATCCGGATAGAAAGGGTGCTTGATATTTGAATTTTAGGCAAAGTAAGAGAATCCGTATCTTTGGGAAGATATTGTTTGTGTTGTATATCGTGTTTATTATTTATTTTTTAATATTTTCCGATTGGTACGGACGGACAGGAGAAATGCAGGAATATCGCTATAATCTTGTACTCTTTAGAGAAATCAGACGATTCTGGAATTATCGGGACCAGGTCGGTCTGTTTGCTATGTTCACGAATTTATTTGGAAATGTAATTATCTTTATGCCCTTCGGGTTTTTTATGCCGATGGCGAGTAGATACCGCAGTTGTTTTTCGGCGGTATTCTATAGTTTTGGTTTGAGTCTGTGCGTAGAGACATTCCAACTGCTTACTAGAGTCGGCAGTTTTGATGTGGATGATCTCCTGCTGAATACTGTCGGAGGGTTGGCCGGATATGTGATATTTGCAGTCTGTGCGGTAATAAGGAGTAGATATGTTAATAAAGAAAAAGCTGGTCACAGAAGAAGATAGAGCAAAAGCGATGGCGAAAGCCAGAGAAAAACAGCGAAAGAGAATCACAAAGTATGGTCAGGCGAAGCCGCGTCATGCAAAGAAGGGAATCTATTCCTGCAGCTATGCTTTTGTGGTTTTTCTTCTGTTGCTTTTGATGTTCGAGATTTCTTACAGGAAAAAAGGAGATGTCGGCATGGTATTGGGGTTCGTGGGGTTAGGTACGATGGCTCTGGCCGGAATCGGAGTCTGGCTGGGCGGACGGGGGATGAAAGAAAGAGAGAAGAATTATATAACGTGCAAGGTGGGAATCGGTATTAATCTTACTGCGTTTCTTGGGCTTACAGCGATATTTATCAGGGGGGTTATCAGATGATAGAAGAGAGATACGGACTGGCGGTTGAACGGATCAGGGAGATGAAGAGCGAGCAGACGGCGAGAGAACCGTTTACGGACTATTTCCATAAGATGGCGGAGTTTGTCCTGATGATCGACGAGGTCAGAGATAAACTGGCGCAGGGAAATTATTGGAATAGAAGCAGGGAGGAGCTTGCCGAGGAAAACAGACGGCTGTATGAGGACATTCTTCCGGATGCGTATGAGGAAAGTTATGCTAATCCCTCCTTTGCAGTTAGGGTATTAGGCGATGAATATGGTCAGCTCTTAAGCTTTTTGTATGCAGAATTGAGAGGGAGTATCGCATATGTATTCGAACAGAAGACAGAGTATCTGGATATCCTGTTTGAATTATTGATCGAGATCTATAATCAGTTTGAAGAAGAGGCAAGACCGGATCTTGAGAGAATCCGGGACAGCATCTACTGGTATGCCAGTGATTACTGCGACGTATTTGTGGCGGACCGGATTCGGGAACAGATCGACCCGGCGGAATCCTTTGCGGCGGACATTATTATGAAGGAATCTTTAGACAACCTTACGTACCTTTATAAATTCGGCGAGTATATCAGTGAGAATGAACTTCGGACCGCACGTCATCTGAACGAGCTTCCGGAGGAAGTTATCTGTAAGATGGCGGACGTCTATACGGAGGGATACCGTATCGGTTTTGTTAACACGGGTAAGGATCTGTCGAAAAAGGGGACGGTAGAGGTCCGTTATGTGCTTGGATTCGAGCGTGTGATACGAAAGGCGGTAGAGAATTTCGGGAAGATGGGGCTTAAGCCGGTATTCTACCGTTCGTCGGTCACCGCTTTAACAAAGCGGCAGCATTTGAAGAGCGGTTATTATGGCGCGATCGCCAATAAACAGTATGAATATGACCACCGAAACGATCAGGCGATTTTCCTTGATAAGAAATTTATGGAACGAAAGCTGGAAGTAATCCAGACCACTTATGACCATTATAAAGAGCTTGCGGGAAAGTACGCGGGACCGGCGTGTATCGAGATGTTCGGCGAAGAGCCTTTCTCTCCGAAACAGAAGGAGGAAGTGATAAAGCTTAGCGGGAAACAGGAGGAACTACAGCTTAAGCTTCTGAGCCGGCAGAGCCAGATTACGAACCAGTATATCAGGGGAGATGAGAGGAGCTTTACGATCGTTGCCTATCCGGTGCCGGAGATCGGAGACCGGTATGAAGAGATCTTCGATGAGATCATCCGCATCAATACGCTGGACGCGAAGGTCTATGAGAAGGTGCAGCAGGCGCTGATCGACGCCCTGGATCAGGGAGAATACGTGCATATTCTCGGCGGTAACGGGAACCGGACAGATCTCAGGGTACGGCTCCATGAACTGAAGGATCCCGAGAACGAGACTGTTTTCGAGAATTGCGTCGCCGATGTGAATATTCCGGTAGGGGAGGTATTTACGTCGCCTGTACTGGAAGGGACCAACGGTGTGCTCCATGTTAGTAAGGTATATCTGCATGAACTGCAATACCGTGACCTTGAGATCACTTTTGCCAACGGAATGATCTCGGATTATAACTGTGGTAATTTTTCGCGGGAATTGGAGAATAAAGAATATATCCATGATAATATCCTCCATAAGCATGCGACGCTGCCTCTTGGAGAATTTGCGATCGGAACTAACACGACGGCATATGTGGCCGCGAAGAAATACGGAATAGAAGAGAAGATGCCGATTCTGATTGCCGAGAAGATGGGGCCGCATTTTGCGGTAGGCGATACCTGCTATAGCTGGAGTGAGGATATTAAGGTATATAATCCGAACGGGAAGGAGATCGTGGCGAAGGATAACTCTGTGTCCATATTGAGAAAAGAGGATGTTTCAAAGGCGTATTATCAGTGTCACACGGATATCACGATTCCGTATGAAGAATTGAAGAAGATAGCGGTGGTTACACGGTCAGGGGAAGAGATTATGCTTCTTCAGGACGGGAGGTTCGTGCTTCCCGGGACGGAGATTTTGAACGAGCCATTTCGGGATTTTTCGATATGATACATTGAAAAGTGATTTGGAATAGGGTATTATGAACGCGGGTAGTATAAGGTTTATTTTACAATAGGCGAAAAAGAAAGGATGAAAAGGTATGCCAAGAGTAGGAATTGTAATGGGCAGCGATTCGGATCTGAAGGTGATGAGCAAAGCTGCCGCTATGTTGGAAAAATTAGGAATCGAGTATGAGATGACGATTATCTCTGCCCACCGTGAGCCGGATATTTTCTTTGAGTGGGCAAAAGCCGCGGAGGGTAAGGGAATGAAAGTTATCATCGCAGGCGCCGGGATGGCGGCTCACCTGCCGGGTATGTGCGCGGCATTATTCCCGATGCCGGTAATCGGCGTGCCGATGTCAGGCAAGAATCTGGCGGGAGAGGACGCTCTGTTTTCTATTGTTCAGATGCCGCCCGGAATACCGGTAGCAACGGTCGCTATCGACGGAGGTATGAATGCGGCGATCCTTGCGGCAAAGATCCTGGCAACGTCGGATGAGGAGTTGTTGAATAAACTTAAGGACTATTCTAAAGAGATGAAGGAAACTGTTCAGGCGAAAGCGGCAAAATTGGATGAGATTGGATATGAGGCATATCTGGCGAAGTAAGTAATCGTATGGATATATAGAAGCACACTTTAATGAGGCAGATTATCGATAAGGAGATACAAGTATGGATTACAAGAATGCTGGAGTTGATATCGAAGCAGGTTATAAGTCGGTAGAATTGATGAAAAAGCATGTGAAAGAAACGATGCGTCCGGAAGTGTTGGGGGGACTCGGCGGATTCGCGGGGGCATTTGACTTAAGCGGTATTAAGCAGATGGATGAACCGGTTCTTCTGTCAGGAACAGACGGATGCGGAACGAAAGTAAAACTGGCGTTTATCATGGACAAGCATGATACCATTGGAATTGACGCGGTTGCCATGTGTGTGAATGATATCGCATGCTCGGGCGGCGAGCCGTTATTCTTCCTGGACTATATCGCGTGCGGAAAAAATTATCCGGAAAAGATCGCGGCGATCGTAAGCGGCGTCGCGGAGGGGTGTAAGCAGTCAGGCTGCGCGCTTGTAGGAGGAGAGACTGCGGAACATCCGGGGCTTATGCCGGAAGATGAATATGACCTTGCCGGGTTCGCGGTCGGAGTGGCCGATAAGAAGGAGATCGTAGACGGAAAAGATATCAGGCCGGGAGACGTATTGATCGGTATGGCGTCAAGCGGCGTTCACAGTAATGGATTTTCGTTGGTACGCAAAGTGTTTGAGATGACGAAGGAGTCGCTTAATACATATTACGAAGAGCTGGGGAAGACGCTGGGAGAGGCGCTGATCATGCCTACAAGGATCTATGTGGAGGCTCTGAAAAGTATTCGCGGGAACGGTGTGAAGATTAAAGGATGCAGTCATATTACAGGCGGAGGTTTTTACGAGAATATCCCGAGAATGCTTCCGGAAGGAGCGAGGGCGGTCATTGAGAAGGACAGCTATGAAGTTCCTGCCATCTTTAAGCTTCTTGCCCAAAAGGGAGAGATTGCCGAGGAGATGATGTATAATACCTTCAACATGGGGCTTGGCATGGTGGTTGCGGTTGATTCCGCCGATGCGGATAAGACGTTGGAGGCGATCAAAGCTTCAGGCGAACGCCCCTATATTGTCGGACGTATAGAGGCGGGAGAAAAAGGAGTAACATTATGTTAGACGTCGTTGTACTTGTGTCCGGCGGAGGGACGAATCTGCAGGCGATTATCGATGCGGTAGAATCCGGGGATATTACGAATACAAGAATCGCCGGAGTCATCAGTAATAATAAGAATGCATACGCCCTTGAGAGGGCGAAGAAGCATGGGATTGAGAGCCGGTGTGTTTCGCCGAAGGATTTCACGTCCAGAGAAGAGTTCAATGAGAAGTTTCAGGAAGCAGTGGAGGAATTGGGACCTGATCTGATCGTTCTGGCGGGATTTCTTGTGGTGATTCCTCCGTCAATGATAGAGCGTTACAGGAACCGTATTATTAACATCCATCCGTCCTTGATTCCGGCATTCTGCGGAACAGGTTTCTATGGATTGAAGGTGCATGAAGCGGCTCTTAATAGAGGGGTAAAGGTAGTTGGCGCAACGGTTCATTTCGTAGACGAAGGGACGGATACGGGGCCGATCATCCTGCAAAAGGCGGTGGAAGTAGAGCCTCAGGACACTCCGGAGATCTTGCAGAGACGTGTGATGGAGCAGGCAGAGTGGAAGATCCTGCCTAAAGCAATCGATCTGATAGCGAACGGGAAGGTGTCGGTTTGCGGCGGCAGGGCGGTTGTCAGCCGATAGGAAATGAGCTATTGTTGATTATTATGCAGGAGGTTAGAAAATGAGAGTATTAATTGTCGGAAGCGGCGGAAGAGAGCATGCGATTGCGTATTGTGCGGCGAAGAGCGAAAAGGCGGATAAGATCTATTGCACTCCGGGAAACGCGGGAATTGCGGAGTATGCGGAATGTGCGCCAATCGGCGCGATGGAATTTGACAAGATCGTTGCGTTTGCTAAGGAGAAAGAGGTTGATCTCGTAATCGTAGGTATGGACGATCCATTGGTGGGCGGTTTGGTAGACGAGCTGGAAGCGGCTGGTATCCGAACTTTCGGACCGCGGAAAAATGCAGCGATTCTGGAAGGTTCCAAGGCGTTTTCCAAGGATCTGATGAAGAAATATAATATTCCGACGGCGGCATATGAGAATTTTACGGATCCGGATAAGGCGCTTGCTTATCTTGAGACGGCAAAGTTCCCCATTGTTCTGAAAGCGGACGGGCTGGCGCTGGGTAAAGGAGTGTTGATCTGCAATTCTCTTGAGGAAGCAAAAGAAGGCGTTAAAAGCATTATGCTGGATAAGAAATTCGGAGACGCCGGTAACGAGATGGTAATCGAAGAATTCATGACGGGACGCGAGGTATCCGTGCTTTCCTTTGTGGACGGAAATACGATCAAGACAATGACGTCGGCGCAGGATCATAAACGTGCCAGCGACGGGGATACGGGACTCAATACAGGCGGTATGGGAACCTTCTCGCCGAGTCCGTTCTACACAAAGGAAGTGGAAGATTTCTGTAATAAATATATCTATCAGCCGACGGTAGACGCTATGAAAGCCGAGGGGAGACCGTTCAAAGGAGTTATTTTCTTCGGATTGATGCTGACCGAGGAAGGGCCGAAGGTGCTGGAATATAACGCGAGGTTTGGAGATCCGGAGGCGCAGGTAGTATTGCCGAGAATGAAGAACGATATCATTGAGGTGGCGGAAGCCTGTATCGACGGAACACTCGACAAAGTAGATCTTCAGTTTGAAGACAACGCGGCAGTCTGTGTGGTGCTGGCAAGCGACGGATATCCGGTGGCATACGACAAGGGACTTCCTATCAGCGGTCTGGATGAATTCAAGAAGCATGAAGGATATTATTGCTTCCATGCGGGAACGAAGTTCGAAGGGGAACAGATTGTGACAAACGGCGGCCGTGTGCTCGGCGTTACGGCGAAAGGGACAGATCTGAAAGAAGCCAGGGTCAATGCGTACGCGGCGACTGAATGGGTACATTTTGATAATAAATATATGCGTCATGACATCGGAAAAGCAATCGATGAAGCGTAAAAGACAGTTTTCTGCCTGTACGAAGATCCAATCGTCCAGGCAGTTTTTGTTTGTTATCTTTGTTCTTGACATGATACTTGTAAGCGTCTTCTAATTATGTTATAGTAGGTCTAGCACAAAAGAAACGAGCTGAGAAAAGGTGATACAATGCTGATAGAGATTGATTTTAACAGTGATGAGGCGATCTATGTTCAGCTTCAGAATCAGATCATTATGGGGATCGCTATGAATCTGATTCAGGAAGGTGATTCTCTGCCGTCGGTAAGACAGCTTGCGAATACGGTGGGTATCAATATGCACACAGTTAATAAAGCGTATTCTATACTAAAGCAGGAGGGGTTTATCCGGCTGGACAGGAGAAAGGGCGCGGTGATTGCCGTCGATATGGATAAGGCGCGGGAACTTTTTGAGATGAAGGAGCAGCTCCGTGTATTGTTGGCGCGGGGAAGATGCAAGAATATTTCTAAAGAAGAAGTGTATGCTTTGGTTGAAGAAATCTATGATGAATATGAGAATTTGTAAAAGAACTATAACTCGGAAGTAATAGGAAATCAGAAAAGACAGGAAAGGAAAGGACTTAGATGAAATATACGAAACAGGCAAACCAGGTTTTGAAAATCGCGAAAGATACAGCCAGGAAGCTGCAGCATCCATATATAGGGACAGAACATCTTCTTTTGGGATTGAGAGAAGTATATACCGGCGTTGCGGGACAGGTTCTGGCTGCAAACGGAGTGGATGAAGATAAGATCCGGAAAGTTGTTGATGAACTGGTGACGCCGGTTGGGGCAACGATGGTTGCGAACCACCTGGAGTTCAGTCCGAGACTTGCCTATATTTTGGAAGAAAGTAAGATGGAAGCATCCCGTTTTCATTCGGATCAGGTTGGAACAGAGCATATGCTTCTGGCTCTCCTGCATGATATGGGTTCTGTGGCCGCCAGAATATTGCAGACGTTGAGTATCAATATCCAGAAGTTATATCAGGATATTCTCGGAGTTCTGGGAGCTGATTTTAAGGCATATCAGGAGGAACTGATACAGCAGGAAGGCGGAAGAAAGAGAGAGGGAGTCCTTGAGCAGTATGGAACGGACCTGACCGCACAGGCGGAAGAAGGAAAGTTAGATCCGGTGATTGGGCGGGAATCTGAAATCAGCCGTCTGATACAGGTTCTGAGCAGAAGGACGAAGAATAATCCGTGTCTTGTGGGGGAACCTGGCGTGGGGAAGACGGCGGTGATCGAGGGTTTGGCGGCACAGATCGCCGCGGGAATCGTTCCGGAAGGAATGAAGGATAAGAGAATCCTTACTATGGATCTTGCAGGTATGATTGCAGGGTCTAAGTACCGAGGAGAGTTTGAAGAGAGGATGAAGCGCCTGATCCAGGAGGTTAAGGCTTCGGGAAATGTTATCTTGTTTCTGGACGAGGTGCATACAATTATTGGCGCCGGCGGTGCGGAAGGAGCGATCAATGCGTCGAATATCCTGAAGCCGTCTCTTGCCAGGGGCGAGATACAGTTGATCGGTGCGACGACGATTACCGAATATCGAAAATATCTGGAGAAAGACGCCGCTTTGGAACGCCGTTTTCAGCCGATTACCGTGGAGGAACCAACGGAAGAACATTGTCTGGAGATATTGCATGGATTGCGGAAGCATTATGAGAACCATCATCATGTGGACATCGAGGAAGATGCTCTGGCTGCGGCTGTAAAACTGGCGAGCAGATATGTGAACGACAGATTTCTGCCTGATAAAGCCATTGACGTGTTGGATGAAACCTGTTCAAAGGTAAGTCTTCGGGGATTCAAGATTCCGGAGAATATGGTCGGACTGGATAAGACGGTGACAGAGCTGGCGGAGGATATGGAAGAGGCTATCCGCCGGGGAGATATTCCGGAGGCGTCACTGATTCGTAAGGAGCAAGAGGCGGCGGAGAAGAAGCTGGAGCAGGTGAAGAAACGTTTTGATAAGAAGAACGCAGATCGAAAAATTGTCGTAACGGAAGAGGATATTGCGGAGGTTGTGTCACAGTGGACGAAGATTCCGGTGCAGAGGCTGGCGGAATCGGAGAGCACGAGGCTTAATAATCTTGAGAAGATACTGCATCAGAGAGTGATCGGACAGGATGAAGCGGTAACAGCCGTAGCTAAAGCAGTTAAGCGAGGAAGAATTGGTTTGAAAGACCCGAAGCGTCCGATTGGATCATTTTTATTCCTGGGACCTACCGGAGTGGGGAAGACAGAGTTATCCAAGGCTCTGGCGGAAGCTTTGTTCGGAAATGAAGAATCTATGATCCGTGTAGATATGTCTGAATATATGGAGAAGCACAGCGTGGCCAAGATGATCGGGGCGCCTCCGGGATATATCGGACATGACGACGGAGGGCAGTTGAGCGAACGTGTACGCCGCAGACCGTATTCGGTAATTCTGTTTGATGAGATTGAGAAGGCGCATCCGGATGTATTTAATATTCTGCTTCAGGTCTTAGATGACGGGCATATTACGGATTCCCAGGGGCGTAAAGCGGATTTTCGCAATACAGTCATCATCATGACGTCCAATGCGGGAGCGCAGACGATCATTGACCCGAAGAAGCTGGGATTTAACGCCAGAGAAGATGAGGCGGGGGATTATAAACGGATGAAGGGAAATGTGATGAAGGAGATTAAATTAATCTTCCGTCCGGAGTTCCTGAACAGGATCGACGAGATCCTGGTATTCCATCCGTTGAACGGCGATCAGATGAAGAAGATCGTGGGATTGCTGTGCAGAGAGTTCGTAAAGCGTGCGGAGGATCAGCTTGGAATCCGCCTTACCATCAGGGATTCCGTGAAGAAGCATATTGTGGAGACAGGTACGGATCAGAAATACGGAGCCCGTCCCTTAAGAAGAGCGGTTCAGAATCAGCTGGAGGACGGACTTGCGGAAGCAATTCTGAACGGAGAGGTTACGAGAGATTCGGAAGTCATGATCGGACTGTCTAAAAAAGAAATAAAATTTATTCCAAAGACTACAAATTGAAATCAATTTGCGATATAATAAGTGTGCAGACGAAGGACTTTTGGATATCGTGTATATTAAAAAAGTTTCAAAAGTTTAAAAGAACTTCAGGAGGAGAGAGAAATATGGCAGCAGTGAAAGAATTGTTGAAAACTGAAGCAGACGGAACCCTTAGTTTTGGAGACTATACTCTGGACAGCAAGACCAAGCTTGATGGATTCGAATTTCAGGGAGACATATACAAGGTTAAGACTTTTGCTGAGATTACTAAGCTTGAGAAGAATGGTATGTTTGTATATGAGTCTGTTCCGGGAACCGCTGTTGAGAATTTTAAGGCAGATGAGAATGTCGTGTCATTCAGGGTGTCCGGTATGAGGGATGCACAGTTTACACTGGAGCTGGAAGCCGACAGTGAGTATGAAGTGTATATGGACGATATGAACGTCGGGGATATGAAGACGAACTTAAGCGGGAAGCTGAGCGTCAGCGCTGAACTGGGAGCGGATCGAAGCGTAGAGGTAAGGGTAATCAGAAAATAATTGTATAAAATAAATAAGTAGAACAGGGCTGCAGCAGCGGCCCTTTTTTGAGGAGTGTAAATATGGCGAAAGCAAAGAAAAGCGTATATTTCTGCCAGAATTGCGGGCATGAAGAGACAAAGTGGCTGGGACAGTGCCCCGCCTGCAGGGAGTGGAATACATTTGTAGAAGAAAAAGTAACGTCTGCCATGTCAAAGACGGTGAAGGAGAGGAAAGAGGCGCAGGTTGTAACCTTGTCAAGCATAGAGACGGAGGAAGACGACCGTATGCTGACTACGATTGCGGAATTAGATCGGGTATTAGGCGGCGGGATTGTTAAAGGTTCTTTGGTATTAGTCGGGGGAGATCCGGGAATCGGTAAATCTACTTTGCTTTTACAGGTCTGCCGGCGGTTGTCGGCAGAGGGAAGGAAACTGTTATATATATCCGGCGAGGAGTCGCTGAAGCAGATCAAGCTGAGAGCAAATCGTATGGGAGATTTCTCGGAGAATCTTTTCCTGCTGTGCGAGACAAGTCTTGGTATTATCCGGGGGATCATTGAACGGCAGAAGCCGGATATGGTGGTGATTGATTCAATTCAGACAATGTATCATGAAGATGTGGGATCCGCGCCGGGGAGCGTCTCTCAGGTGAGAGAATCGACAAATATACTTATGCAGCTTGCAAAAGGATTGAATATTGCGATTTTTATCGTCGGTCATGTGACCAAAGAAGGGACTGTTGCGGGACCGAGGGTGTTGGAACATATGGTAGACACGGTACTGTATTTTGAAGGAGACCGCCATGCGTCTTACCGAATTCTCAGAGGTGTGAAGAACAGGTTTGGTTCAACCAATGAGATCGGCGTCTTTGAGATGCGTAAAGAAGGACTTGTGGAAGTGAAGAATCCGTCGGAATTCATGCTGAGCGGGAAACCTGAGCATGCGTCAGGCTCTGTGGTTGCATGTGCAATGGAAGGAACGCGGCCTATGCTGATGGAGATCCAGGCTCTGGTATGCAAGACGAATTTTGGAATGCCAAGGAGAACGGCGGCTGGACTGGATTACAACAGAGTGAATCTTTTAATGGCTGTATTGGAAAAACGGCTTGGGATGCCGTTGTCTGGCTATGATGCTTATGTAAATATTGCCGGAGGAATCCGTTTAAATGAACCGGCGGCAGATCTGGGAATTGTCTTAGCGATTGCCTCCAGCTATAAGAATCGTCCTATCGCAGAAGATGTGATTGTATTCGGAGAGGTAGGACTGAGCGGAGAAGTACGTGCCGTCACTATGCCTGAACAGAGAGTGATTGAGGCAAAGAAGCTCGGATTTAAGACTTGTGTGATTCCGGAAGTTTCTGTAAAATCATTAGGAAAGGTTGAAGGAGTTACAATCATCGGTGTAAAAAGTGTCGGCGAGGCGATCAGCGCAGGATTGTGATAAGATTTTAGAGGAGTAAGATAGATATGGAAATGGTTTTTGATCTAAGGTATCGGAGGTTATTTGCATTGTCATGGGAGAAAAGCGTAAGGGGATGCGTTCTCCTTATATTTT
>Ga0224748_10014_pt1:17500-32092 | contig 32092 bp, 24 predicted proteins | sample LIM_F_Water_Neg_FD_182074 | JGI IMG/M metagenome (GOLD analysis project Ga0224748, IMG submission 182074) | Enriched cells from gastrointestinal tract of the lab mouse from Pacific Northwest National Laboratory (PNNL), Richland, Washington... | ecosystem: Host-associated > Mammals >...
AGCTGGCAGGCTGGCCGCCGAGAAAAGCCGCTATTGTTTCATGCGGACCCGTACCGTAAACCGACACAGGTGGATGAGGAGAGGATCCTAAGGCCGGCGGGAGAAGCATTGTTAAGGAACTCGGCAAAATGACCCCGTAACTTCGGGAGAAGGGGTGCCTGGGAAACCAGGCCGCAGAGAATAGGTCCAAGCAACTGTTTAGCAAAAACACAGGTCTATGCGAAACCGAAAGGTGAAGTATATGGGCTGACGCCTGCCCGGTGCTGGAAGGTTAAGGGGAGGGCTCAGGGAGTGATCCCGAAGGTCTGAACTTAAGCCCCAGTAAACGGCGGCCGTAACTATAACGGTCCTAAGGTAGCGAAATTCCTTGTCGGGTAAGTTCCGACCCGCACGAAAGGCGTAATGATTTGGACGCTGTCTCGACAATGCACCCGGTGAAATTGAAATACCAGTGAAGATGCTGGTTACCCGCGCCAGGACGGAAAGACCCCATGGAGCTTTACTCCAGCTTGGTGCTGGGATTCGGTACTGCATGTACAGGATAGGTGGGAGGCTTTGAAGTGAGGACGCCAGTCTTCATGGAGCCGATGTTGGGATACCACCCTTGCAGTATTGGGTTTCTAACCCGCCGCCGTGAACCGGCGGGGGGACAACGCCAGGCGGGGAGTTTGACTGGGGCGGTCGCCTCCGAAAGGGTATCGGAGGCGCTCAAAAGTTCCCTCAGAATGGTCGGAAACCATTCGCAGAGTGCAAAGGCAGAAGGGAGCTTGACTGCGACACCGACGGGTGGAGCAGGTAGGAAACTAGGACTTAGTGATCCGGTGGTATGAAAGTGGGATTGCCATCGCTCAACGGATAAAAGCTACCCTGGGGATAACAGGCTTATCACTCCCAAGAGTTCACATCGACGGAGTGGTTTGGCACCTCGATGTCGGCTCATCGCATCCTGGGGCTGTAGCAGGTCCCAAGGGTTGGGCTGTTCGCCCATTAAAGCGGTACGCGAGCTGGGTTCAGAACGTCGTGAGACAGTTCGGTCCCTATCCGGCGCGGGCGCAGGATATTTGAGAGGAGCTGCCCTTAGTACGAGAGGACCGGGGTGGACTGACCGCTGGTGTACCGGTTGTACTGCCAAGTGCATAGCCGGGTAGCCAAGTCGGGCCGGGATAAACGCTGAAGGCATCTAAGCGTGAAGCCCCCCTCAAGATAAGATATCCCTGGCTAAAAGCCAATAAGACCCCTTGAAGACGACGAGGTAGATAGGTCTGGTGTGGAAGCATGGTAACATGTGGAGCTGACAGATACTAATAGGTCGAAGGCTTGACCTTGAGTTCATGGAATGGTTTGTGTTGATGTGTAGTTTTGAAGGTGCAGATGGATGATATATCCGTTGCCTTTTAATAGTAAATGGCCCAGTAGCTCAGTTGGTTAGAGCGCTGCCCTGTCACGGCAGAGGTCAAGGGTTCGAGTCCCTCCTGGGTCGTTTAACAAAAGATAAGTTTCATCTGTAGATGGAAGTAAAAATGAATTTGCGGAGCAAGTTCATGGGATCTTAGCTCAGCTGGGAGAGCATCTGCCTTACAAGCAGAGGGTCATAGGTTCGAGCCCTATAGGTCCCATCATTTTTGCCGACGTGGCTCAATTGGCAGAGCAGCTGATTTGTAATCAGCAGGTTATCGGTTCAAGTCCGATCGTCGGCTTTGTCAATCATTTTTATATTTGGGCGGATTCCCGAGTGGCCAAAGGGGGCAGACTGTAAATCTGTTAGCTACGCTTTCGAAGGTTCGAATCCTTCTCCGCCCACTTGGAAACAATTTGTTTTTCATATAATTATTGTCGCGGGGTAGAGCAGTCAGGCAGCTCGTCGGGCTCATAACCCGAAGGTCGTAGGTTCAAATCCTGCCCCCGCAATTTAGGTAAGACGCCCAGATAGCTCAGTTGGTAGAGCAAGGGACTGAAAATCCCTGTGTCGCTGGTTCGATTCCGGCTCTGGGCATTTGAGTTTATTTATATGGGGCATTAGCTCAGGTGGTAGAGCACTTGACTTTTAATCAAGTTGTCCGGGGTTCGAGTCCCCGATGCCTCATTGCTGAAATGGAAAGGAAGTACTAGAAATAGTACTTCCTTTTTTATAGAACAACGTATTGAAAATTGAGAAACCATAACAGTATTCAAAAAAGTTTAGAATATCTTTTGTGCAGTTCGATATAATTATAGTAATTGCTCTTTTTATGGGGTTAATTACATGAACATATTCAAGTATGGCAGAAAGAATCAGATTCGTTCCTGCAGACGATACAGACGGCTCTACCTTTTTGTCCTTCTCTCTCTGTGTCTGCTGTTTCAGGCATGTTCTTCTGAGCGTTCGGCGAGCAGGGATGTCGTATCTCAAACGTCAGATAGTAAAGCATTTGCCGAACTGACGGATACGATTTTCCGTGAGAGTGTTTCTTCGGACGCGTTATCCCTGAATTACACATTATCAAATCCCGAAAAGTATGGCATTGAACCGATTGCAAGCGGGTTTGAACCGATTTCTACAGAGGAAATGGAGCAGTCGCTGTCAGAGACAGAAAATCTGCTGCATGTGTTGGAAGACATAGATCAGCGGGATCTTACACTGCCACAGCAGATCCTTTATGATTCTCTTACTTATACATTGCAAAAAGATATTGAGGCACAGCCGTTTTTATTTTTTTCCAGGCCGGTTTCTCCTGTCACTGGATTGCAGGCACAGCTTCCTGTGTTATTGGCTGAGTATAATTTTGATTCCGTAAGCGATATAGAAAATTATTTTTCCCTGCTGTCGAGTATACCTGGATATTTTGATTCTGTTCTAGCATTTTATGATAAACAGTCGCAGCATAACATGCTTCCCAGTCGGTCAACGATTGACAATGTTGTCAGTCAGTGCTTTTCTTTTCTTCAAAATAACGGTGGTCAAATTTTACAGAAATCATTTAAAAGACGTATCAAGTCGTGTACCTTTTTGGACAAAAATACCCAAAAGGCTTATCAGAAGAAGAATAAGGAATTGATCTCCTCGGGTATTCTTCCCGCTTATCAAAAACTGATCGATGGTTTAAATTTCTTTTGTCAGAAAGCAGGAGATGCAGGATCGCTTTCGTCGTATGAAAATGGGAAGGAATACTATAAATACCTTTTCGCGTCGGAAACGGGATCTTCCATAGATGTGGAAACGTATTATGCAGAACTGAATCAACGGTTGGAAAAATCAAAAGAGACACTGTTATCCTATGCGAAAAAAGATCCGGCATTGTTTAGCGGGCTTAGTACAAAAACGGCTAACACAGAAAATGGCAGGGTATTGACGCCAGAAGAACAGCTGGCTAACTTGTCAAAAGCGATAGAACGGGATTTTCCGAAAGTATCTGATGTGAATGTTACGGTTTCATATGTTGATAAATCGTTAGAAGATTTTCTGAGTCCTGCCTTTTATCTCACGCCGCCGCTGGATGCGTTTACGGAAAATGCGATCTATATCAATAACAGCAGGCGTTTTGCCGGTGCCGATCTGTCAACGACGCTTGCCCATGAAGGCTACCCCGGACATTTGTATCAAAATGTATTTTATCGTCAACAGAACGGCCCACTGCTTTCATATGCTTTGAATTTCAGCGGATATACGGAAGGGTGGGCGACATATGCCGAACTTTATTCTTATAAATATCTGGGCTATTCCAAAGATGAGATCGGGATCTTGCGTAACAATATGATCGTGTCGCTCTGTATTTATGGCATTTGCGATATCGGGATCCATTATTACGGATGGGGACAGGATGAAGTGTCGGCGTTTTTAAATGAACATGGGACGTATGAGGAGGAAACGGTTCAATCGTTGTGTACGAATATTATTGATGAGCCGGGTTCGTATCTGAAATATACGATTGGTTATATGGAATTTATGAAGTTAAAAAAAGCGGCTCAGGAAAGCTGGGGACAGGGTTTTTCGGAAATGGCATTTCATAAATTTGTGCTCTCCGTCGGCCCTGCTCCCTTTGATGTCCTAAACCGTTATATGGACTCATATAAGCCGCAGTAAATACTAGCTGATTTCCAATCCAGATACAAATACAGGCAGTTTGTCCGCAAATTCTTTGTACAAAATCTGGGCTACTTCACGCATTTGCGGATGTGCATGGGAATCCACGCGAAGACGGAAGAAATTCCGCCAGGAACGAAGGTTCATCGTTACGACAATCTCTGTTTTGAGAGAATTTGGGAGTACGGCGCGTGCCTCCTGCGGGGTGGCGCCAAGCTCCAGCATACGGAAATAAGCTTGTTCTGCCTGTTTCATGGCAGTTGTCCACACCTCATATTTGGCTTTGTCATTTTCATTGGATAGATCATAGGAAAAACCGCGGGCAAGATCGATAACAGTGATCTGATTGTCAAATTTATCTCCGGCATAGTTACAGTAGCGTGTACTCTCCTGACTATAGCTTGCGATCCGATGGCGTACGATTTCATGTGTGACTCCTCGGTCGCAGATTATGCGGACAGTTACGCTTTCATGCTCAATGACAGACTCATGCTGTCTCGTTAAAAGATTCCGAATAAATTTTTCAGCGGAGTCCTCCGTGATCCTTTCCTCACTTTTATAACAAACGCGGCCGATCTTCTCTATTTTTTTTAAAATTGATTCATAGTTGTCCATATCTACGATTTCTATGCTTGGTTTGATGATTTTCATGCTCCTTACTCCTTTATTATTGAATGAGGTTTTTATATGCTTCTTTTAATGGCGCTCCGCTGAAAAGAACGGTTTTTTGGGCGAGGATTTCGAGCATATCCACATAAAGGGTATCCAGGGGATATTCCTTTTTTAAGAGGGATAATTCCGTGCATCCGAGAACTATTTTCTGTGCACCCTTTTCAAGCAGGGAATGTTTTACTATTTGAATATCTTCCCTGTCAGGAAAAGTTCCTTTCTTGATCTTACCGTAAATCATTTCCATAACGAGCTGTTGTGCGCTGGAGTCCGGATAGACAGACTCGATTCCATATTTTTCAAATACCTGTTCTAAAACTCTACTTTGTATCGTTCCCTCGGTAGCTAGTATACCTGCTCGTTTGATCTTCTTTGCGGACATTTCGATGGCGGTGTCCTCGCAGAGGGAGAGTACGGGGATCTGCAGCGCTCCACAGAGCGGCTCATAAAAGTAGTGTGCAGTAACGCAAGGAATCGCGAGAAAGCCGGCACCCAAACGGGTAAGTTCCTGCCCTGCCTTGATCAGGGAAGGCAGGGGACTGGTCCCTTTTTTTTCTAATATATAATGAGTCCGGTCAGGGGTATCGGGAATGCTCTCCATTAAAATCTTCAGGTGTTCCTGATCTTTTTTGGCATCGGTCATTTTTGTAACCTGTTCCAGATAATAGATCGTCGCCATTGGCCCTAAACCACCTATTACGCCTACTGCTTTCAAGGCAGATCACTCCTTTTTCTGCGGATTTTTACTGATTTTTTTCGTTGCGCGTTTTGGATATTGTTTTGTTTGATAGCGGAAGGTACTGCCGCTGGAAAAATGTTGAAGCTGCGCATCTGTCATAAGGCAGAAATTGGGACGATTTGGCCGTGGTGTGGTGTCGATATGATACCAGCCGTTTTTTACCCAGGTTAAATTCCACCAATGCCGGTAGCCATCATACGAAGGATACCTTGTTACGGTAATGTTTGGGATACCAGCTCTTGTTAAGAGGAGCTTTGCCATGGAATAGTAAGTATAGCAGTCGCCAGACTGATACCGCAGACCTTTTACCGCCGCTGCCCGCCAGTTTGAATGGGGACCAGTTCCCACGTAAGTGCAGCGTTTCTGAACGTACTGGTAGATCGCCCGGCACTTTTTCTCATCTGACCAATTTTTTTCTGTGATGGATGCCAAGGCGCTGTCAGCAATCTGTTCTGCGGTCCCAGTGACAAAAATCTGGATCTTTGCCCAGGCGGTTGCTTTGTTTCCCGCCTTGTCTACAGCCGTATATTTTACTTTATATATACCGTCTTTTTCCCAGTTGATCCGGCTCGTATCCACACTTACTTTAACAGGGCCGTCCCGCTTGTCGGAAGCTTTGACATATTTCGTGAAATCAAAGTGGTCTTTCCAGTCGGAATAGCAGGTCAGAAAAGGTTCTTTTCCGCAAAAACTGTTTTTTCCAGTCCATCCGCTGATGACAGGGGGTTTTTTATCTTTGGTACCCCAGCGGATCCGTCCCTTTTTTGTTTCCAGATTATAGGTATACATGGCAGTTCCAGCATACAGACGAACTTTTTTTAGTTTCATGGCGGAAATTTCTCCCGATTCATCGCCGCTGCAGCTAACTGGTTTCGATACTTTTCCCGGTTTGATCCGTTTTGCTGTCAATGTCACGTTCTTTCGTTTTATCCGAACGCTAACGTCTCCAGTTTCTACGGTGGGGGAAGGCTGTTCTACCTTTGCTGAGTAGATATATTCAATTTTTTTTATAGTTCCTTTTTTCGATCGGTTACGGACGGACGCGGTATATATCATGTGTCCGTTGGCGTCTCGTTGGAGCCTGGCACCTTCCAATGATACTTTGGAAAGCGGGACCGTTAATTTTGGCTTGGCAGCCTTTTTATTCGATGCTGCCGAAATCATATCATTTTTAAGTTGGATGCTCCCGACCGCTATCATGAAAAGCAGGGTTACCATACAAATCCGATACATTTTTTTCATACGAATCCTCATTTCTGCACATGTTGTCGTGTGATCTATATTAGTTTTTTGTTTTCGTATGATCATGCTTTTGTTGGGATATAGCGGATATTGGATACGATACCATCCGTTACTTCGATCTGGAGCTTGGTTTTTCCTTTTTTGTACGTGTACACACCGAATTTATCTTTTACTTTGCCATATTTTTTGATCATCTGATCTAAGGTGCTTCCAATCTTTATACCTTGCGGCGTTGAGACATTTGATGTCAGGAATGTGATTCCGTTTACGAATTCTTCGCCGTCTTCGGTATGGGAGTATGTGTAAAGGATAAAGTCTTTGTATTTATAAGTGCGGTCTTTTCCTTTATAGGCACAGCTTTTTTTCACTTTTATAGCCGAAGGTTTTCCAGCCTTTTTGATAAGTTTCTTTGCTTTGCTGTGCATCGTAACGCTTGCCTTTTTGTATTTGAATACATAGCCCTTTGACTTTGCCTGGATGGGAGCGCAGATCATCCCAAAAGTTAGAACAAGCACGAATAAAATTGCCATTCCTTTTCCTGCGTGTAACATTGTTTTCATCGTTTTTTCCTCCTAATAATTTCTGATTTCTCCATATCTATCCAATTCTTCCTGTTGCGCTTTTTTCATCTCTTCGTAAAAAGATATTTTTTTCTCATAGGCAGCAGCAAGTTTTGAATCATTTCGATGATCCGGGATGCCATATTGACCGGCTAATACTTGTCCTAAATATGCGGACAGCTTATTCGCCCCGCTCAGGTTCATATGGAGTCCGCCGTCGTATGTATCCGTCTCGTAATCAATGCCGGTTTCTTTTAATAGTTCATAAAAATTTAGATAGGGAAGATTATGTTCCGCTGCATAAGCGGTTACCTGTTCGTTGTCGGACGGATACCACTGCGGCGCGAGGCTCGGGGCTTTTATAAGGATAAGCTGGATGCCTGTTTCTTCACAGAGGGTACGGATCTTATCGAGATATGCGAGCGGATAGCTGCCAAAAGGCTGTCCTTCTTTGGGATCGTCGATGACCGGAACATTTGTATCATCTACGCCCTCTTCTTCTTCGTCTGCTCCCTCAATATCGCTCCAGGGATCCTCAATCAGATCGCCCTCCTCTTCCTCTTCTTCCGAAACATCCGCATCCTTTTCCCCGAGAAGCCATGTTGGATCGGCTACATCAGACTCACTGACCGGGAGCACATCGATCCGCATATAATAACCGTTATGGGTAACCTTTCTCGCCTTCCAATAATAAGTCAGGTCACTTTTGGATAAATCCAAGATCCGCTGGTGATAGCGGAGAAGTGGAAACACGTAATCCAGCATGTGCTCGCCATTACACATGGATGCTCGTATGGCGTCAAATTTTGTCTTTGACCATTTCATTCCATCGAGCGCCATGCGGTTATATTCCTCGCGCTGGGGTTCGGCGTGGGTCAGCGCCTGAACGTTGTATATGACTGCTTTCGGCGTTTCATATCGCAGTGTATCTTCCAACATATAGTAAGAGTGCCACGCGAGCTGCTGGGCATTTCCCCGGATATAACTGGTGATGCCGAAATGTTTCCATAAATAAATCGGATCAAAGTTTTCGTATACCTCACAGTCGCCGATGAAAAGTACATCGTGTGAGGTCGTCTCGTCATAATATTCGGACGTGAAGTTTCCCTCCAAAATGTCCTCAGCATATTTTGGTTCTACGAGCCGCTGCAGTGCCAGAAATAGGATAAGGATCATGCCTGTGGACAGTATGGCAGCGGCGGTTTTTTTCCATTGATTCATACATTCTCCTAAAATTGATTATAGATAAACTGCTTTGCGTCAAATCCGATGCCGTAGTTCCCAAACAGTAGTACGGCAAATAATAAGAGCACATAAGCGGTGAATTTCAGTACATAAGGCCATTTTGCCACCTTTTCACGAGCGCGTCCGTTCCGTCCCGCCATACTGACGGAAAACATCATAAGCACGCCGAAGCCTAAAATAGCGTAATCAGATACGGTGAGTCCGAGATCTAGTAATTCTTGTTTGGTTACTGCTTCGATGTCAAAACGGGTAAACATATGGACAAACTGGCGGATGGATGTCCGCACACTGCCATAATTGTCGAAAAGCCGGATACAGCTCATCAGTAAAAACGTACGCATGATCTGAAATGCCCGGTAACATGTGCTTCTTTCCAAAAATGGAAAGCGGGTGTGGAAACGTTCGTACAGGGGAACCAGCTCACCGGAAATAAGGATGATCAGGCCATTTGTCAGTCCCCATGCCACGAAATGCCAGTTCGCTCCGTGCCAGATACCGGTAGCCAGCCATACGATCATGGTCGATATGTAAACGGCAGCGCGCTTTGCTACTGCCATGCCATATTTTCTCTTACAGAAAGAGGTAACTGCTTTTAGCGGGCGGCTTATGCTGAAAGGGTAGAACACATAATCCCGGAACCAGGTACCCATCGTGATGTGCCATCTTCTCCAGTATTCAGTAATATTTTTAGAGAAGAAAGGCCGGATGAAATTTTCTTCCAAATGGATCCCAAATACCTGCGCGATTCCGATCGTTATATCAATGCCGCCTGTAAAATCGGCGTATAACTGTATGGCATAAAATAACATTCCGATCAGTACGAAAGCACCGGTATAGTAATCCGGATCCTCCATCAGAATGCCGACTGCCGCACTGATGCGGTCGGCGATCACAAGTTTTTTAAAGTATCCCCATAATATCCGCTCCAATCCGAAACGCACGGTTTTCCAGTCAAAGAAATGCTTCTGGTACAGAGTGTCTTTGATATCATTATAACGGCTGATCGGTCCCTGTATGAGCTGCGGAAAAAAGGAGACGAACAACAAGAAGCGCAATACGTGTTTCTGTGGTTCACATCTGTTCCAATACACATCAAGTAAATAGCCGACGGCCTGAAACGTGTAAAAGGAAATTCCCATTGGCAATATGAGGTCCGCGTAGGGTAGGGGATTCGACCCGGTCTGTTCCAAAATCACATTTATATTATCAATCGTAAAATTTGTATATTTTAGTATCGCAAGGATTCCGAGATTGACAAAAAGGCAGAGAAGCATCCATCGTTTCTTTTTTTGATTGGTCTGTTTTTTGTACAACTTTTTTTCTTCTCTCGAAGGTCTCGGGATTTCCCCGTTTTTTATTTTCTGTTCATATAACTCGAGTTCGCAGTCATAACTTCCGATCTTCCTTCCCGCCGCATAAACGGTGAGGGATGTGGTCAGGATAAACAGGGGATAATAAGTTCCCGCTGAATAGTAGAAGCCGAAACTGGCCAAAAGCAGCAAAACCCACTGAAATCGCTTTGGGATGATATAATACAGGAAGAACAGCAGTAAAATGAATCCGACAAATCCATATGATGTAAACACGATCGCCCCACTCCTTATTCATCCATCAGGCGGACGATCATGGCAGTAAGCCGTTCCACCGAATTAAAATTTTCCGCGACAAAATCCCTTGCCGTAATTTCCACATCAAATTCCTCACTGAGTTCTGTAACGAGGGTGACAAGGTCGAACGAATCTAATATTTTATCATCCACAAGTTTTTCTTCGCATTCAAAGTCGACATCTGCGTGAAGTTCTTCTAAAATAGCTAAAATACTTTCTCTCATTTCTTCTGTTTGCATTTTATCCTCTCATTCTGCCGTTCAGCGGCTGATTTGTATGACGCCATGGTCAAAAGGTTGTTTACCCTTTTTTAGGGCGGCGATTTTTCTTTTGTTCCAAATAGATTTCCTGCATTTTTTGCCGATCCATTTTTCCGTTCGCAGTCAGCGGGAGCTGATCGGTCTGTACAATGGCGTTTGGCAGCATATATCTAGGCAGCCGTTCCTTCAGGGCAGCGGTTAGATGCTTTTTGTCCGTATCGCCTGCATAAAATAGTACGATCTTGTTGTTTTCTTTTATGTAAAGGCAGCAGCATGTCGTCACTCCGTCAATTCGTCCAGCGTCGGCTTCGATCTCACCCAGTTCGATGCGGTGCCCCATATGTTTGATCTGATGGTCCTCGCGTGAAATGAACATGAGGTTACCGTCCTCATTCCAGCGTCCAATGTCGCCCGTGTGATAGATGCGCTGTGGATAAAAAGGCGTTAATGGGTTTTGGGTAAATACTTCTGCTGTTTTTTCCGGATTGTTGTAATAGCCGTGTGTCAGGCATGTGCCGGAGATACATATTTCGCCGTTTTCGCCTTTTGGTACTTCTTTTCCCTCTTGATCGAGCAGATAAACCCTTGTATTTTTAAATGGTTTTCCAATAGGGATGGATTCCGACTCCTGAAAGAGGCGGTCTGCGTAATAATAGCAGCTCATGCCGGTGGCCTCTGTCGGCCCGTATAAATTGTAAAACCTCGCGTGGGGAAGTGTTTCTTTCCAGCGGTTAAACTGCTGGATCGGAAAAACTTCGCTGCCAAAAGCGATCGTATGTAAGTATTCCGGTTTTATAACGTCGAATGTTCCGAATGTGGAAATCATCGTCAGCGCCGATACGACCCAGCAGATCGTATTTATTTTATGTTCATTTAAATATTCCACCAGTTTTACGGGAATGGCAAACTGTTCTTTGGGAATGAGCCATGTCATGGCGCCGTATTTTAAGGTGGGATAGATTTCTTTCATACAGGCGTCTAGATAGAGCGGCGTCTGATTTCCAAATACGGTATCTTTGCTAAATGGAAGGGCTTCCGTCAGGCTCTCGATATAGTCGATCACGCCTCGGTGGTGTCCGACAACTCCTTTTGGTATACCGGTTGAGCCAGATGTAAACAGAACATAAATGGGATCCTCATCCAGGGAATTTTCTCGTATCCGTGCCAATTTTTCATGATCCAGCGGGAATGATATACATTCTTCATAGGAAAAGGATCTTCCTGAGAAATCGAGTTCGCTTACTTTGTCACATGTACTTTCATCATAGATCAGATATTTTGCTTTCGTATTTTCCAATATAAGTTCGATCCGGCGTCTAGGCATTTCCTCATCAATTGGCACATAATAGCAGCCGGCATAGATGACGCCGAAAAATGCTGTCAGCGTCTCGGGTGAGCGTTTCATGTATACGAAAACAGGCTCATGAGCTGCCTGATATGATGCGAGATGGCAGCCGATCTGTTGCGAGCGCTTGCTGACTTCACCAAAAGATAGGGCGGACGTATCATCGGCAAAAGCTATTTTGTCTGGTACCCGTTCTGCCGTCTGCTCCAAATATTCCAAAACATTTGTCTGCATGTCGCATTTCATCTCCGATTCATTTTTCTATCTTATCAGTATAGCATAATTTGCAGAAATTCGCAACTTTCGCTGTTGACTCCTCTTCATAGTACAAAAGATGCTCCCCGTATGCCAGGGAACATCTTTATGTGTCAGTTCGTGCCATTTATTTGTAATCATATTCTAAAACAACGACAGAAAGCGGCGGAAGATAGCATTCGATTTCGTATTCTGTCCCCTGCGTCTTCTTTCTGTTCCTGCCTTTTTTTGTGGATCCTTTTTTCTTAGCTGTGATCGGATCAGCGTTCATCCTGCCCTGTCCGCCGTATTTTACATCGTCGGAATTGAGAATTTCGGTATATTTACCTCCGCACGGTGCTTTTACCCGGTACTTTTCGTGAGCAACCGGTGTGAAGTTCAGGATAAATAAAAGCTGCTTTGTCTTCGTTTTCCCTCTGCGGACAAATGCGACCGTACTCGACTCCGGTCGGGAACAATCCATCCATTCAAATCCCATGACATCGCTGTCGTTGTAGTAGAGGGCGCTGTGATCCCGATATAAGTGGTTGAAGTCTTTGATATACTGTTGGATACCCTGATGAGGTTTCTCATCGAGCAGATACCAGTCCAGACTCCGCATCTCGCTCCATTCCCGCTGCTGGGCAAATTCCTGTCCCATAAAGAGGAGTTTCTTTCCGGGATGGCCGTACATAAAGCCAAATGCCGCTTTGAGCGCTGCGTATTTATCCTCGGTCAGCCCCGGCATTTTGTTTAGCAGAGAACATTTGCCGTGAACGACTTCATCGTGGGAGAGCACGAGGATGTATTTTTCGCTGAGGTGGTAGGCGAGACTGAAACAGAGCTGGTCGTGGTGGAACTGCTTAAAGTAAGGGTCTAACTTCATGTATTCCAGAAAGTCATTCATCCAGCCCATGTTCCACTTAAAGGAAAATCCAAGTCCGCCATTTTTTACCTGCTTCGTTACGTCGGGCCATGCCGTAGATTCTTCCGCGATGATATACGCATCTGGATGCGATTGTTCCATAACGCTGTTTAGGTGGCGTAGGAATTCAACAGCCTCATAGTGTTCATTGCCGCCGTCTTTATTTGGGAGCCAGTCTCCATCCTGTTTTCCGTAATCCAAATACAGCATTGAGGCAACGGCGTCGACACGGAGTCCGTCAATATGGAATTTCTCGATCCAGAACAGCGCATTTGCGACGAGGAAATTCTGGACTTCCAGCCTGCCGTAATTAAAAATGTAAGTTCCCCAGTCCGGGTGTTCCCCGCGACGGCGGTCCGGGTGCTCGTAAACAGCTTTTCCATCAAAGTTTCCTAGACAATGCGCGTCTTTAGGAAAATGCGCTGGTACCCAGTCGAGAATGACTTCGATGCCCCGTTTGTGCATTTCATCGACAAAATACATAAAATCGTGCGGTGTCCCGTAGCGGCTGGTCGGTGCGTAGTAACAGCCGACCTGGTATCCCCAGGAGCCATCAAACGGATATTCTGATATTCCCATCAGTTCAATGTGCGTGTAACCCATTTCTACAACATAATCACCGAGCATATCCGCTAGTTCACGGTAGGAATAGAAACCGTTATCATCATCTTCTATCCGTTTTTTCCACGAGCCGAGATGTACTTCATAAATGGACATCGGATTTCGCTCTCGGACTTCGCGTGTCTTTGTGCCATGATCCTTCATGTAATCGGCATCACCCCATTCATATCCCTCGAGCGAGGTTACGACTGAGGCATTTCCTGGCCGTAGTTCCGCATAGTTTCCGTATGGATCAGTTTTATACATCAGTTCTTTGCTGCGGGTTGTGATCTGATATTTGTAAATGCTTCCTTCTGTAACGCCTGGTATAAAAAGTTCGTAGACACCAGTCGGACCTAAAAGCCGCATCGTGTGGAGCCGGCCGTCCCACATGTTGAAACTGCCGACGACACTTACGCTTCTGGCGTCCGGAGCCCAAACGGTAAATCTCGTACCAGTCACACCGTTTATCGTTTCTACATGTGCGCCCATTTTATCAAAAATCTTATAATGCTTACCCTCCCCAAAAATATAGCAGTCAAAATCAGAAGTCTGAGGTTCAAACTGGTAGGGATCAGCCGTCTCAATCACATCTTCCGGAGAGTATTGGATTCTGACCCGATAATCTTTCAGTTGTTTTGACTTTGTCTTGATCTCCAGTCCGAATAATCCTAGTTCGTGATCCAGCTCTTCCATCTCATATGTTTTGTCGCCGTCGACATTTGTGATCCATACAGTCTGGGCAGCGGGTCGTCTTACGACAAAAAACTGTGTATCAAGATACATGTGGACACCGAGCAGATCCTGAGGGGCGTTTAGAACGCCTTCGTCCATTTCTTCGATTAGTGCTGGGTTCATCCACTCTTTTAAAAGTTCGTTCATTTATCTTATACTCCTTTGTCAGTCTGCGAAAAGGTCTTTTACGACGGCAGCAAGTTCGGATGATTTTTTCTCTGCATCGTCCATATTGTCGCCGACTACGCCGAAATAGATTTTTATTTTTGGCTCCGTTCCCGAAGGACGTACGCAGAGCCAAGCATCAGAAGTAAGTTCAAAATACAGAACATTGGACGCGGGAAGTCCGGTCTTTCGTTCTTCTCCGGTGC
>Ga0224748_10015_pt1 | contig 31801 bp, 25 predicted proteins | sample LIM_F_Water_Neg_FD_182074 | JGI IMG/M metagenome (GOLD analysis project Ga0224748, IMG submission 182074) | Enriched cells from gastrointestinal tract of the lab mouse from Pacific Northwest National Laboratory (PNNL), Richland, Washington... | ecosystem: Host-associated > Mammals > Digestive...
AAAGCCAAAAGGAGAGCCGAAGCCGGAACTTTCACTGGCTCCGGTAGCGACTCGTCTCTCGGAGCTTCTCGGCCAGGAAGTTACGTTTGCAGCCGACGCTAACGTCGTGGGTGACAATGCGAAGGCAGCCGTTTCTGCCATGAAAGACGGAGATGTTGTTCTTCTCGAGAACACGCGTTATCGTGCGGAAGAGACGAAGAATGAGGAAGCTTTTTCGAAGGATCTCGCTTCCCTTGCCGATGTATTTGTCAATGACGCGTTTGGTACGGCTCACAGGGCACACTGCTCGAATGTAGGCGTGACCAACTATGTAGATACGGCGGTTGTCGGCTATTTGATGCAGAAAGAGATCGATTTCCTCGGAAACGCGGTAAATAACCCGGAAAGACCGTTTGTAGCCATTCTCGGCGGCGCTAAAGTTTCTTCCAAGATCTCTGTTATTGAGAACCTTTTGGATAAAGTAGATACATTGATCATCGGCGGTGGTATGGCGTATACATTTATGGCAGCGCACGGCGAAGAAGTAGGAAAATCCCTTCTTGAGGAAGACTATAAGCAGTACGCGCTTGATATGGAAAAGAAAGCCGAAGAAAAAGGCGTGAAACTTTTGATCCCGATCGATACGATCGTGGCAGACGATTTTTCAAACGATGCCAATACAAAGATTGTCGGACGCGGCGAGATCCCAGCAGATATGGAAGGTCTTGACATCGGACCGGAAACGCAGAAACTGTTTGCCGAGGCAGTAGCTGGAGCAAAAACAGTCGTATGGAACGGCCCGATGGGATGCTTCGAAATGCCGAATTTCGCAAAAGGAACCGTAGCCGTAGCCGAAGCAATGGCAAACCTGCAAGGCGCCACGACGATCATCGGCGGCGGTGACAGCGCAGCAGCCGTAAACCAGCTTGGCTTTGGTGACAAGATGACACATATTTCAACAGGCGGCGGGGCTTCTTTGGAGTTTTTGGAAGGAAAAGATCTCCCAGGCGTAGCAGCAGCGAACAACGCGTAAGCAACAAGCCCTTCAAAATCCAGGACAGAAACAAAAATGATGCTCGCATCATTTCTTGCTTCTGTCCTGGATTTTAGCGGGCGACTGCCCGCGTGCAGACTGCGTAGCGAAGCGGAGCAGGATGCTAGAAGGATGGGCGACTGCCCGCGTGCAGACTGCGTAGCGAAGCGGAGCAGGATGCCTGAAGGGCTACCCCTTTCGCGGAGCCCCCACTCATCCATCTCCAAACCTCCCTACCTAAAAATTCTGCTAAAGTCCCCGAACTCCGAACTATAACCAAAAAAAGAAAGGAACCCTCAATATGTCAAGAAAAAAAATAATCGCAGGAAACTGGAAAATGAACAAAACCCCAAGTGAAGCAGTAGCACTTGTCAATGAATTAAAACCCTTAGTAGCAAACGAAGAAGCTGACGTCATATTCTGCGTCCCTGCTATCGACATCATCCCATGTATCGAAGCAGCAAAAGGCACGAACATCCAAATCGGCGCCGAGAACATGTACTACGAAGAAAGCGGCGCCTACACCGGTGAAATCGCCCCTAACATGCTCACGGATGCTGGCGTGAAATACGTGATCATCGGCCATTCCGAACGACGCGAATACTTCGCAGAAAGCGACGAAACCGTAAACAAAAAAGTATTAAAAGCCTTTGAACACGGAATCACGCCGATCATCTGCTGCGGGGAATCCCTCACACAGAGAAAACAGGGAATTTACATCGACTGGATCCGCATGCAGATTAAGATTGCCTTCCAAAATGTGACAGCCGATCAGGCAAAGAAAGCCGTGATCGCCTACGAGCCGATCTGGGCGATCGGCACCGGCGAAACAGCAACTTCCAATCAGGCAGAGGAAGTTTGCAAAGCGATCCGCGACTGTATCGCAGAAGTATATGACGAGGCAACCGCCTCCGAAATACGCATCCAGTACGGCGGTTCGGTCAACGCGGGAAATGCGGCGGAACTCTTTACAAAACCGGACATCGACGGCGGTCTGGTAGGCGGCGCATCTTTGAAAGCCGATTTTGGTAAGATCGTAAATTATAAATAATTACAATAACTAAGGAGGCCCCAGTTCCAATCTGTTTTTTGGGGCCTCAAACTTTTTACGGAAGCGTCACACATCATATCGCCATGTGGGTGTTTCGGAATGGAGAGGAAAATGAAACTTTTAAAAACATGTTTTAGACTGTATCTAATCGTTTCGCTGAGCATAACAGGTTTTTCGGTATCAGCAGAAGCGGCAGAAAAGGGAGAACAAGAGTTAAGAGCGGAAGAACAGATTAAAATAAACGCGGAAACCGTATATGCTGCTCAGGCATCGGCGGATGCCATAGCGCCGACCAAAGTAATATTGCCTACTAAAACAATGGAGCCTACTAAAACGATGGCACCGGCCAAATCACCGACACCGACAGAACTACCTGAGCAGACGACGATCCCGACACCGACAGGCAGTCCTTTTGAGAGTCCAACACCAGGTTTAGACGAAAAACCAGCGCCGCCAATCTTACATACAGCAACCGCGGATGAAAAGGGAATACGCATTATATTTTCCAGCGTAGAAGGAGCACAATCGTATTCTATTTACATCCGCAAAGTAGGACGTGGAAGAGGATTTACGGAAATCAGCGAGTTAGCCGCAGACCGTTATGAAGCTGTCATGGCACAGGGCGGAGTATTTTTGTCGGTAGAAGAAGAGGATGTGGAAATCGGGGAATCCTACGAGATTATGGTAAGATCGTCGAAACGGTATATAGTTTCGGAAGACAGCAATATCATCCGTGCTGACATGCCGCAGCAAATTGTAACAGATGTTACAGCAAAAGCACTGAGCCAGAGTTCCGTGAAAATCGAGTGGGACATGCTGCAAGGCGTGAATGGTTACGAAATCCAGTACAGTCTGACCGAGAACGGACCTTACCAGACGGCTGTCATCCTTCCAGACGATTCGGTAACTTCATGGGTACACCGTGACTTAGAGATCGGAACGACCTATTATTATAAAGTATATGCGCTGGGAGAAGTGACGAAAAGTTATTCGGCGTCAGTCGTGAAATGTTTGGTGACGTTTGAAAAACCGAAAGGAATCCAGAGTACGATGGCGGGACCGGCGAAGATGAAACTGAGCTGGCAGAAAGTCAGCGGCGCGGACGGCTACATCATTTATCGTTCCGAGACAAAGAATGAATGGAGCAAAGGGAAACCAAAGAAGTACAAGGTGCTGCGAGGAGAGAAGAAAACAAAACTGACGGTGCCGAAAGTTAAAAACGGGAGGTGCTATCACTACGAGATCATGGCATACGCTGTGAAAAAGGGCGTGACGATCGAGGGCAATGTGGCTTCATATAATCGGTATGCCGACTATTACGGACATGAAAACGAAAGCTACCAGAATCGATGGAAGCGGATCTATCAGAATAAAAAGACCGAGTATGATCACCGCAAGTCGGGGAAATATATGACGACAATCCGCGTAAAGGTATGGGATTTTGCTCGTGGGATGTCGGGAAGAAAGGTAACAAAGGTGAAGACGTTTTCGGTTCATAAAAAGATTGCGCCGACGATGAAGAAGATCTTTCAGGAGATCTACAGGGGAAAAGAAAGGGCGCCCATTTATGAGATTGGAGGCTACTCTGCGAGAAGCGGACAGCATGGACAGGGACTCGCCATTGACCTCAATTCAAATTATAACTATATGGTGCAGGGAAAGAAGATATTAGCAGGAAGCTGTTGGAAGCCTGGTAGATACGCGTACTCCATCAAAAGGAACGGCGACATCGAAAAGGCATTCCGCAAGTATGGATATTCACGTGGTTTATGGGGAAGCCGTAAAGATTACATGCACTTTTCGTATTTTGGAACGTGAGAGTGAAAAAAATTGCTAGAAATCCTGCAAATTTTTGTAAAATGCCCTAAAAAAGGTTTTTTTGGTAAAAAAGTGCTTTATCTTTGGGGGGGGGTTGTGTTATAATATTCACAGCGACCATTCAAATGCAATTTTGAAGGTCAAAATCACAATACTATATTTTATAGGAGGAATTTATAGACATGGCAAACAAATGGGTTTATTTATTCAGTGAAGGAAATGCCAACATGCGTGAGCTTTTGGGTGGTAAAGGCGCAAACCTTGCCGAGATGACTTCGCTCGGTCTTCCGGTACCACAGGGATTTACAATTACGACAGAGGCTTGTACGCAGTACTATGAAGATGGTCGTGAGATCAATGACGAGATCCAGGGTCAGATAAACGAGTACATCGTAAAGATGGAAGAGATTACAGGTAAGAAATTTGGTGACAAGGAAAATCCGCTTTTGGTTTCGGTTCGTTCTGGTGCTCGTGCGTCTATGCCAGGAATGATGGATACGATCCTCAACCTCGGATTGAATGAGACAGTAGTAGAAGTTATAGCAGAAAAGTCAAACAACCCGCGCTGGGCTTGGGACTGCTACAGAAGATTTATTCAGATGTATTCCGATGTCGTAATGGAAGTCGGGAAAAAATATTTCGAAGAACTGATCGATAAGATGAAAGCTGACCGCGGCGTGCAGCAGGACGTTGAACTGACTGCTGACGACTTGAAAGAGTTGGCAAACCAGTTTAAGGCAGAGTATAAGGAGAAGATTGGCGCAGATTTCCCAGATGATCCGAAGGAACAGCTGATGGGCGCGATCAAAGCGGTATTTCGTTCTTGGGACAACCCTCGTGCAAACGTATACCGTCGTGACAATGATATCCCTTATTCCTGGGGTACTGCTGTAAACGTACAGTCTATGGCATTTGGTAATATGGGTGATGACTGTGGTACAGGTGTTGCCTTTACCCGTGACCCAGCTACCGGTGAGAGAAAGCTGATGGGTGAGTTCTTGAAAAATGCACAGGGCGAGGACGTAGTTGCCGGCGTTCGTACGCCAATGCCGATCGCACAGATGGAGCAGGAGTTCCCAGAGGCATTCGCGCAGTTTAAAGATGTTTGTTCTACACTGGAAAACCACTACAGAGATATGCAGGATATGGAGTTCACGGTTGAGAATAAGAAACTATACATGCTCCAGACACGTAACGGAAAGAGAACAGCTCAGGCGGCTCTTAAGATTGCCTGCGACCTCGTAGATGAGGGAATGAGAACCGAGGAAGAGGCAGTTGTAATGATTGATCCTCGTAATCTGGATACTCTTCTTCATCCGCAGTTTGATGCCGCTGCATTGAAAGCAGCTACGCCGATGGCAAAAGCACTTGGTGCTTCTCCGGGAGCTGCTTGCGGTAAGATCGTATTTACTGCTGAGGATGCAGTAGAGTGGAATGCCCGCGGTGAGAAAGTTGTTCTCGTTCGTCTTGAGACTTCTCCAGAAGATATTACTGGTATGAAAGCTTCCCAGGGTATCCTGACTGTTCGCGGTGGTATGACAAGCCATGCAGCTGTTGTTGCGCGTGGTATGGGTACATGCTGTGTATCCGGCTGCGGCGACATCAACATGGATGAGGCAAATAAGAAATTTACTTTGAATGGTAAAGAGTTCAAAGAGGGAGATTCTATCTCCATCGATGGTTCTACCGGAAATATTTACGATGGCATCATTCCGACGGTAGATGCTACGATCGCTGGTGAGTTCGGCCGTATCATGGACTGGGCAGACAAATACCGCACGATGAAAGTCCGCACAAATGCAGATACACCGGCTGATGCAAAGAAAGCACGCGAACTTGGCGCAGAGGGTATCGGACTTTGCCGTACAGAGCATATGTTCTTTGAGGAAGACAGGATTGCTGCATTCCGTGAAATGATCTGTGCCGATACGGTAGAGGAGAGAGAAGCTGCTCTCGATAAGATCCTTCCGTACCAGCAGAGTGATTTCGAGGCGCTTTATGAGGCGTTGGAAGGAAATCCGGTTACGATCCGTTTCTTAGATCCGCCGTTGCATGAGTTTGTTCCGACAGATGAGGCTGACATTAAGAAATTGGCTGACGCACAGGGCAAATCGGTAGAAGACATTAAGGCGCTCATTGCTTCCCTCCATGAGTTCAACCCGATGATGGGACACCGTGGATGCCGTCTTGCCGTGACATATCCTGAAATAGCAAAAATGCAGACAAAAGCTGTAATTCGAGCAGCAATCAACGTTCAGAAAGCACATGCAGACTGGACGGTAAAACCGGAGATCATGATTCCGTTGATCGGAGACGTGAAGGAATTGAAATATGTGAAGAAGTTCGTTGTGGAGACTGCAGATGCGGAAATCGAAGCAGCTGGAAGCAGCCTCAAGTATGAGGTTGGTACGATGATCGAGATTCCTCGTGCTGCTCTGACAGCGGATGAGATCGCGAAAGAAGCTGATTTCTTCTGCTTCGGTACAAACGACCTGACACAGATGACATTCGGATTCTCCCGTGATGACGCTGGTAAGTTCTTGGATGCTTATTATGACGCTAAGATTTTTGAGAACGATCCATTTGCGAAACTGGATCAGATTGGTGTCGGCAAACTTATGGAGACAGCGCTGAAGCTTGGTAAGCCGGAAAACAGTGCGCTTCACTGTGGTATCTGCGGTGAGCACGGCGGAGATCCATCTTCGGTAGAGTTCTGTAATAAGATCGGTTTGGATTATGTATCCTGTTCACCGTTCCGTGTACCAATTGCACGGTTGGCGGCAGCACAGGCGGCTATATCACAAAGATAGGCGAAAACCATTCTGGACTTTTACCATAAGTTTTGAAGAAGCACAGGCTTTCCGCAGGGCGAATGGTGGCTATCTTAGAAAAAATCAATGGGAAGATTTGACCGTTGATGTTTATATCTAAATAATCATAAGCGTATCATTAGAAATAGTGGTACGCTTATTTTTTTGACCCAATTTGCAGCTTTGAACATTCTGCTATCCGTCTATATAATGAAATCAAAAAAGGTTGGTGTTGATTATGAGAGAAAAGAAAAATCATTTATATGTGGATAGTGAGGAACGGAGTATTTTGTTACATAGCCTTGTGGAATTGAAGAATCAGCTCATACAGCAGGGCAGATATACAGATTGCGTTGACGAACTTATTTTTAAGGTTATCCATGCACCTATTAAAAAATTAAGAGTAGAACTGGCAGGGGGAAGTGATGTACGATAAGGATTTTAAAGAACTGGTGAAGATAGCAGTAGAGAAATTAAAAGACGAATCTGTATTGAAACTGTTACAGACTGATGCCAGTTATCAAAAAGATAGTAAGGACGAGGGATATGCGGAGGATGCTTTTAACCAGCTTGATTTGACGGAGGAACAGAGGGAAGTTTGTCAACATCTTATAGATTGCAGGGAAAAGCAGGATTTTGAATACGGAACTCATGCGTATATTGCAGGGCTGATGGATGCGTTTCATATTATGGCGGTATTGTTCCCAGAAAAATGGGATACAGAGAGAATAAGGGAAGCCATATCATGTAAGAGCAGATAAGGCAGAGAATAAAACAGAATAGATTTTTACATAGCCGATTGGTGTAGTTTTACGAAACAGCCAGTCGGCTTTTTTTTATTGCCATAAATCCTTTACATAGCCACCTTGACAAAGTGGCTAAATCTATGCGAAAGGAGGACGCACCCTATGTCAAATTGCAAAGTAATCGCTTTAACCAACCAGAAAGGCGGCGTTGGCAAGACCACCACGGCGGTCAATCTGGGCGTGGCTCTGGCACAGCAGGGCAAAAAAGTCCTGCTTATTGATGCCGATGCACAGGCAAATTTAACCATGTCGCTCGGTTACAGCAGACCAGACGACTTGCCCGACACGCTCTCCACTATCATGCAGGATATCATTGACGATAACCCCGTCGATGTTTCCAGAAGCATCCTGCACCATGACGAGGGCGTTGACCTGCTCCCGTCCAACATTGAACTGTCGGGACTGGAAGTAAGGCTGATTAACGCCATAAGCCGTGAAAGCGTACTGAAAACCTGCATCAATGAAGTGAAAAAGAATTATGATACAGTCCTCGTGGATTGTATGCCGAGCTTGGGGATGCTGACAATCAACGCTCTTGCGGCTGCTGACAGCGTAGTTATCCCGACACAGCCCCATTATCTTTCCGCCAAAGGCTTAGAGCTGTTGCTTCGCTCCGTGTCTAAGGTCAAACGGCAAATCAACCCGCACCTGCGGATTGACGGCATCCTTATGACGATGGTAATGCCACGCACGAACATCTCTAAGGAAATTACGGCAACGGTTAAGAGTGCCTATGGGCAGAGAATCAAGGTATTTGACACGCAGATACCCCACTCCATCCGTGCCGTGGAAGCCACAGCAGAGGGAAAGAGCATTTTTGCCTACGACAAAGGCGGCAAGGTAGCCGCCGCATACGAGCAGTTCGGAAAGGAGGTGGCGGAGCTTGGCGAAAAGCAGAGGAAGCAAAATCGAACTGACCGCATACGATGACCTTTTTGAAACGGACGAGAGCCGTGCGGAAGCGAATCTAAGCAAGATAAGGGAAATCCCGATTGCGGAGATTGACGAGTTTCCAGACCACCCGTTCAAGGTCTTGATGGACGAGGATATGGAGCAGCTTGTAGACAGCGTAAGGCGGAGTGGCGTGATGACCCCTGCCACAGTCCGCCAAAAAGAGGACGGGCGGTATGAGCTTATCAGCGGTCACAGACGGAAAAAGGCTTGTGAGCTTGCGGGGCTTGAAACGCTCAAATGCGAGGTTAAGGAGCTGACCCGTGACGAAGCGATTATTGTCATGGTTGAGAGTAATCTCCAAAGAACGACCATCTTGCCGAGTGAAAAAGCCTTTGCGTATAAGATGCGACTTGAAGCGATGAAACGGCAGGGTGAACGTACAGATTTAACTTCTGCACCACTGGTGCAGAAGTTGACGAGCCGAGAAAAGATAGCGGCAAAAACTGATGATAGTCACGAGCAGGTACGCCGCTTTATCCGTCTAACGGAGCTTGTACCCGAAATCCTGCAAATGGTAGATGAACACCAGATTGCTTTCCGCCCTGCGGTGGAAATTTCCTATCTTTCCGAGGAACAGCAATACACCCTGCTTGAAGCGATGGGCTACAACGATGCCACGCCCTCTCTTGCACAGGCTATCAAGATGAAAAAGTTCATGCAGGAGGGAAAACTCACGGATGAGGTTATCCAGAGCATCATGCAGGAGGAAAAACCGAACCAGAAAGAGAAGCCCGCCTTTAAGGACGAGCGGATAACCAAGCTCATACCGAAATCCATTCCCAGAGGGCAGGAAACGGATTTTGTCGTAAAGGCGTTGGAGTTTTACAACCGCCACTTGCAGCGGAACAAGGCTCACGAGAGGTAAAACGGGCAAAATAGGGATTTGGGCATGGAACGCCGAGGGAGAAGTCCGCCCTTTGGGGGATAGCAAATTTTTTTGAACCTCCCCCTCTCCACACCTCTCCCCCTAGATACTGCCAGTAACTATCCGAGAAAAGAAATATTAAAAGCTGTCCACATGGGCGGCTTTTTTTCTGCCAGAAAGTCAACTATCAACATGAGAACGAACAGGAGGTAATGAATGAAGATTCGTAAATTATTTCAAAGGGCTGCGGCGTTTGCCCTTGCTGCGGTCACGGCATTATCCGCCGTCCCTGCCACGACAGCGTTTGCAGCAGGCGACATCGGCACGATTAGCTTTACCCACACCTACGACGGCGCAGGGAACGCAATCAGATATAATTCCAGTGCGAACATCGGCGGTCATACCGCAGGCGGCACGGGTGAATATAAGTACCGCATGTATGTGGACGGGGAAACGGCGTTCTGCCTTCAGCCGGGCGTACCCTTAAAAACGGGCAACACGCTGGCAAAGGCATCTTCCAACACATGGAACGCCCTCTCCGCAGACCAGAAAAAGGCGGTGGGGCTTGCCCTGCTCTACGGCTATCAGGGCAACAGCGGGAATCTGTCTGGGAGCGACGATGAGAAATGGCTTGCCACGCAGACACTTGTATGGGAGTTCGTCGTGGGATGCAGACAGGCAGCAAGCCCTTACAGCCAGACAAGCACGACCGTTTACAGCCTGCACTTTGGCTCGAATTATGCAAACAGCGGGGCAAGGACGGCTTATGACCAGATTGTGTCATTCATGACAAGGCACAGCACGATTCCGAGTTTTATGTCGGCGGGCAAAAAGGATATTACAAAGGAGCTTGCCTATAAGGATGGGAAGTACAGCTTGACGCTGACTGATAAAAATAATTCCCTCTCTGAGTATTCCTTTACCAGCTCCGACAGCAGCGTGAAAGTGTCCAAGTCTGGGAACAAGCTCACCATCACGTCAAAAAAGGCGATTGACGGCAAGGCGAGGATTACCGCTACAAGGAATAACACGCCGACCGTCAGCAGCGGTGCGAAGATGATTGCCTACGGCGACCCCAACTTGCAGGATGTTATCACGGGCGTGGAAAACGTGGACACCATGACGGCGTATATCAACGTGGAAACGCCGACAGGAACGGTTGCACTGAAAAAGACTTCCGAGGACGGCGTTGTCGGTGGGATTTCCTTTACCATCAAGGGCGACGGCTTCAACAAAACCGTAAAAACAGATAAAGATGGCAATATCACGGTGGAGGGCTTATTCCCTGGCACTTACACCGTCACGGAGCAGTCGATTGACCGTTATGAGCCGCAGAAAACCCAGACCGTGACGATTATCGGCGGGAAAACCTCTACGGTCACGTTCAGCAATACCTTGAAGCGTGGAAGCCTTGAGGTTGTGAAAACATCCGAGGACAATCTTGTGGAGGGCGTGAAGTTCCACCTTTACGGTACGTCTTTAAGCGGGCTTGCAGTAGATGAATATGCCGTTACCAATGCAAAGGGCGTTGCGAAGCTTGAAAATGTGCTTATCAGTGGCAGCACGCCGTACACCCTTGAGGAAGTGGACACGGCAATCCGTTATGTCGTACCTGCATCCCAGACTGCCCCGATTGAGTGGAAAAAGGTCACGAAACGCAGCTTTACCAACATCTTGAAGAAATTCAATGTCACGGTATTAAAGACCGATGTGGAAACGGGAAAGAAGCCGCAGGGCGATGCCACCCTTGCAGGTGCGGTTTACGGCATCTATAAGGGCGAGGAACTGGTTGACACTTACACCACCGATGAAAACGGGCAGTTCACAACGAAATATTATATCTGCGGGAATGATTGGAGCGTCCGTGAGATTACCCCGTCCGAGGGCTATCTCTTAGACACGACCGTACACCATGTAGGCGCAGAGCCAGAGCTTTACACCGTGGAATATAATTCTATCAAGAACGACGTAAACGAGCAGGTTATCAAAGGCAATATTGCCATCATCAAGCACACCGACAACGGCGAAACCCAGATTGAAACGCCAGAGGAGGGGGCTGTCTTTGAAGTATATTTAAAATCCGCAGGCAGCTTTGATGCGGCAGAGGAAGCCGAGCGTGACACGCTTATCTGCGATGAGAACGGCTTTGCCCAGACAAAGGATATGCCGTATGGCATCTATACCGTACACCAGACTTCTGGATGGGACGGTCGGGAGCTGATGAAAGATTTTGACGTATTCATCTGCAAGGACAGCCAGACTTACCGCTACCTTATCAACAACGCCAATTTTGAGAGCTATATCAAGATTGTGAAAAAGGATATAGAAACGGGCAAGGCTATCCCGTATGCGGGCGCAGGCTTCCAGATTTACGACCCAGAGGGAAACCTTGTAACAATGAAATTCACTTATCCCGAAGTGACGGAGATTGACACGTTCTACACGACAGCGGACGGCGGGCTTATCACGCCGCAGACTTTGGAATACGGCAAGGGATATTCCCTCGTTGAAGTGCAAGCCCCATACGGCTATGTCCTCGACTCCGAGCCAGTCTATTTTGACGTGGAGCAGGAAAACTCCGAGGAGGAAAGCGGCATCACTATTATAAAGGTGGAACGCTCCAACGTGGCGCAGAAAGGGAAAATCACGGTAGGAAAATCTGGCGAGGTATTCAGCAGGGTATCGGGAAACAAGGGGCTGTACCAGCCGATTTTTGCCGTGGATAATTTAGAGGGTGCAGTTTACGAGATTACCGCAGCCGAGGACATCATCACGACAGACGGAACAGTCAGAGCCGAGAAAGGCGAGGTCGTGGACACGCTTACCACAGGGGAAGATGGCACGGCAGAATCTAAGGAGCTTTATCTCGGAAAGTATGAGGTAAAGGAAGTGACCGCCCCGTATGGCATGGTATTAAATGATGAAGTCCATGCCGTGGAGCTTGTGTATGCAGGGCAGGAAATCGAAGTGACGGAAACAGGCACGGAATTTTACAATGAGCGTCAGCGTGTGGAAATCGACCTCAATAAAACCCTTGAGGTTGACGAAGCATACGGCGTGGGCAGTAACGGCGAAATCAAGGACGTCACGTTCGGTCTGTATGCAGCCGAGGAGCTGACCGCAGCCGACGGCTCTGTTATCCCTGCCGATGGATTGATTGAGGTTATTTTCCTTGACGAGAACGGTCACGGAAAGGCAATCAGCGACCTGCCGATGGGAAGCTACTATGTGCAGGAAATCAGCACAAACGCCGCTTACCTTGTCAGCGATGAGAAATACCCTGTTGACTTCGAGTACGCAGGGCAGGAAACCGCCGTCGTAAATATTACGGTAAACGAGGGCGAAGCCATTGAAAATGAACTGATTTACGGCTCTATCAGCGGTAAAAAGTCCAACGAGGACGGCGAGGATTTAGGCGGTGCGATAATCGGCATCTTTCAGGTGGGGACAACAGAATACACGAAAGAAAATGCAATCGCAACTGCCACATCTGAAGATGACGGCAGTTTTTCTTTTGTGGAAGTTCCGTATGGCACATGGGTAATCCGTGAAATCGAAAGCCCGAAAGGATATGTACTCTCCGAGGAAGAAATCAGCGTAACTATCAGTGAGGTTGACGAGGTAGTGGAGATTGAGCTTGTGAACTATTTCATCAAAGGCAATATCGCTCTGACTAAGGTAGACAAGGATTATCCCGACAACAAGCTCACGGGTGCGGTATTCGAGGTTTACTCTGATACGGACGGCGATGGGAAACTGGATAAAAAGGATGAACTTCTCGGCGAGATGGGCGAGGTGGAAAAAGGCGTTTACCAGATGAACGACCTCAGATATGGAAAGTACCTTGTCCGTGAGAAAACCGCCCCGACAGGCTTCGTTCTGGATGAGAATGTCTATCCCGTATCCATTGAGGAAAACGGCAAGACCTACAACGTGGAGAATGAAGCGGGCAAAGGTTTCTTGAATGAAGCACAGAAAGGCTCATTAAAAATCGTCAAGACATCCTCTGACGGCAGGGTGGAGGGCTTCTCTTTCCGTGTTATCGGCAGGGATTACGACCAGACGTTCAAGACGGACAAAAACGGCGAAATCGTCATTGACGGCTTGCGTATCGGCGAATACACCGTGTCCGAGGTCATCGACAAGGCATCCTCTGGCTATATCCTGCCCGCCGACCAGAAAGTGACAGTCAAGACGGACGAAACGGCAACCGTAACCATGCACAACGAGCTGCGTGACACCCCGAAAACGGGCGACGACTTCAGCCTCGGCTTGTGGGTGAGCCTTGCGGCGGCATTTACAGTCGGTGCGGGAATCTTCGGGTTTGCAGGCTACCAGTGCGGAAGAAAGAAAAAGGAGGATTAAACAGAATGAGAGATAAGACTATTATAGCCATTGTGCTTGTGGCGTTTATCGGCGGTGCGGCTGCGTGGCTGCATCTCCGCAGAAAATAGTTTGAGAAATATTTTACTGATGTGGATTGGGGCGGTTTTCAACGACCGCCCTTTTTCCATGTATGGAGGTAGACATGGAAAATCTGAAAACCATTGAGGGCAAAGTCAGAGCCGTCCTGCAAGAGAATGAGGACGCCAGAAATGACGACATGGTGCTGTACCTTGCCCTCTGCAACCTTTATCTGAAAGATGCGGGGGCTATGCCACTTGCCCAGATACTGCTGAACCATAAGGAACTTGGCTTGCCGAGCTTTGAGAGCGTGGGCAGGACACGCCGCAAATTGCAGGAGAAATGCCCAGAGCTTTTAGGGAGCGTGCGGATGCAGAAAATCAGAGCCAGAGGCGAAAAGGCATACCGCAGATATGCCAAAGAATCTTGAAACATTAAAAAATCCAAAGAGAGGAGGAACGCCTATGGACGGTGGAACACGCTCCAATCAGGGCTATGAAATCATAGAGGGCTGCACTATCGGGAACACGGAGCTTGTCATCGGGCATCACCCGACAGCCCCGAACCCTTATGTATGCTGGTACTGCAAGGGCGGCGACAACTACTATTGGGGCTGCTACTGCAACACCCTTGAAGCGGCGAGGGAAAAGCTGAACGAACGCTACCAGTCGGAGTGCCAGATGCCATACAATCAACAGCCCGATAAAAAGGCGAAGCAGCACGATGACCGAGAGCGGTAAGGAAAATAAATATGACTGCACGGATTGTCCTTACCCCCGATATAAGGACAGCCGTGTTATCTTCTGCGACGTCTGTATCCGAAAGGTTTTAGACTGGCAGAGGGAGAAAAAGAAAAGGAAGGAGAATCCCGATGGAGAATGAAGAAAAGCGGATGATTAGCTCCTACGAGGTCACGCAGAGCATCCACATCGGAAAAAAGGAAGTCGTGTTCGGCATAGATGAGAAAGAGGAATACCCGTATCTTGTCTGCTATTGCACTTACGACAACCCGCTGTCCGCAGAATGGGTGACGGATGCGGTCGGCTCTGACGACTATCTGGAAGCCATGCAGATGTTTACCGACAGGGTGCAGGAACAGATAGAGAATGTAAGAGCCGAGCAGGAACAGTTCAAGTTTGACATGACCCCGTTTACCATAGACGACTGCATCCCAGACGACAAATGTGGCAGCATTGTGGGCAAGGTCGTGGTCATCAATGCCGAGGTCAACCGCCATGAGTACAGGCATTCTGCCTACCAGCTTGTACTGGCGGACGGCGGTCACGGTGCGTTGGGCGGCAGGGGGCAGGCGGTGTTCGGCACTTCCCTTGCGGACGGAAAGCACGCCCGATGGGAACGGTGCGACGTGCTTGGGGAAATCAAGCCAGAGAAGATGCCTGAATGGGCAAAAGAAGCCCTCGCAAAAATCAAGGAACAGGAAAAAACAAAAAAATCAAAGAGCAGGGAGGAACGCTGATGGAGGTACGGGCTTTGACGCAGCCAGAACAGAAATACACCTACGCCCAGAGTATGCAGCTTGAAGGGCAGACGGGATGTATTGGGCATCTCCGAGGTGATTTTGCCCCCTCTGGATATGGCTTTTATACTTCTTGGACGGATACGAGGGAACAATGGAAAACCGATGAATTTAAGGCAGGACTGGACGATGTTATCAATACCCTGCGTGAAGATAAGGGGCTTCTGCACAATCGCTATGACATGGCGGTATTTGCGAGGGAGAATCCCGAAAGTGCCTTTAAGGGTAATTACTGTACCGAGTACGGATTCCGTGTGGACACCGATAAGCACGCTTTCCTGCTCCGCTGCAACCCGACAAAGGGCGATTACAATTTTTACTGCTATTGCTATGTGAAAGAATGGCTCGATAAGCATATATCCAGAGCGGAACAGGGAATCCGCTTTATCGACCCACATTATAAAGAGCTGTTCCGCATCCCAGATGGCGGGAAAATCATTATCACTTATGATTGGGGGGAAAAGGCGGAAAAGAGCTGCCGTTTCATTGACGAATACCATACCGAAGTGGGCAGCAACCTTTATCACATCTGCGAGTTTGCCGAGCGTATGGAAAGGAACGGGCATAGCTGCGAGCCGAAGCCGCAAGAGCCGCAGGCGGCGCAGAAAGCTCCGAAGCACAAAAACCATGAGCGATAGGAGGTATGGGATATGGCAGTCAACCAGAAAGCCGTTAAGGTTTTAAATAAGATATTTGAAGCGGGCTTTACCGAAGAAAAAGCCATCGCCGCCATGACAATGGACGACATTCTCTCCATGCAGGGAATCACGGTGGCGGACATCACGCTCATCAACGAGCTGCAAAAGAGCATCAAGGGGAACAAGGTCATCTCATTTCTGGGAGGTGGGATGGAATGAGCGCAGCAAGGCAGGTCTGCATGACAGACAGCAAAGGCAGGACGCTTTTTTCTGTCTCTGATGGCGGCATCATCCGTATGCTTTACGGGAACGGGGAAGATTATTTTGCCGTCTGCCGCTATCTGGACGAAGTCCATGCAGAGATTGACGGCGTAAGGTACGCCGTTCGGGAGTTTGCACGGAGGATGGAACAAAACAAAATCAGCTATGCCCCTGCCTAAAGGCGGGCATGGACAACGAGGAGGATTGATATTTTTATGAAACAGACTGTTTTATCGGGCGGTGGTAAGAAATGAGTACCGAGCTTATCAACCGCATCACGGTAAAGAAAGACGGCGTGTATGTATCTTCCCACAGCTCCAACGACACTTCTCCGTACCACTCATGGAGATGTAAGGGACTGTCGGAAATCTATGACGCCGAGGGGCAGAAAGGGCTTGACCGTGAGGTCATCCGTATGCTCTATGAGTATGCCGAGCTTCGTGGGACGCATAAGAGCCTTGCCCGTTACCGCTACGCAAAGGACGCCCCCGCCGCCCATGCCATCTATCAGAAATATATGGATAAGATAGACGACCGCTATGAGCAGATGGACGAAGCCGACCAGAACAGCGTCTGGTACAAGCCCACGGAAAAGGCAAGGGAATACCGAGCCTATGAGCGGGACATGCGGGAAAAGATGTATTCCGAAATCGCCGAACGGTGCGGGGAATACGACAGGAAGCAGAAAAACAAAGAAATGGAACGATAAGGAGGTGTGAGCCTATGGCTGCAAAGTACCAGCTTATTACGGAGCTATACCGCCGCACGGGGATGGCGGTCGCAAAGAACCCGCAGGCTTGGCAGGGCTTTTTATCCTCTGCCTGCCACAATTACAAGTGCCGCTTTGACGAGCAGCTCTTGATTTACGCCCAACGCCCCGACGCTACGGCAGTCGCCGAGATTGGCACATGGAACAGGCTCTTTAAAAGGTGGGTAAATAAAGACAGCAAAGGCATAGCGGTCTTTGACCCGAAAGGGCGCAGGAACACGCTGAAATATTATTTTGACGTTTCCGACACCCATGAGGGCTACTACGGCAGCCGAGCCGTCCCGATATGGCAGATGGATAAGCGGTACGAGCAGCCCGTCATGGAGCGGCTTGCGGACAGGTTCGGCGGCACGGAGAGCGGCGACCTTGCCACGTTTTTAATAGGGACGGCGGAGAACGCCGTGGAGGATAATCTGCCCGATTACCTCTCACAGCTAAAGGGCTGCACGAAAGACAGCTTTTTAGAGGAACTGGACGACTATAATATAGAAGTGATTTATAAGCGGCTTGCCGCAAACAGCGTCGCATATATGCTGTTAAGCCGCTGCGGTCTGGATGCGGACGGGTATTTTGAGCGTGAGGACTTTGCGGAGATTACAAATTTCAACACGCCCCAGACGCTGAACGCCATCGGCATCGCCACGAGCGACATTTCCGAGATGGCGTTGCGGGAAATCTCTGCGGCAGTCCGAAATGTGCAAATCGAAGCTAGAGGTCAGAACCGCACATTTGCAAGGAACATCGCAAGCCAGTATGATAAAGGCAGGAAACAACCCGAAAGGAGTGAAGATAATGGGCGAAATCACTTACACGAAGCAGGCGGACTACCTTATACCCGACCTGACATTACCGACAGAGCCAGAGCTTCCGCTTGGCAGGTACGCTTTGATGCACAGGGATTATCTGGAACAGCACAAAAGAGTGACCTATCTCAATCTGCTGACGTCGGGCAGGCTGAACGCACACCTTTACCAGACCGAGCAGACGGCGTTGCAGCGGCTGGAGCTTCTGACGAAGCAGTTAGCAGCCGAGCAGGGAGTGACGGAGGAGCTGAAAGAGAAAGCCCCGATGCAGTGGCTTGGCATGATGAACAGCATCCGCAGCCAGGCGGAGGAAATGATACTGGACGAGCTGATTTTCAATTAGGAAATTCAGAACCAGAGCCGCAGTCGGACGGCGGCAGGCAGGAAGAAAAAGCAGCCACGGCACTTGCCAATGAGGAAGAAGTTGCCGCCAATCTCCCGACCGTAGACGAACAGATTGAAATGATAGCTGAAGCAGAGGACGAGAAAGCCTCTGCTTTTGCCGTTTCACAGGAGGATATTGACGCCGTCCTTGTAAAAGGGAACAGCGTTGCGAATGGGAAATACCGTATTTACCACCAGTTCCAGAAGCAGGAAGATAAAAAGAAGAACATTGATTTTCTGAAAAGGGAATACGGCACGGGCGGTTTCTTTGTTGATTTTTCAGACGGCACGGAGGGGTATGTGTGGTACAGCGGCAAGGGAATCTCCATTGACCGTGACGGCATCTCCACCGAACACGACCTTGTTTTAAGCTGGTCGAAAGCGGAAATGCGGCTGCGGGAGCTTGTTAAGGATAACCGCTACCTCAATCCCAAAGAGAAAGACCACTATGCCGACTATCTGGAAAGCATCTCTGCCCCGCAGTATGAAATCGACACCCAGAGGAAACTTGCAAGGCAGCGTTTTATTGAGGAAAAAAGGGAGCTGCCCCCTGCGGACAAGCGGGACACGCTCGCCCTGCGGCTCTCCGACTTTATCCGTGACTTGGATGGCTATGAGAAAGATTTGTTGGGCGTAATTGGATGCGGGGATTTTGCGGATATGCCCGCCGACCTTATGGAACAGACATTGCAGCATCCCGACAACGTGCAGGAGATGTTAGACTTCCTCTCCCTTGTGCAGAAAAAGACAGCCAGCGTTTACAGCCGCAGCAATGCGTGGCGTTTTTCGCAGGAGCTTACAGAGCTGTACCCTCTCCGCTACCTCTATCACGAGGGCGACGTGGTGTATATCGGGGCGGATAAATATGAGATTACCGCCTTTGATGAGAACGCCGTTTCTCTGCGAAATGCGGAGTTCCCGTTGTTCGGAAAAGAGTTTAGCAGGGAGGATTTTGAGCAGAAATTAAAGGAGAACCCTGCGAACGACCATTTAAAAACGGTCATCACCGAGAGCCAGAAAACAGAAACACTTGCCGAGGAAAAGCCTGACAGTATCACACTCGCTATCGGATTTTCCGAGCATCCTGCCTTTTATGACAAGGAGCTGAACGACCGATTTACGGATTTGAGTTTCGCTCTTGGGAATAAGCTGCTCGGCGTTCTGGACGAAAAGCAGCATCGGGAAAGGGAGAATGAGGATAACCATGTCGGCTGGTATCATAAGACCGATTTTGAAATCCATGCCGTCATTGGCGGCGAGGAATTTAATTATGAGGGGCGGTTTGACATCGGCGACGGCGAGGGGGATTTAACCGCCCATATCCGAAATTTCTATGAATATTCCCTCTCCCCCAACTGCCCGTTTATCCCAGAATGGAAACGGCAGGGGGAAGATTACTACCGAGAGAAAATGGAATCCCTGCGTCTGGGGCATGACGTGTTTATCCCGTTCTTGGAGCGGAACACCGAGCTGACCCCAGAGGATGAGAAGCGGCTTGGCAAGATAATGGCTACCGAGGAGGACTGGTTTCACAGGAGGAAAGAACCTGCCGAGGAAGAACTACTGGAACAGGCGAAAGGCTGCATCGACGCATACTGCGATGCGGAGTTTGGCGGTGACGCCGAAGTGGACTATACGGATTTATCCAACGTCAAGATTGCCTTTAAAAATACCGAGGACGGCTTGCACGGGATACAGGCATCCGCCAACCTCTTGCAGTACCGCATGGAAACCTATGTGGACGGCGTTCTTGCAAAATATACGCAGTACAGTGACCTTGCCGACCTTATCCAGAACGCACTTTCCAATCTGTATTACCACGATTTAGTGTCCTTGACGGAGGAACAGCTTGAGCCGTTCTATCGGGAGGAAAACACAAAGGCGGCTGAAAACCCAAGCCCAGACATTAGTTCTGATGCCACAGAGCAACCCCCGCACTACACGGTAGAGCAGACTTCCGATGCCTTTGCCGACTCGTTTATCATACGGAATAACGAAGCCACAGAGGACAGTGCCGACCGATATTACGACGTAGGCGGCATCTACCAGACCTTTGAAACCGAGGAAGAAGCGCAGGAATACGCCGACACTTTAAATCATGCGGAGCATATCACGAAACTTTTTGCGGCGAAAGATGCAGAGCGTGAGGGACAGCAGAGATTAGTGCCTGCCCAGACTGGAACAGATGGAATGCAGGATAATTCTGACCTTATCGGCAAAGAGCTTATGATTGACAACCGCCGCTATGTGATAGAGAGCGTCGGGAAAATCAGCGGCGATGTTTCCATGCGTGACATCACGTTTCAGAACAACGCAGGCTTCCCGATAAACCGTGTGGAGAAAGTCGGCTATGTCCGCAGGCTCTTGGAGCAGGCAGAAAAAGAACCACAGACCGAAGAAAAAACACAATCTCGCACAGATGTGACCACGGAAACCGTGGCGGAATACCCCGCCGTGGAGAACGGGCTTCCTTATGACATTGTGGTGGAGAAGATAAAATTTGACGAGCCAGAGCATGGGCAGACAATAGAAATGCCTATTACGGCGAAACCGTCCGCCCCTGCCCTCTCTGCCGACCGCCGCAACTACCGCATTACGGACGATGCTTTAGGCGTTGGCGGCGCAAAAGAAAAGTTCCGCAACAACATGTCCGCAATAAGGCTTCTCCATGACCTTCAGATAGAAAACCGCCTTGCCACGCCCGAAGAACAGGAAACCCTTGCAAAGTATGTCGGGTGGGGCGGTCTGTCGATGGCGTTTGACAGCAACAATGCGGCTTGGGAGAACGAATATAAAGAATTAAAAGCAGCACTCTCCGATGAAGAATACCATGCCGCTATGGAATCCACACTGACCGCTTTTTATACGCCGCCTGTTGTCATTAAGGCAATGTATGAAGCACTTGACCGTCTGGGATTTTCGCAGGGGAACATTTTAGAGCCGTCCTGCGGTACGGGCAATTTTTTAGGATTGCTGCCCGACAGCATGGAGAAATCAAAGCTGCACGGCATTGAGATTGACCCGTTATCGGGCAGGATTGCGAAGCAGCTCTACCAGAAAGCCAGCATCGCCATTGAGGGGTTTGAGGAAACAAAGCTCCCAGACAGCCATTTTGACGTGGTGCTTGGCAACATCCCGTTCGGGGAGTTCAAAGTCAACGACAGCCGCTATAACGCCCAGAAGTTTTTAATCCATGATTATTTTATTGCAAAGGCACTGGACAAGGTGCGGGCAGGCGGCGTTGTGATGTTCATCACCTCTAAAGGTACGATGGACAAGGCAAGCCCAGACGTGCGGAAGTATATCGCACAGAGAGCCGAGCTTTTAGGGGCTGTCCGTCTGCCAGACAACACGTTTCGGGCAAACGCAGGCACGGAGGTCACGAGCGATATCCTTATTTTACAGAAACGTGACCGCATCATGGATATTGAGCCAGAGTGGATAAATCTTGACACGGATGAAAACGGCGTCACGATGAACAGCTATTTTGTCCAGCATCCAGAGATGGTGCTTGGCGAGATGAGGATGGAAAGCACAAGGTTCGGCATGGACAGCGTTTGCAAAGCCTACCCAGACGTGCCGTTTGCGGGGCTTCTCCATGAAGCCATGCAGCGGATAAACGGCGAAATCCCAGAGATTGAAAATGAGGTTGACCGTATCTCCGATGAGCAGGAGAAAGCCATCCCCGCCGACCCGAACGTGCGGAACTTCTCTTTTGCCCTTGTGGGAGGAAAGGTCTATTTCCGAGAGAATAACGGGATGACCCCTGCAAACGTGTCCATGACGGCGGAGAACCGCATCAAGGGGCTGTTGGAAATCCGTGACTGCGTGAGGAAGCTCATCCAGTACCAGACCGACGACTGCCCAGAGGAAATGATACAGACCGAGCAGGAAAACCTAAACCGATTATACGATGCCTTTACCAAAAAGTACGGCTTAATCAACAGCAGGGGGAACTACCTCGCTTTTGCGGCAGACGAGAGCTACTTCCTTTTATGTTCTCTGGAAGTGCTTGACGATGAGGGGAAATTCAAACGCAAGGCGGATATGTTCACGAAGCGGACGATAAAGCCCCACCGTGAAGTGACCTTTGTGGAAACGGCGAGTGAAGCACTTGCCCTCTCCATCGGGGAGAAAGCCCGTGTCGATTTATCCTATATGGCACGGCTTACCTGCAGGTCGGAGGAAGAAATCATTAAGGAATTGCAGGGCGTAATCTATAAAGTGCCGTCTTGTGAACCTGCAAGGTATGTGACCGCAGACGAGTATTTATCGGGGAATGTGCGGGAGAAACTGAAAGTCGCAGGGATAGCGGCGAAGTCAGACCCAGAGCTTGCAGCCAACGTGGAGGCTCTGGAAAAGGTCATCCCAAAGGATTTGCCCGCAAGCGAAATCTCCGTCCGTCTGGGTACGACGTGGATACCGCAGGAGGATATACAGCAGTTTATGGTGGAGCTTTTAACGCCGTCAAGCTATGCGGCGGGCAGATTGAAAGTCCGTTACACGGCATATAACGGCGACTGGTTCATTGAGAATAAGAGTTCCGACATTGGGAATGTCAAGGCGGACAGCACTTACGGCACGAAGCGGGCGAGCGCATACCGCATCATGGAGGACACTTTGAATCTCCGTGACACCCGCATCTTTGACTATGTTTATGATGAACACAACAACAAGAAAGCGGTGCTGAACCATAAGGAAACCACGGCGGCGCAGGCAAAGCAGGAGGTGATAAAGCAGACGTTTCAGGACTGGATATGGAAAGACCCAGAGCGCAGAAACCGCCTTGTACGCTACTACAATGACACATTTAACTCTATCCGACCCCGTGAATATGACGGAAGCCATATCACATTTGGCGGCATCAGCCCAGAAATCCAGCTAAGACCCCACCAAGTCAATGCGATTGCCCATATCCTTTACGGTGGCAACACGCTCCTTGCACACAAGGTAGGGGCGGGGAAAACCTTTGAAATGGTCGCCGCAGCGCAGGAAAGCAAGCGGCTTGGCTTATGCCAGAAATCCATGTTTGTCGTGCCGAACCACCTTGTCGGGCAGTGGGCGTCGGAGTATTTAAGGCTCTATCCATCTGCCAATATCCTTGTGACTACCAAGCGGGATTTTGAAACGGGAAACCGCAAGAAGTTCTGCGGCAGGATTGCGACGGGGGCGTATGATGCGGTGATTATCGGGCATAGTCAGTTCGAGAAAATCCCCATCAGCGAAGAACGCCAGAGGGAACAGCTCATGCGCCAGCTTGATGATATAGAGATGGGGATAGATGACGTGCAGGCATCCCACGGGGAGCAGTTCACGGTCAAGCAGCTCATGAAAACGAGGAAAGCGATTAAAGCGAAGCTCGATAAACTCAACGATACCAAGCGGAAAGACAGCGTGATAAACTTTGAGGAATTGGGCATAGACAGGCTCTTTATAGATGAGAGTCATTTTTACAAGAACCTTTATCTTTACACCAAGATGCGGAACGTGGGCGGCATCGCCCAGACCGAAGCCCAGAAAAGCTCCGACCTCTTTATGAAATGCCGTTATCTGGACGAAATCACGGGAAACCGTGGCGTAGTTTTTGCAACGGGGACGCCCATCTCAAACTCGATGGTCGAGATGTATTCCGTGCAGAGGTACTTGCAGTATGACACCCTCGCAAGGAACGGATTGCAGCATTTTGACAGTTGGGCTTCCACGTTCGGCGAAACTGTCACGGCTCTGGAACTCGCCCCAGAGGGGACGAATTACCGAGCAAAGACGAGGTTTGCGAAATTCTACAACCTGCCAGAGCTTATGCAGATGTTCCGTGAGGTTGCGGACATCCAGACCGCCGATATGCTAAAGCTCCCCGTGCCAAAGGTCAATTACCACAACATCAAGACCAAGCCGAGCCAAATCCAGACGGAAATGGTGGCGGGGCTTGCGAAGCGGGCAGAGAAAATCCGTGCAAGGCTGGTAAAACCACAATTCGATAACATGCTCAAAGTGACAAACGACGGGCGGCAGCTTGCCCTAGACCAGCGGCTGATTGACCCGATGCTGCCCGACGACCCGAACAGCAAAGTCAACGTCTGCGTGGACAATATTTACCGCATCTGGGAGGAACATGCCGACACAAAGGCGGCGCAGCTTGTTTTCTCCGACCTTTCAACGCCGAAGAATGATGGCACTTTTAATATTTATGACGACATCCGAGAGAAGCTCATAGCCCGTGGAATCCCTGCGGAGCAGGTGCGTTTCATCCATGAAGCGAATACTGACGCACAGAAAAGGGAGCTGTTCGCAAAGGTAAGGAGCGGCGAGGTGCGTGTCCTCTTAGGCTCTACCCCGAAGATGGGGGCAGGGACAAACGTGCAGGACAGGTTGATTGCCATCCACAACTGCGACTGCCCTTGGCGACCCTCGGACTTGGAGCAAAGGCTTGGTCGTCTGGAACGCCAGGGAAATATGTTTCCAGAAGTCGAAGTCTACCGCTATGTAACGGAACAAACATTCGATGCGTACCTCTATCAGCTCGTGGAGGGAAAGCAGAAATTTATTTCTCAGATAATGACGAGCAAAAGCCCCGTGCGTTCTGCCGAGGACATGGACGAGGTCGCCCTCTCTTTTGCGGAAGTAAAAATGCTGGCTACGGGCGACGAGCGTTTCAAGGAAAAAATGGATTTGGATATGCAGGTGGCGAAGCTGAAAGTCTTGAAGCAGAGCTACCTTTCCGAGCATTATGACCTTGAGGACAGGATACTGAAGCATTACCCGCAGGAGATTAAGGAGTATGAGGAACGCATTATAGGCTATGGGAATGATGCGGGGATTGCAAGCCAGCATATGCCGCAGGGCGAGGACAAGTTCTGCCCGATGACCTTAAACGGCGTGACCTATAAAGAAAAAGCGGACGCAGGCGGGATGCTGCTTGCCATCTGCAAGGAAAACCCGCTGTCACAGCCGATACAAATCGGCAGCTACCGTGGCTTCCAGATGGAGGTTTTCTATGATACGGTCAATGCACACTATTGTCTGAACCTTTGCGGAATGAGGAAATATAAGGTAGATTTAGGAACGGATGCCCTCGGCAACCTCACCCGAATCGAGAATGAGATTGCCAAAATCCCTGCCAGACTGGAAGCCGCCAAGACGAGAAAGGAGGAAACCACCGCACAGCTTGAAACCGCAAAAGAGGAAGTGAAGAAGCCGTTTGCCTTTGAAAATGAGCTGAAAGAAAAGACGGAACGGCTGAACGCACTCAATATCGAACTGAATCTGAATGAAAAAGACAAGTCTGTTATTGACGATGAGCCAGAGCAGAACGACGAACAGCCAGAGAAAAAAAGTGTGGATAGGGAGCGTTAAATCCAGTTTGCACATTTGTACTGCTGATTTTGGGGTATTATAATAAGGACGATTAGAAAAAATTGGAGGTGAGGAAGAATGTCTGATGCGTTCAGATTTGAAACTTTTGTGGATGCCCACAGCAATGTCTTTAATGAATACCTCAGCTCTGTCATAGCAAAGCTGTCCAAAGAAAACGAGGAATACCGTGCCATAAGAGCCGAGATTGAGGGATTGTATAAGAAATATCCGAAAGTCTTAGGCGTGTTTGACACGGAAACAGCGGCGGAACTGACCGAGGAAGAATGTGCCGCACTGATTAAAGTGATGGAGCTTAGGAACAAACTTACAGACATGGAGATGCAGTCGGTCTACTTCCGTGGCTGCTATGACAGCGTGGGGTATCTGAAAAAGGCAGGGATTTTATAACGGACTGACCGAGAAAAAGGCGGTATTGGCGTGAGTGTTGATGCCGTCTTTTTATATAGCTTAAAAGGAATAATATTTCTATGGAGCAGAAATGCAATAGCTTGACTGGCTTGAAAAATTCATAATCTGGATGTACAATAAGAGCAATAAATAAGAAGTTGCAGGTGAGAATATGAAAATAATATGGATAGATGGAACTTTTGGGAGTGGAAAGACTGCTGTTGCCAATGTAATTGCTAAAAGAATTAATAATATGTGTTTACTTGAGTTTGATGCTTTGCAAAAGGAATATAAACCAAATTCTATTTCTGATTTTTTTGGAGAAAGGTATCCTGAAGCGAAAAGATATTTGATTGATGCACTTAGAAATAAAATATTGACTTTGATACAAGGCGGAGATTATGATTATATAATTGTTCCGATTGCATTGATTAATGATTATTGTAATCAGAAACTTGTAAATACTTTTGTAGATGTTGAATGCTATCATTTTATCTTAACTGCATCAGAAAAGATTTTGTATCAACGTATAGAAAACCAAGAAAATAGAGATGTGGATTTAGCAAAAACGTATTTTCAAACTGCAACTATATATTTGAAAAATCATTATTCTGATGCAGTTAGAATAGATACATCAGATATGAATATAGATAGTGTCGCAGAGAAAATTATTAAAATGATAAAATAATAAACGGTAAAAATTGATTAAGAAGATTTCTATGAAGGAGCAGACGGTGGCATTTGAAAAGGCGGTTGAGTAAATGAAAAATGAAATGGATATATCGCGATTTGGAAAGAATCAATTAAAACGCAAAAAGAAAAAATGGATAAAGCCAGTTTTAATGGGTATCATTATCGCTATTTTATTTGTATTATTGTCCTTGAAGTGTGAAGAGGTGATACGATGTAGTATAGGCAAATTATCCATTGATAATGATGCTAACGCAACTTGGATTGGGTCGCTAGCATCGTACTGGGGTGGCATCATTGGTGGTGTATTTTCTGGAACGATTGCAATTTTTGGTGTTTTTTATACAATACAGTTTACCCGTGAAGCTGATAGAAAAAAGGAAAGACAAAGTATTCAGCCATTTCTTAATGTAGAAGTGGTGGGAAAACCATCTGGAACTGTAAAAAAATTTCAAATCGCAGATGAGCCAAAATATGTAGAGGGAAAAGCTACACAAGAGTTTTATCCTATATATTTATCTATTACAAATATAGGAAACGGATTTGCAAACACTTTAACTTTTGGAACGGGAGAAAACTTAACTGGTATAAGCTTTAAAGAAGTATTTACAGTAAATCAGAAAAAAGAAATATTACTAAATGTTCAAACATACAAAATGGGAAAAAGAGTCACATTTTTTATCTGGTTTGCGGACAGCATGACAAACGAGTATATTCAATATTACGAATTAAAACGAAATGAAGATGGTACAGGATATGATTTAGATGTAGGATATCCTAATTTAATAGAATAAATATTTTCTTTAGTCATTATAATTGAGAGAATGTTGTAGATTGAAACAGAAAGAATGCTGTCAAACAATAAATTACGGTTTTCAGACAACTTAAATTAGAATTAATATTGAATTTATTACATAGCCGAGAGGTTTTCATTAGCGAAAATCCTTCGGCTAAATTCATTTCTGGAGGTGATTTTATTTGAATGAGAAGTAACAGACCCTATGTGCAGATTGACCCCGACGTGCTTGAGCAGGCAAGGCAGATAGATTTACTCTCCTATCTTAGAGCCTATGAGCCGAGCAACCTTGTCAAAGTCAAAGGCACGACGAACGTCTACTGTACCGCCGAGCATGACAGCCTAAAGATTTCCAACGGAAAATGGTACTGGTGGTCGAGGGGCTTCGGCGGCTATTCTGCCCTTGACTATCTGATGAAAGTCAAGGAATACGGATTTGTGGAAGCCGTGGAAACCCTCACGGGGCAGACGATGGCGGACTGGAAACCGCCGCCCCCTGCCGTGAAGAAAGACGAGCCAAAGGTGCTGCTCCTGCCGCCGAAGAACAAAAATTGTGACAGGGTGGCAGAGTATCTTTTCGGGCGTGGCATTGACTACCAGATTATTCAAGAGTGCATTGCCGAGGGGATTATTTTCGAGAGTGCCGACTACCACAACGCCGTTTTTATCGGGAAAGATGAGAACGGAACGCCAAAATATGCTGCCTGCCGTGGCACGATGGGGAACTTCAAGCGTGACGCATCGGGCAGCGACAAGCGGTATTCGTTTCGGCTTCTGGCAAAAGACCCGACCGATGCCGTGCATTTATTTGAAGCCGCCATTGATTTATTATCCTATGCCACCTATTTAAAATGCGAGGGAAAGGATTATAAGGCAGAGAATCTTCTCTCGCTGTCGGGCGTATATCAGCCGAAGAAAGAGCTGAAAGAAAGCAAAATTCCTATTGCCCTCACGACTTTTTTGAAAGCAAATCCACAAATCAAGACCATATTTCTGCATCTGGATAAGGACAGGGCAGGTCGTTTATGTACCGCCGCATTGAAAGAATTATTGCAGAAAGACTACCAAATCGTTGATGAACCGCCGCCAGTTGGCAAGGACTTCAACGATTTTTTAATGTCCTATCTGGGGATTGCAAGGCAGAAACCGAGCCGTGAAAGAAGGGATGCCCGCTGACTGCGTGAAGATTTTTCTGTTAGGAACAACGTAACTATCATTAAATTTAAGACCAAAAGGGAGGAAAGACCGATTGAAAAACTATGAAGTGACCCTTGTCGCCCACTATGCAAAGACCGTTTCCATCCATGCCGACAGCCCTGAACAGGCGGCGGAGAAGTTAAAGACCGTCCTGTTTGATACCGACCTTGTGAAGTTTTCCCAAGAGGATTTTGTCTGCGGCGAAGCCGAGATTAACGACCCTATGGAGGATGCAGGGGAAGAAATCGAATCCGAGGGAGAGGATTTTGAGGACGGCTGCTGTTCGGAGTGTCCGTGCTTCAGAACGGTATGTAAAGGATGCTGTCATGAGGGTGGGGATTAAAGACACGTCTTACCAAGCACTGAATTTGGTTATCCATCTTCCGATGGAAACAAAATTCGCTTGTTAGGGGAAAGCTCCCCTAATACCCCGTGGAAAAGACCGCCGCCAGAGTGCGGCAGGAAGAAAGGAGTTTTTAAGGATGAGAGATTTATTGTTCTTCGCTCTCGGCACAACGCTCGGAGGGATGTTCGGCGTGGCGTGTATGTGCGTGCTGCAGGTTAACAGGCTCTCCGAGGGAAAGGGGGATTTGGATGCGGAAACGAAACGTGCAGATACTGTTCCGACTGACCGAGGAAGAAGCTGAATACCTCTGCTCCCTTGCAGAGCGGGCGGGGCATTCCAGACAAGCCCTGCTCCAGTCGATGGTCATGGGCTACCGCCTGTGCGAGAAGCCAGACCCAGAGTTTTATAAAATCATGCGGGAGCTGTCCGCCATCGGCAACCGCATCAACCAGCTTGCGGCAAAAGCGAACGCCCTAAACTTTGTGGACACGCCGATGCTCTATGACGAAGCCAAGCGTTGGCGGGACTTCCGTCTGGACGTGGGCAAGTGCTACCTTGTGCCGAGGAAGATGTCTGGCTGATGGCGGTCTGCGAGATATGGGACGTAAAGGGCAGGCTCGACCACCCCATCGACTATGCCGAGAATCCAGAGAAGACCGCCAACCCCAAATATACGGATGCGGACTTGCAGGCGATGGGTGACGTGATGAAGTACGCCACCAACGGCGACAAGACCGAGCGGCAGTTTTTCGTCACGGGCGTAAACTGCGACCCTGCCACCGCAAGGGACGAGATGATGATGGCAAAAGCCCAATGGAACGACCAGAGCGAGATTGTCTGCTACCACGGCTTCCAGAGCTTCAAGCATGGCGAGGTCACACCAGAGGTTGCCCATGAGGTCGGCGTGAAGCTGGCGGAGAAGATGTGGGGAGAAAGGTTTCAAGTAATCGTGGCGACACATCTGAACACGGAATGCCTGCACAACCACTTTGTCGTCAACTCTGTTTCCTATATTGACGGCAGGCATTACCACGACAACAAGAAGAACCTGCGGCTGCTCCGTCAGCGTTCGGATGAATTGTGCCGTGAGTATTCCTTATCGGTCATCGAACATCCAAGCGGCAGGAAGAAGCCCTATGTCCTCTGCCAAGCCGAGAAAAACGGTCTGCCTACGAGGGACAGCGTGGCACGGCAGGCGGTGGACGAAGCCATCTCAAAATCGTTCACGCTGAAAGACTTTGACCGCCAGTTGTCGGAAATGGGATACCGCATCAATTTTGACCCCAACCGAAAATACTGGACGATAATCGGCAAGGGATGGCAAAGACCGAAGCGGCTCTACAAGCTCGGCGGGGACTACACCAATGAGCGGATAACGGAACGCATAAGGGAAAATTCCTATGCGGTCAAATTCCAGAACTTTTCCAGAGAACAGCCGCAGGTCAAAGTGTACCGTGTCCGTGGCTCTCTGAAAGACGCAAAGAAAATCGGCGGCTTGCGTGGGCTGTATCTCCACTACTGCTACAAGCTCGGCATCCTGCCAAAGAAGAAACAACAGAACTATGCAAGGCTTCACTATCTTCTGAAAGATGACTTGCTGAAGATGGAAGCCATCACAAACGAAACAAGGCTGCTCTGCCGCAACCATATCGACACGGCGGGGCAGCTTTTGTCTTATAAAGGCTCTCTGGAATCCGAGATGCAGGAGCTGACCGAACAGCGCAAGGGGCTTTACTCCCAGAGCCGCAAGGCAAGCGGCAAAGAAAAGGAAGCGGTCAAGGCTCGGCTGTCGGAAATCACGGGGCGTATGAAAACATTGCGGAGGGAGGTCAGATTATGTGAGGGAATCGAAGCCCGCAGCGACACCCTCAAAGAAAATTTAAATGTCATACGGGCAGACGAAAAAGAGAAGAAAGGAAAGGAGCTGATGAAGCATGAACACAGGCGGCGAAGCGGCGGAGCAAATCGTAAGGATGAGCTTGGAGGGATTTGAGGTCGCAGCCAGAATCACGGGGGCGGGTGCGAAGAACATCGCCATCCTCTTATATTCCATCTTAAAGGAAGAACAGAAAACCAAAGGAAAGGCAAGGCTCACAAACATGCTCCGCTCTGGCAAGGAGCTGAAAGTCTTTACCGTAAAGAGCGGCGACTTGAAGAAGTTCACGCAGGAAGCGAAGAAATACGGCGTACTCTACTGCGTTTTGGCAGACAGGGGGAACAAAGACCCCAATGCGGAGGTGGACGTGATTGCGAGAGCCGAGGACGCATCGAAAATCAGCCGCATTGTGGAGCGGTTCAGCCTTGCGTCGGTAGATACTGCTTCCATTGTGACCGAAGCGGAGAAATCGAAAGGGGAAAAGGCGAAAGCTGACAAAACCGCAGATGTAAAAGATGCAGATGCAAAGGACGGTCAGCCAGAGCCAGACGTCGGCGTGGAGGAAAAGGCGGAGAAAGACAGGCTCATGGACGCCCTTATGGGCAAGCCGCTCCAAAAGGAGGAAAACGCCCCAAACCCCTCGGTGGCAAAGACAGAAAAATCCCCTCTGTCCGAGCCTACCTTAAAGCAGCAAAGGAAGCCCGCAGAGGGGGCTGCTATGGCTAAGGCGGAGAAACCGTCAGTCAGGGAAGAACTGCGGAAGATAAAGGAGAGCCGCAAGGAGCAGGAAGCGGATGTTTCCCCTGCAAAAGAGAAATCTTCTGACAGGTCGAAGAAACCGCCCGCAGGAAAGACGGAGCATAAACAGCCCCAGAAGCGGAAACAGAAACCAAAATCGAAAGGAGCGAGATAAGCATGAGCATTTATGATGTATTCAGCGGCGGCAACAGAGCCTTTAACAAAGAGGAATGGGCTGCCCAAAAGCAGGAGCAGCGGAAAGAAGCCTATGGGCTGATTGACAAT
>Ga0224748_10016_pt1 | contig 31476 bp, 35 predicted proteins | sample LIM_F_Water_Neg_FD_182074 | JGI IMG/M metagenome (GOLD analysis project Ga0224748, IMG submission 182074) | Enriched cells from gastrointestinal tract of the lab mouse from Pacific Northwest National Laboratory (PNNL), Richland, Washington... | ecosystem: Host-associated > Mammals > Digestive...
TATTCATATGATAAGTAGAAAAATTATTTTTCGGTTGGGAATTCTGGTTCACCCCAAAGAAGCATACTAGGACAATGATAGTAAATAATTACTCCAAATGCTATACACATGCTACAGAGTTTGTAAAGAACAGATGAATTAAACTTTTTCATAAATATCTCCTTTCCGTGCGATCTTCGCACAAATTAATTGTACTGTTTGCAGAGCGATGACCCAAAAACAGAGATTCTGAAATGGAAACGTTCTGACAAAAGCGAAAACTAAAAACCAAACAAAGACGACACCCGTTGAAATCAGGCGAAAAGCCCGGTATCTCCCATATTGGATTGGGGGTCTTTTTTTGGATGTTACAGGGCCGATCAGATAGGTAATGCCTATACTGACAGCCATTACAGCAACCTGTACCGAGTGTGGCAGAATGATTCCGGTAAGCAACATCGGCAGGACTGAAAAAAATGTGGTAAACAAAAAGCAGGAACTGTAATGATCAAAATGAATGCCTCCGCTAAACATGCGAATCGGTATGAGTGTTAGCATTAGTACGGCATACTCACGAAAAAGGCCCAAAACAGCAAATACAATTCCCAAAACGATCAACTTGGAACCTTCACATTTAAAAACGGAAATCGTAAAGTGCATTTTCTGCATCTCAAAATCCGTAAAGTGATATGTCACTTGTATCTTTTGAGATAAAGCGGATTGTGCGTCCATTTCGTAAACACCTCCTGCGTGTTACCTTTGATTACGAGTGCTAGTATAGCAATCAATTTGTAACATTTGGGAAAATATGCGCGAAATCTGTCATATGCTGGCTGAAAGCGTCCAAAAGGAAAAAATGAGGGGAATTAAAGGTATATGAACCACCGGATGGCGGATGTTGCGAAAATAAACTAAATTGAGACGATTTTCCTGCTATAATTCTATTCGAAATACAAATTACAACTACACTATATTTAACCAGCAAAGGAGGAATAATTATGGCGGTAGTGGACAAACGTTTGTATAAAGAAGTCGGAACACGAGTTTATAACCTGAGGACGAAGAGCGGTCTCTCAAGGCAGTACATGGCAGATCAAATGCAGATTTCAGCAAAGTTCTTATATGAAATCGAAAATGGAAGGAAAGGTTTCACGGTACAGGTGCTTAATAATCTTGCCACTATTTTTGGTACATCATGTGATTATCTGGTACGTGGAGAGGAAGCAACAAAGGCTGCAGAGCCGCAAAAGGCTCCGGAACCGGTGAAAGCACCCGAGCCACCAAAAAAACCTGAAAGCAATCTTGACAAGGCATTGAAATTGTATAATGTTGAAGAGCAGGATATGATTGCGATCATACTGAGAGCTGTATATTCAGGGAGAAAGAGAGCCGAAAAAAAATCATCCCTAGAAGAAGAGTGGAATATGTCTCTGTGCCCTGACATGGAAAAAGCCGGAGGGAACCGCTAAATGGTGGTTTCCTCCGGCTTTTTCGCGTAAAGGGGCACGTCGTGCTGCTCGTAATGATGAAATGGAGCCCTCACGGACTCCATTTAAGTAAACGGTAGATAGTATGTACCTATACAAAATCGGAGCAAACCTGTTATGATAGAGACAGATTTGCTCCGGTCTTATTTCACTTCTTCTTTAACGGGTTTCCGGCAGTTCGCAGGGAGATTCGGTGACCATGGAAGCAGATCATCCAAAAAACTGCGGTCAGTGTCATCCAGATGCTTCGGGATCTCAGTGAGCAGGTATTCAAAATAGTCATACGGTTTCAGATTGTTGGCTTTTGCTGTTTCTGCAATACTGTATATCATGGCGCTTGACTCCGCACCTGCAACCGTATCGATCATGACCCAGTTCTTCTTTCCGATACAGAATCCACGGATCGACTGCTCAGCAGCATTGTTATCCATCGGAACTTCGCCGTCATCCAGAAATACTTTCAGGTATTTCTCCTGGTTTATGCAATAGCGGAAGCCTTCCCATATTTTGCCCTTTTGCGGTACAAGGGAAATATTTTCTTTTGCCCATGTGAAGTAAGCCTCCACCAGAGGCCTGACACTCAGCTGGCGGCGGTTTTTCCGTTCTTTTGCCGGGAGATCCTTCAGCAGTTTCTCCTCCCGGCAGATGGCCTGTATCATTGCCAGCGCAAGGGGCGCGCGGCTGTCTTTCCGCTTTACTTTCGGCAGCGCCTTAACCGCCTCGTCGAATCTCCGTCTGGCATGGGACCAGCACCCGGCAATCTTCAGGTATTCCCGTTCGTTTTCGATTGTATGGTAGATCTGGTATCCGTCCGTGACGCATACCCCGCTGAAATCCTTCAGGAATTCCCTGGGATGGCTAACGATGCGCGTCTTCCGGTATTCATACAGGATAATCTGGCGGTCTGTGTACATCCGTCCGGTGCGGTATACCCACATGAAGCTTTTTGCTCCGGCAGGGCGGCCGTCCCTGTTCACCAGAACCGGCGTCTCGTCTGCCTGGAGCACATGGTATCCGTACATTTTTTCATGCAGGTGGTCATAAAGGACTGCAAGGTACCTGTCTGCGCACTGGATCGTCCAGTTCGCCATGTTCTGCCTTGGGATATGCAGGCCGTAACGTTCAAACTCCTGCTCCTGACGGTAAAGCGGGACGGCATTGACATATTTTGCGTTTATCACTGCCGCCTCAAGGGACGGGGACACAAGGCTCCCTTTTAAAAGACATTCCGGGTGCGGAGCCCGGATGATCTCATCCGTCTTCTTCCCGGCGTACACCTTTACATGGTGCTCATCCACCTCGGCTTTTGCCGGGGTAAACCCATATCTGCGGTACACTTCATCCGGAAGCTGTTTAAATCCGTCTTTTCCGAACCGTTCCTCCAGTTCTTCTTCCGGCATGGAATGTTCGATCACCACAACCGGAAGGCCGGAAAGGTCCACATCCCTCTTTCCCCGCTTCTTCTTTGGCTTCTGCCGGGCGGCAGTCTCCGCTGCTTCAACGGCTTCTTCTGCAACGGCCTCTGCCTCGTTAAAGATCCCCGTTGCCGGCACACCAGTCGGCTACACTCATGCCAGCCGGACGGTTCTGACAGTCCCGGATCTGTTCTGCCCATTCCTTGATGCGGTATCCTGCAGCCGCTATTGCTGTTTCTGAATTCATAGACTTACCCCCCGTATAGTGGTATCAAAAGTTTAGTCTTATACTTTTGATACTCGTAATAGAAATATAGTCTATTGTCCCATATTTTGCAGAGTCAGTCGAGGTACGTATTATCTACCGTTTACCCATTTAATTCGTGTGTGATAGTAAGAACCGTATGCGTGATATGGCATCACTACCTGTACCGCTTTGAGCAGAGGATCCCATATACCCAGAATACGGTTCCCAGCACGACCAGGGGCATCGCCTCATGAAACCACATCACACTTCCCTGCATACTCCCGTATTCGATAAGAGAAAATTCCTCCATCGCAGAAGTACCCAAAATGGCATAACACAGAGCAGCAAGAATGGCAACCGCTACACTCCGAAACGCAAATGCGGCGGCCAGTACGACCCCGTACATGAGAAAGGAAGCAACCGTCATCTGCAGAAAAAGATCCGTAGTCTCACCCATTGAATTGTCATAGAACAGGAACACCGGCAAAAAACTTATCACAGTGGCACAGAAAAACACAGCAGACATAGCACCAATACCGCCAGACATAACGAGCAGCTCATTTCCCTCCCCTTCCAGGTACTCTTTCAGTGACAGATACAGCCACCAGACGGAGAAGACCGGAACAAAGAGATAGGAAACCTGCTCCAATGTAATATTTAGGTCCTGCGGGGCGATCGGACTTAAAGTATAAGCGTATGCCATCAGTGGAATCACAATGTAAAATACAAACAGTGGTACAAAAAACAACACCTTCATATTCTTTGCCTGCAGATAGCATCGTTCCAGTATCTTAAACATCTACCCGCCTCCCTATATTTTTAATGATGCACATATAACCGTCCTCAACGGAAGGTTCCAGTGCCGGAAGTGCTAACTTTGTCCCTGAAAGAATCCGGTAATACACGGTACCACTCTGTTCATACTGCTTCTCCAGTATGGCGTTCGAAGGTATGGCAGAAGCGTTATCTTTTTCACAGGCATATACCTTTCCCTCCGCCAGCTGTTTCATTTCCTCACAGGTACCAGTATATAGGATCTCGCCCCGGCTCATTACAATCACATGGTCACAGCAGGCCTCGATATCTTCCACAATATGCGTTGATATGACAACGGTCTCCCTCTCCCCAAGCCCCGAAAGGATTCTTTTAAAGTTCATCCTCTCCTCTGGATCAAGACCTGCCGTAGGCTCATCAAACATAATCAGTTCCGGTCTGCCGAGCAACGCCTGTGCCACACCGACGCGGCGCATCATTCCGCCTGACAGCTTGCCTGTCTTAGTCCCGGCACTGTCCGTCAGATTGACGGCCGCCAGCGTCTTTTCAATCCATTCTTTTCTCTCCGGCCGGGGGATATCTTTTACCCCGCAGAAATAATCAAGGCAATCCTGCACCGTGAGTTCCTTAAACAGCCCAAAGGACTGCGGAAGATACCCGACATGTTTTTTTTTCCTGCCAAGGGGGACTCCGTCCAGCAGCACGGATCCACCTGAAACCTTGTACAGATCCGCCATGCAGCGCATCAGTGTGGTCTTTCCTGCTCCATTCGGCCCCAGAAGTCCATAGATCCCATTTTCCAGGTGGCAGCTTACTTTGTTCAGCACCTGTTTTCTTCCAAAAGATTTACTCACCTGATTTATCTCAATCAACCCATCCATCTCCTTCCTTCTGTTCATCCAAATCATTTATTCGCTGCATTTCTTCTAGCTGTTCCAAATCCTGCATCAACTCTTCATCAGATAAATAGGGATACAATTCCCCCTCTTTTATATATTTTTCATACCTGTCTTCTAAATCTACCAGCCTCCCTATCACATGATCTGTTCCGAAAAACCAAAAAGAACCGTTCATGTAAGGCGGTATGATTATTGTTTTGCCTGCCAGATCCGCTTTGCTCCCGGCATATCGTCTGATAAAGGAAGCCCATTCCTCTCTATCCTCATCCGGGCGCTCCTGATCATTACAGAGCAGGGGGTACACGATACGGCAGCCTTCTAATTCACATTCTTCTGCAAAATAGCTTCCCATCAGGGTCATAGCATCAGCCGTTCCGCTAACCATACCATCCCCACCAAGTGACAGATTACTGTACAGTGGGACATCCGTATGTACCTGTCCATGGAAAGAAACCTCATAACCCAGGCCCTCAAACGTATTTCCTATATAGCCATTTTGCCAGATATATACCTGCCGACATCCCGGCATGGGATAGTAGGCAAAATATCCGGGCAGGAAGATCCCCTGATCCGTACTGTAGTGACGTTTACCACTTCCCTCATATGTAAATGTCAATGCGCTTATCTGTTCCCCATCTGGAGCAGGAATGCGGATATGATCTCCCGTCTGTTCAAAAGGCAATTCGGTTCCAGTTGAAGTCTTGATGTTCTTCAACTTGTATCCATGATATAAGGTAAAATAATATTCCTGCAGCTTACTCCCATCTAGTTCCACAGTCACTTCTGCTTTCAGATCACGGTAAACCATCAAATCAAAGTCATAGCTTTTGACCTTAAAATCTGCCGCTCTATACTGTGTCATATCCATACAGTTATTTAGCTGATAGTAAACATCATCCGCTGTCAAGGCATCCTGCCCGCTCGCCCCACAGTCCAAACTTACTGCTGAAGTAGGTTGCAAAAAGAGGAGCAGGGATACCACTGTCCCCACAACAGCCAGACCACCCCATAACTTTCCGACACGTATTCGAGAACAGATGAATATAACGGACAGCATAAGCATGATCCAAAACAGGATTCGTTGAAAATTAACTGCTTCAAGAGAGAATATGTAATAAAAATCTAACAACGATTCATAATCCCTGCTGTATATCCCAAGCAGATCACTGATCCGGTACAGCCATTCCTTTCCATAGGAGATTTGGTGGAGAGTGACAATCAGCTTGGGACTGAAAAGAAACCAGACAGCAACCAACAGACAGTACCCTGCTGCTTTGGATCTTAGTAGAGAGAAAACCCTTCCACTCAAAATAGCAAGCAAATACAACAGAAAATGGTACAAAAACACACTGATCAGGATAAATATGAGGTAATAACGGGAATTTATTTCATTGTTCTTCATCATTCGAATCTGGTAAATCACAAAGATAGTACAATAAAGTAAATTTAAAAACACTAGCAGGATACTCTGCATCCATACAACATTTGATCGTCTGTTGACAATACTAGTAACAGTTTCTTCCATCCGATCTCGCCGCACCTTACTAAAAAACTCATAGGACAAAAACAGGAAGAACAAAAACGTAAGCTCCGTTGTTTTCATACAGACCACGAAAGAATCCACACATCCAACAGAGTCAAAATTTGCTAGATACATGACCAGTCCGAATGTATAAGCCATACTTGTAACTACAGTAACTGGATACATGATAAAAAGTTTTAGAATATAGTAAAAGGGCGAATGAGATCTATACTTTATTCTACATCCCAGAAGCCTATTTAACTTAAAAAGCATTCTTTCCCTCCTAATTTTTTTTATTGAGATTCAGAACCTAAGTAAGATTCTGAACCCCAGCTTTCCTGTTACTGATTGCTAATTAATGTTGATACTATACATCCCTTTTGAGGATTGGATTTAGTATTACCATATGTGTACGCTTTCGCCGTTGTGTAACTTTTTTTGATACTTTTACATCTGAACTATGAGCTCTCAGATCCGGACTCCTGGTATATTTTTTGACGTTATATGTAAGGCTGGCAGAATTTTTGCCAACGTACAAATATGCCTCGGCAGCATACCTACTTGACTTACTATTAGTGGATGTAAAGCGATATGTCCCAGTTGTATTTCCTAGAACGGCTGTAGACACACTCGATTGGTCAGGATTCAACATTGAACCCGTCGAACCAGCATAACATGTTGTACCTCCGATCAAAAAAGCTGATGCCAATACAGATGCGATTACTTTTTTCTGTCTTTTCATAACAATTCTCATTCCTTTCATTATATTCTTTTCGAATCTTTTAAAGTATGCTATACTGAAATTTGAAATTTTCTACAGCGTTCTTTTGGGGATACACTACCATGTGAAAAGAACGCTTTCTTCAATGGACTTTCTGTAAACAGATTGTTTGTTCTGATACATTCTCTCACCTCACTCATAAAAATTTAAAATACTATAAAGCCTTCTTCGGCTAGTAGTTTCTGTATCCTCTAATAGTTTACAACATAAGGAATATGGTTTCTGTATATATAAGACAAATGAAATTTGCATTTGGTTCCCAAAAAACATTTTATTTTTTCTTTATACGCACAATTTTTCTCTGTTTGCTATGCCATTACCTGCATTTTTCTCTAATCACAAAACATAAGTTCCCTTTATCCGACTTTTTTGTACCACTCTTTCTTTGTTTCCAATTACCAATGTCTGTAGTTTTCTCTGAGTATAACACATAAATTTCCTTTCTCCGACTTTTGATTATCAGTGGTCAAAAAAACGGGATGAGCGGTAATTTTCGAGATCCTGCTTCCGATTATCTTCTGTTTATTACCACTCGTCCACCTTCCTGATATCATGACATTTTTCTTATATAAAAAGAGAAAAATAAATTTTTCACTCAGGAAGTTTCAGTTCTTTATGTACAAAAGGCGTGTGCGTATATTTACTGAACCTAAAATTCTATTTCCATCTTCTAACGATATGTGTTACTATTGTGTTAGTAAATCTGCTGACTGCTGTACGGGTCACCTGGAGGAAGGGAGGATATTCCATTGATTTTTAAAGTTGCCATCTGTGATGATGAAAAGAACGACATCTTTCTTTTGAAAAACCATCTGCAAAAAATCGGCGCGGGTCTCGATATTGATTTCGAGATTACCACATACCATGACAGCAGGCTGCTGCTGTCTGACTATGTACGGCCGAGAACGTTCCATATCCTCTTTCTGGATGTAGAAATGCCGGAGCCAAACGGGATCGCTGCGGCACAACGGATCCGGCGCCTTCCTGACCGCGATGTACGGATCGTATTTGTCAGCAGTTATCCACAGTACATGAAGGACAGTTTCAATGTACAGACCTTCCAATACCTCCACTACTTTCAGGGGACTCTGCGATCATGCGTGACAAGTCGGTGATTCCGTTGAGCTGCCGGAAGAAAAAGCGTATTCTTGAACTATTTAACAGAAACTTACTGGTCCTGTCTATGAATCGATAGAAACTACAGATTAGCAAAGGAGTTTGCCTTATGATATTTGATATGATATGCATGATTTTTGATGCCGTCATTCTCACGATTTATTTGCATAAAATACTGGGTAAAAGAAAGGAGTCCGTCTCCGCCGCCCTCTATGTCGGATGCCTTTGCCTGGTGGAGATCTTTCTTATTTTTCTTATGCGATATTTCGGTGGACAGCATACTAGTTTCAGAGTGTTTCTTTCAAATATAGCCAGTTTTACCACTACTTTTTTCCTGACTATTCTCTATAAAAAGCAATCTAAGGCACCGGTTGTTTGTTTCCATCTCGTTCCACGTATATGCTGCCATGTCAGAGCTTATCGTGTACAGCATCTGTTCCCTTCTCCCGGCTTCCATGGCGGAGATTCTTTTTTCCAATGATAACTACGGTCTTCTGATGTCTAAGATCGTGCTGTTCATCTTACTTAACATTACGATCTTATTGTGGAACAGAAAAAAACAGCACTACTCCCTGCAGTATTCTATCCTGATCATGATAATGCCTTTCCTCTCCTTCCTTCTGCTTTTAACAATGGCACACCAGCTCACATGGACGACGGGCACGGTATATGATATACTCCATCTGGCGGGCATGACTGGGATCCTGGTTGCCAATGTCCTCAATTATTTTCTGCTGGATAATTTAATGAAGGTAAAGGAACTGGAACAGCAGAAGATCCAGATGGATAAGCAGTTTGAATATGAGACAGATAAGTACCAGCAGATCTCGACGGTTTACCGTGATTCCCGCCGTTTCATCCATGATGCCAAGAAGCACTTTTTTTTCATCCAGAACTGCATGATAGAGAAAAATTATGATTCAGTCATCCCCTATCTGCAGGAAGCGGTGAAAGATATTGAGAATACGCACAACCGCATCAACACGGGAAACCTGGTGATTGATGCTTTTGTAAGCAACCACCAGTCTATCGCGGAACAGGAAAATATTGAATTTCTTACCGACATACAGATCAACAATGAAAATGTCGTAATTGCAGATTATGACTTTTCCGTCATTTTGGGAAACCTTCTGGACAATTCCCTGCATGCGTGCAGGAAGATACTTACACCCGCTCCCCGGCAGATCGCCGTGGAGATATTTACCACAAATATGGAACTGGTCGTTCATATCTCAAATACCGTACCGGCCCCTCATATGAGGGAGTCTGAAAGTTCCCAGCACCTGGCTCATGGGTTCGGGATGAAGAATATTGAAGTTGTAGTTGCAAAATATCTGGGAACTTATACCCACTACTTAGAAGATGGACGATATCATTCCATCGTTGCCATTCCCTGTCCGATACAGGATTAACCGGTTTTTTACAGAATCAGGAAAATTTACTTGATGAAACAGGAAGTATGTGGTATTATGAAAATATGACGATATAAATATTACAGGGTTTTTGGGGGGAACTCAGACTATATTATTTGCATAATGTGTGCGAGAATGGAGGAGCATATATGAAAAGAAAAGTGAGAATGATTGTAGCTGCCGTATGTACGATTGCTGTTGCTGGACTTTTTTTCAAGCCTGATCATGTGAACGTTTATGCGAAATCGTATGGGGTAGAACAAGTAGTGATATCCGAAACGGTAGTAGATACAGGGGATGTATTAATGGTGCCTACTGCGTGGGAAACAGATGGAATGCACATCTATTTCTTCACGGCGGAGGGAGAGAGCCTGAAAAATGTGACGGTAGATAAGGGACAGAACTACACGATACCATCGTATACTGCTACCTTGTTCGCCCCGATTCCAGACGGATATAAATTTGCAGGCTGGAGAGTGGATGGAAAACCTGATGACATAGGAGGTAATAGCTGGAAATTGATGCGTATCCTTTCACCAATTTCATCAAGTGAAAATACTCCGAAACCTACGGTCAAACCGACGCCGGCTGCGACAGAGGAGCCGACCGATACGCCGACACCGATTGTGACGGAAGAGCCGACACCGACGATAGAACCGACACCGGTTGTAACCGAGGAGCCGACGCCGATCGTGACGGAAGAGCCAGTACCGACGATAGAGCCGACGCCGATCGTGACGGAAGAGCCAACATCGACGATAGAGCCGACGCCGGTTGTAACCGAAGAGCCGACACAGACGGCAGCACCGGACGTGACTGAAAAACCAGCACCGACACCTGTTGTGACGCAAGAGCCGACACAGACGCCGGCAGCATCGGCAGAGCCAACGAGTACACCGGAGCCAACGCAGACACCAGACGTACCGGGAGAAGACATTGACAGTACCGTGATTAAAAGCGCGGGCGTTTATCAGTTGAAACCGATGATCAAATACTCGCTGCAGGGAGGCGTTTCCCGTGTGGAAGGGGACATTACGCATTATGCAAACCCGATCGAGTTTACAGTTGAAGCAGGGGGATTGTTTCGGTTTTATTGATTTGAATTGTGGAATACTAAGAAAGGACTGTCGGCACTTGCGATAAAAATTGCCTGTGCCGATGGTCTTTTTTCTGTATGATTACAAATATAATGTGAGGAGGGAATACGATGCCCAAAGAAGCGCTCTTTATCGGTGAATCAAAGAATGTTGAATACAAAGTAGCCGTTCCTATATAAACGTGAGAAGTATATGAAAACAGTAGTGGCGTTTGCTAATGGCAGTGGTGGTAAGATTATTTTTGGTATAGATGATTAAACGCTGAAAGTTGTTGGTATGGAATCAGAGAACATTTTTAAAACGATGGACGCTATTACAAATGCTATTTCGGACGCTTGTGAACCATGCGTGAGGCCGGAAGTCACATTGCAGACGATAGAAGATAAGACGATTATTGTCGTGGAAATCTTACTAGGCGCGCTTCGCCCTATTATATCAAGTCAAAAGGCATGTTGGATGGGACATATGTGAGGATTTCCGGCACAACTAGACCAGTAGAAGGAAATATGTTAAAAGAGCTGATTTTAGAAGGGCAGAATAAATATTATGACTGTAGACCTTATAATGGGTTGTCTGTGACGGATGAAGAAATTGTAAAAATATGAAAGAAATTGCCCAAAAGAATACATGGCAGGACAGTGAAAAAGCAAAAATAAAGGATATTACAAAGAGTAGTTTGATTTCATGGGGAGTACTTACAGAAGAAAATGGAAACGACAAGTTAGAAGAAACCCAGTAAAATCAAGAGTTTGCTACTGATTTAGTCCTTATTTTTAATTACTCGTAAATGAGATTTTGGAATAAGGCAGCACTGTTGGAACCAAATATATTGTTTTTTCAGCATCTGGAGCAGAATCGCAAGGATAAGTAAATGAATGGAAAGGGAGGCAATGAAGTATGGATAAAAGCACAATAGTGATCGGAATCGACCACGGCTGGTCCGGGATGAAAACGGTGCATGAGGTATTTACATCGGGCTGCAGGGAAATCAGCACAGAGCCGACATTTACGGAAAACCTGCTGGAGTATGGCGGGAAGTATTACAAGATTGGCAGTAAGCGTCTGGAGGTTAAGGACACAAAGGTATCGGATGAAAACTACTATATGCTGACACTGGCAGCAGTAGCAAAGGAATTAAAAATCAGGGGGAAGAAAACAGCCCATGTCCTTCTAGCGGTAGGGTTTACGCTGACAAGGTTCGGGGATGAAAAGAAAGATTTTGTTTCTTATCTGTCAAGGAGAAAGGAAGTCGTCTATTTCTTTGAAAAAAGAGAAATACCATATTTTCATCGACAATGTATGTGTCTATCCCCAATGTTATGCGGCAGCGATTGACCGGATTGACAAGTTCCCGGAGAAACAGCTTGTGGTGGATATTGGTTCATGGACGGTGGATATTATGCCGATTATAAACCATCTGCCGGATGAATCGGTGTGCGTGACACAGCCGCATGGGATAATTACCTGCATCCAGCAGATTAACAAAGAGTGTGTCAGACAGTTAAACGCAGAGGTGGACGAGTATGATATTCAGAAAATCATGGCAAACGGTGGTGGCGACCTTCCGAAAAAGGCCACGCTACTTTCTTCCTTATCAAACTGAAAATTCTTGTCGTCATTTTTTTTTGAGAAGAAAACACTGCAGCTCATCACTGCCGCTGCAAAATTTGGCATAGTAACTCTTGTTTGCCGTAATATAACATTCTGCCCATCCTTTCCCCGCCTCCGAAAACTTTGTATCAAACAGCCCTTTCAGTAACTCCGCTGACTCATCCCTTGATAAAGACGATACAAAAAGATACGCCTCTTTGTATTCTTTTACCGTCATAAGCATATTTGTTTCGCTGCCTTTAATATTTTGTATGACAAGTATCATATCCTGCATTTTCATAATCTGCCTCTTATCTGCATCAGCATTTATGCTGATGGCTTTCTTTTCATTACGCAAGGTTTGTGTCTGTACTGCGACACAAACCTGCCAATCGAATGAAATTCGATTTATTTCCTTTTCAACGAAAAAAGCACCCAAACCATATCATATAAGGCTTAGATGCTTTCTCCCATCACTCTGTTATTTTACTGTAATCTTCCTAACCCTGCGAATGTATTGCGTCATTTCTTGATAAAAGATATAAGCAATACTGGTTCATGCTGATCCCTTCGCGTTTGGATTGTTCGGAAAGCTGACGGTGCAGGCTTTTAGGAATCCGTAACTTAAACTGCCCGGAATAATCATTCAGACCGTCCGGTGCTGGAATCTCCTGCCTTTCTTCCAGTGCAGCCAGCAGCCATTCCTTTTTTGCGTCCTCTGCATTGCTTAATGCCGATTCTAGAGTTGCCCCACAGGTTATGCACCCCGGCAGTTCCGGGAATGTCACAGCATATCCCCCTTCTTCTTTATCAGGCACAACCTCCATACGGTAAGGCAGTTCCATATATTCATTCAGCGTCATCGGTATCCACCTCACTTTCTATTACTTCTTTAACCATTTCCACATATACTTTTTTAATTGGTTCGTGCTTCGGAATCGTAACCGGCCTGCATCCCTCTTTCCGAAAGGTACAATGGCTGCTGCCTCCTTTCGGCTGGTGCATTTTATAACCGTATCTTTCCAGCACTTTACGCAGTTCATTAAAACGCATATCCTTTGACAAAGAACATATCTTTTCTAATAGTTTATCCCACTTTGACATCAAAATACCTCCCTGCCATTATTATAAATGGTGTCATATACGGTGTCAATAGAATTTTAATACGGTCTGGCATAAAATACAATACTGTTTGTCCATAACGGATCAAGCACCACGCCCCTTGACGGGTTTGCCGCATGGACCATCTTCCCATCTCCCACATAGATTGCCACATGGGAGATATTGCGGAACTCCCCGTTTTCCTCATAGGAATAAAATATCAAATCCCCGGGCTTTAGTTGTTTCTTGTTGATAATCATGGCATTTTTATAACAGTATTCTCCCTGCGCTGCCGCTGTCGCCGGGAGGGTAATGCCTGACTCCTTATACAGTCTCTGCACAAGGGAACTACAGTCGTAATACCCCTCCTGATATCGCTTGTCCTGACTGTACCGGCAGCCAATCTTTGTCATGGCAAGGTCAACAACCGCCTGTCCCACTGCGTGGAAGGGGAGTTTGATCATTAGGCTAAAGAGTGACTACAAATATAAACGAGGAGATCCAGGCTGTCCGACAAAACAGATAGAAAGGGGTGCTGGATGGATAAATTATTTATAAAAAGATTTGCCGTGATTGATACAAATGTTCTTGTGTCGGCAATGTTGAAGTGATTTTAAAGTATGTATTTGAGGGAGAATTGATTCCTGTATTTAATGAGGAAATTATCAATGAGTACCCTGAGGTGCTTCTTAGAAAGAAATTTCATTTTCCGGAAGAAGAAGTTGAAACAGTGTTAGAAAGTCTGCAGGAGCAGGGAATATTTGTGATTGCAAAGAAACTGGACATAGTTTTGGCGGATGCTAAAGATGTAGTTTTTTTATGAAATGGTGATGGAGAAAAGGAAACGGAATTCTACTTACTCCCAAAGAAACATTTATTGTAACTCCGCGGGAGATGTTAGAAATATTAGAAGTAGAAATTGGCAGGTGAATTCGTCACCTGCCAATTTCTGCTTCTAAACAAAACGGATAAAAATGATTCATTTCAAGATAGGAAAGTGACTCCTGCTGTTGAGTAACCGAATTGTTCTCGATCAGCAGAGAGGAGCGGATCTGATATTGGCGCATCAATTGGTCGAATTCCTGCCAGTTGATATTTCCCTGTCCCACTGCCTGGTGCAGGTCGAAATGACCGTCATTATCATTGATGTGGATGTGCCGTATGTACGGGTGCGCCAGTTCCATCCACTCTTTGAGCGAGGAGTGGGAGAGATTGGCATGAGCCACATCGAGACATAGGTGAAGGGTGGGGCAGTTTTTCGCCGCTTCTCCAAATGCAGCAAACATATCTGGTTCCAGATCAAACATATTTTCTATAAAAATTTCAATGTCAGGGTATTCTGCTGCCAAGGCAGAAAAGTACTCTAGATTTTTCTCGAGCCAGTTTTGACGATATATTTTGTCGTAAAAATTGGCTATCAGGTTCGTGTGGAAGATCACACCGCGTATGCCCAGATCTTTTGCGATGTTCATGGATTGGCACATCCGCTGGTCGGATATTTGCCGGATCCGGGCGTCGGAACTATGGATGGCAATATCAAGGAAAGCCCCGTGCAGCGTATCATTGCTTCTGTCGCGAGGTAGATCGCTATAAAAGGAGATGAGTGAGTCTATTTGGGATGGACTGTCCAATACAGCCGGTATAAAAAAGTCATTATATTCAAAAGCGGCATTGTATTTGGCAGAAAGTTCCAAACTCTTGCTTATTTCTTCTTTTTTTGGTATAATTTCGATGATGGACATAGTTACCTCCGTTTGTACATAAATACTATCATGTATTATAATAAAGGATTTTTATCATTTTTGCAAGAAACATCTATCGTTTTTGGAAGGCGGGTGCAGATTTTATTATGAAACTCACGGAAAGACAATTTGAAGAGGTATTGGAGATGGGGATTCTCCTTACCATAGAAAAAAATCATGATTGCCTGTTTGAACTTATTATGGAAAATGCGATGGCGATCACGAACTGTGACGGCGGCACATTATATTTGTATGAAAATCATGAACTCCACTTTAAGATCATGAGAACCGAGTCGTTCGGGATCAGTAAGGGTGGGGACGGAGAGGAAACGCATATGCCGCCTGTACCGCTGAGAGAAGAAAATGTATGCGCGTATTCCGCAATCCACGAGGAAGTCGTGAACATTGCGGATGTATATAATAGTGATAAATTTGATTTTTCAGGCCCGCGTAAATATGATGCGCTGACGGGGTATCATACGAAGTCCATGCTCGTGATCCCGCTGCGGAATCACGAAGGTGAACTGATCGGTGTGCTCCAGTTGATCAATGCGATCGAAAACGGGGAGATCGTGCCGTTTGATCCCGGGTATGAAAAGGTCGTTATGTCGCTGGCGTCGCAGGCTTCTATTTCCATATCGAATTTAAGGTATCTCGGTGAAGTGAAAGACATGATGTATTCCTATGCGGAGACGATGGCAACGATCATTGATGAGCGGACGCCTTACAATGGGAATCATACGAAGAATGTGACGCATTACACGGTTGATTTCGTGGATTATCTCAATGAACTGCATGAAGCGGGTTTGTATGAGGGATTTTTTGATGAGAACAGACGGGAGCAGCTAATGCTGGCGGCCAGCCTTCATGATATAGGGAAAATGAGCATTCCATTGAGCATTATGAATAAGAGTACGAAACTTGGTACTTTGCTGCAGGGAATCATTGACCGCTATAAACTGCTCGGTTGTTATTATAAGATTGATTATTATGAAAAGCGTATCTCGCATGAAGAATATGAGGAAAAGGCTGCCTATTTGTCGGAAGCGCAGAACCTTGTGGAAGAAGTAAATGCAGCGCCTGCCTTACCGGAGGAATTGGAGCCGAAAATAAGAGAATTGGCAGAATGCGTGTATCATGGCGTGGATGGAGAAGAAGTAGCTTATTTGAATGAAGAAGAGGCAGAGTGCCTGTTGATCAAAAGGGGGACGTTGACTTTAGCAGAGAGGAAGATCATGGAGAACCATGTAGTTGTTACCCATAATATCCTCTCTAAGATCAACTTTAGTACACATTACGACAAGGTGCCCAAATGGGCGGGAGCGCACCATGAATTTTTGGATGGTTCTGGTTATCCGAACCACCTGACAGAGAAAGATCTTCCCGTCGAGGTGCGCATTTTATCGTTAGCAGATATTTTTGAGGCATTGGTTGCTGTCGACAGACCGTACAAGAAACCGATGTCGATCGATAAGGCGCTTGGTATCCTGACTTCTATGGCAGAAGAAGGAAAGTTAGATAAGAAACTAGTTTCTATGTTTGGTGATTATATACATCAATCACTTCGTAAACCGTGAGTTCGTTTTCCTTTCCTTTTAGACGCAGATTGCCGATCTTGTTCGCCTGTATCCGGTCTTTCAATCGTTCGTAGACATCCGTGCTGATCAAAATCTGACCGCCGGCAGCGCTGCCTTCCAATCGGGAGGCAGTATTGACGGTATCGCCGATCGCGGTGTAATCCATACGGAAACCGCAGCCCACGTTACCTACGACTGCTGGGCCGCAGTGGATGCCGATGCCGAAGCGGACAGTCTTTCCAAAACGTTCCAGTAACCGGTCGTTTAGTTCCTGCGTGCCATTCACGATGTCAAGAGCGGTCAGTATCGCTTTGAATACATAATCGTCTAAGTCAAAGGGCGCATTAAAAATGCCCATTGTTGCATCTCCAATAAATTTATCCAGTGTCCCGCCGTGGTCGAATATCGCGCTTGTCGTGAGCGTCAGGTATTCATTTAATATATCCACTACCTGTTCTGGCGACAAGGCTTCTGACATGGAGGTAAAACCTCTGATATCAACAAACATCACAGCGACATCCCTATTTTCTCCGCCCAGTGTAATTTCAAATTTATCATGTTTTACTAATTCATCGACCACTTGAGGCGCGACGTATTTTTTAAAGGCGGAAACCATCCGGTTACGCCGGAGACGTTCTTCGATATAGCTGCCGATCAACTGGATCAGGTAGATGGCGATCAAAAGGATCGGAAATGTAAATAAAGAAAGTTCGATTCCTTTGCCATATAAAAATTTACCGGCTGCTATCCAAACCGCAATGAGAACAAGTCCAGTCAATGAACCGGCGAGAAGTTTCGTTTTTTTCAGAACGATGAAAAAAGCGGCAGCAAGACAGGCGATCAAAAGCGCTGTCACTAGTGTTCCCGCCTCTTCCAACGTGTTGCCTTCGAGAAGGGCCTGTATGATATTGGCATGGATCTCGACTCCGTACATTTGCTGGGAACGATCGACTGGCGTATTATAAGCGTCCTGCATACCGGGGGCGTAACCGCCGACTAGAACGATGCAGTCCCGGAACGTGCGGGGGTCTACAGTACCGTTCAGAACATCGGATAATGAAACTGTTTCGTAACTTCCAGGACGGCCGGAGTAGGAAAATAAAAATTCATTATAAGTTCCCAGTTTCGGTTGTCCGGCGGTGATTCCCTGGTTTGCGCAGTATAGCTGGTATACGGCTGAAGAAAAACTGTCGATGCGCTCGCCTTCGTATGAACGATATAAAATGGCGCGGCGTATGTAACTGTCACTGTCTGGCGCCGTGTTGGCAAATCCAATATGCGTGTTTTTGCGCAGAGCCTCAAACGGCAGCTCCACATCCGCTATGTGCATTTTGTTTTCCTGAAGTTCGTTGTCCCCATTTGATTCCAACACCGTTTCGTTGACGATGTTGACGGCAGTTACAATATTATCAGAACCTTCACAGGCATTGGCTAAAACGGCGTCTGTGCCTGAGTCGCCATCGCCAATAAACATAATATCGAAGCCGATGGCGGCGGGCTTGCTTTCTTCCGAGCCGTTTAAGAGTGAGATGAGATTGGCAGATTTTTCCCTTGACCAGGATGAAAACGTACCATATTCACTCAGTGTTTTTTCATCGACAGCAATGATGCGGATTTTATTATCTGTGCCCGAGGGCGTTTGATAAAGCGCATCCATCCCCCATCGGTCAACGGCGCCTAAAATGCCGTAATAACTGATGAGAAATCCTGCTGCTAAAACGAGCAATGCCTGTAAATAGTTCTTTTTCTTCATAAAGTCTGTTTCCTCCACTAGCGGTAGTATAATGTCAGGTCAGATGTGATCGCTGTGTTAAAGTTAAACACATTGCCCTCAGCATCACACCAGTTAGTACCTCCGGCTGGTGAAAGGGCTGGTTTCTGAGCCTGGGAACCCGACGCGATCGACTGCGTGCCGAAAACACGTCCGAGCGGGTCGACAAACGTAACGGTATACGTTGTGTTTCCAGAGTTCGGCGAGGAAGTAGAAGGTGTCTGGTTCGCCGGATCGGAGGTCGACTGTGGTACCGGTTTTGGCACGCTGGTTGTGTTCGGTTTTTTCTTGTTATCTGGTTTCTTCGTAGATTTCTTGTCGGACTTTTTATCCGATTTGGAATCGGATTTTTTGCCCGATTTTTTATCGGTTTTCGTATCGGCCTTGCTGTCGGACGGTGTTCCCTGATTCGTCACTGTGCCATCATCGCTGTCCGAATCGGAATCCGAGTAGTCATCGTCTTCTTCTGATGAATTTGTGTTCCCATCGTCATCGGCGGAATCCGCATCTTCGTCTGGTTCTGTAGTATCCGCGGCGGAAGGATCTGATGCCGGATCGCTGGATGCCGGATCGTCAGCGCTGTTTGCCTGTTGGTCGTCGCTGTCACCGGATTCTTTGTCTTTGATAAGCTGTTGAAGGTCTTCCTTTGATACGGAGAGGTTCGGTATGCGGCCTGACTCGCAGATCTTCAGGATTGCCGCTAACGTATCCGCTGGCAGGTCTTCATAGGAAATTTCTGCTGGCGTATATTCAGGATCGGAGTTCGCGTCTGCTTTATGGAAATTAGCAGCTTTGCCGGCAGCGACCATATTTTCTTCGGAAGAAACGGTTCCGTCTGCCAGAACGGCAGCAGCGGCTACCTTTCCATCAAATACCATCACATCCGCTGTGTTTGCCTCGCCCTCTGATTTCAGTGCTACCCGGAATACCGTACCGCGCACGGCCATGACGGATACAGGAGTGCTGAGTTCATAGGAAGAGTCGTTATTCAGTTTGCTGTCAAGTTCATTGAGGACAGCGCCCTGAACGAGTTCAATCGTTGTTTTGCTGTTTTCTTTGTTCCCGGAAGCGTTCAGTCGTATTTCCGTTCCGGTCTCCAGTGTTACATATTTATCGCCGTCCAAAAGAAGGCATATGTAACCGTCGTCCCCTACTTTGACGTCATCGCCACTCATCAATTTCATTCCGGAATAGGCATCCAAAGTCGTGCCGTCCCTCGTTACCGTGGCCGAAGCACTTAGATCAAATACGGAGATATCCCGGTAATCCTCTTTCTCCCCATTACGCGTAACAATCATGACTGCGGCGATGCACAGTATTACTGCAATAGCAGCAATGCCGCCGATAAGTCCGATCTTTTTCTTGCTTTTCATGAGTATCGCCCCTTTTCTGTTTTCTTTCCTGACGATCATGCAAAAACCAATATTATGCAAAAATCATCTCCTATGTATATAATAAAGGAAAATGAAGGATTCGTAAAGTAAATTATTCAAAATTTTCCAAACTATTGCGCTGCCTTGTTAAATTTTATATAATGGGAAAGAACTCTGTGCCTGTATCGAGTGAAAAATGGAGAAAAAGAAAGGAATATGACAAAAAGATGAACGAACGTTTGAAAATAATATTAACTGGGTTGGGGATTATAATACTGGCAACCATAGGACTGTGGGAATATATGCAGATGTTTTTATATTTCGATCTTCCGCAGGTGATCGTTATTATGCCGGTCGTTGGCGCGGCTGCAGCCATTTTGTTTCGAAAGTACTGTTTTTTGGTTGTCCTTGCTACGACAGCGGTTTCTATCGTGTATCAGATGGTAGAAAAGGGACAAAATTCCAAAATTGCCATAATTTTGAACATTCTTCCCATTATACTACTATTTATGCTGGCTGGCATTGCCGGTGGATTTCTGATCCGGGTGTTATGCAATGGAAATCGTCCGAACGTTGTGGGGATCATCTGCTGTGTACTGGGAGTCTTTCTGACGTTTGGAGGAAGTGTGGCCATGTTTGGAAATCCACTGTACCCATTCAAGGCGCGGTTCGACATAAACCGCTATGTACAGAAGTACGAAAGCGAGAATTACCCGATCAGCAAGATTTCCGTTTATTACAGCATGGAAGATCTTGAATACCAAGGAAAGGTTGAGATGAGTGACGGCGTTATTTTTGTAGTTTATCATGAACGGGAAAGTGGAAATGTGTATGATTTGACAGATTTGTCATAATTTTGTAAAATATTAAAATATGGAGGAAATATTTTATGGACCATTTGGATATGCTGGAGTACAAAAGTGTGCATATTTTGCGGGAAGCTTATAGTGAACTGGGAAATCTATGTATGCTTTGGTCGATCGGGAAGGACAGCACCGTGCTGTTATGGCTTGCTCGAAAGGCCTTTTTTGGACATGTGCCGATTCCACTCGTGCATGTCGATACTCACTTTAAAATCAAGGAAATGATCGAGTACCGTGACCGCTTGGCAGCAGAGTGGAACCTGGATATGATTTACGGTGAAAATTCAGAGGCAATCGAGAAAAAGCAGACGTTTCCGGATGGAAATGCCACGCATTTGGAATGCTGCCGGTCGTTAAAGACCGAGGCGCTTACGAATACGCTTAATGCTTCGTGGCCGCGTTACCGCTTCAATCATAGCAAGGGTAAATATGAGAAAGATGTAAATATAGAGCCGTATACCGGGGTGATCGTCGGTGTGCGCGCGGACGAAGAGGGAAGCCGTTCCAAAGAGCGCTACTTTTCTCCCAGGGATAAGAACAATGACTGGGATGTCGGCGATCAGCCGCCGGAATTTTGGAACCAGTATAAGACTGATTTTGCTCCGGGGACGCATGTGCGTGTGCATCCGCTTCTTGACTGGACGGAACTGGATATTTGGGAATACATTGAGAGAGAAGACATTCCGGTCGTTCCGCTCTATTTTGACCAGGGGAACGGCAAGCGATACCGTTCGCTCGGCTGCGCTCCCTGCACAGGTACAGTGGATTCTACGGCGAAAAATGTACATGAGATCATCGAAGAATTAAAGACAGGAAAATTTGCTAATATCGCGGAGCGTTCTGGAAGGGCGCAGGACAAAGAAGGCGGCGGTGGACTGGAAGAACTGAGGAAGGAGGGCTACATGTAATGAAAAAAGAGGATATGAACATTGTGATCGTCGGACATGTAGACCACGGCAAAAGTACATTGATGGGTCGTTTGCTGGCAGATACCGACTCTCTTCCAGAAGGAAAGCTCGAGCAGGTCAAGGAGACTTGCCGGCGGAATTCCAAACCGTTTGAATACGCGTTTTTGCTCGATGCCCTGAAGGACGAGCAGTCTCAGGGAATTACGATCGATACGGCGCGGTGTTTTTTCAAAACGGAAAAACGGGATTATATCATTTTGGACGCGCCTGGACATATCGAATTCCTGAAAAATATGATAACAGGCGCTTCTCGTGCGCAGGCGGCGCTTCTGATGATTGATGCCAAAGAAGGTGTCCAGGAGAATTCGAGGCGGCATGCGTATATGCTCTCTATGCTTGGGATCCGTCAGATCGCGGTTGTGATCAATAAAATGGATCTGGTGGATTACAGCGAGGAAGTATATGAGAAGGTGAAAAAAGAATATCTGGCTTTTTTGAAGCAGATCAATATTGAGCCGGCTTTTGTTTTGCCAGCCAGCGCGTTTCAGGGTGAGAATATCGTGAGGGCGAGCGATAAGATGCCGTGGTATGACGGCATGTGCATCCTTCAGGTGCTTGATGAATTCAAATGCGAGGAAGAACAGGACCGCCAGCCGTTCCGGATGCCGGTTCAGGATGTTTATAAATTTACGAGAAATGGAGATGACCGCCGGATCGTCGCGGGTACGATCGAGACGGGTACGATCCGTGCCGGCCAGGAGGTTATCTTTTATCCGTCCGGGAAAAAGAGCCATGTGAAACGGATCGAGTCGTTTCATACGGATCCGATCGAGGAAGGGAAGCCGGGTATGGCAGTCGGTTTCACGATGCAGGAACAGATCTACATTACGCGCGGTGAGCTGATGGTAGTGGCCGGTGGGCCAAAGCCGAAAACGGCTTCGCGTATCGCGGCGAATGTGTTCTGGCTCGGGAAGAAAGACTTTGTGCCGGGAAAGATCTACTATCTAAAAATCGGATCGGATAAGGTAAAGGTTGAGGTTGAGCGCGTGAAGGGCGTCATCAATTCGTCGAATCTGTCTTCTACGGATACGAAGCAGGCCGTCGAGCGGCATGAGGTGGCAGAGGTTATTTTGAAAACCGACAAGCCGATTGCGTTTGACATCGTTTCGGAGCGTGCGGGTACGAGCCGGTTCGTCATTGTCGATCAGTATGAGATTGCAGGCGGCGGGATCATCACCGAGGCGTTGGAGGATGAGGAGAGCGCGATCCGTTCGGGTACGATGCTGCGGAATTATAAATGGGAGACAGGTAACATTGCGATCGAAGACCGTATGGAGCGGTATGCACAGCGGCCGGAACTGATCGTGCTGACGGGCGAGAAAAATACTGGGAAAAAAGACCTTGCCAAAGCGTTGGAGAAAGACTTGCTAAACCGTGGCAGATACGTGTATTATATGGGGATTGGTTCCTATCTTTACGGGGTAGGCGCCGATACGAAGTCGAGTGGTGATGAAAACCACAAAGAGCAGATCCGCCGTTTTGCGGAAGTGGCAAATCTGATGCTTGATGCGGGGATGATACTGATCGTTACGGCTACCTGCCTGACTGAGGCTGACCGGAAGATCATGAAAACTGTCATTCAGGGAGAGATGGATATTTTCTGGGTCGGCGATTCCGTGACGACAGATATTAAAGCGGATGACCAACTTCAGGACAGCCAGTTTGATTATGATAAAAATATTCGCCGGATTAAGGGGATTTTGAAGGATAAAGGAGTGATCTTTAGTTAAGGATCACTCGTTAAGACCAGCGGAAGGAGGTTTTGGGGTTTGTCTTCAGACGCGAAAAATGAAAATGTTGTGTGGCACAGCGGCAGGGTTTCATATGAGGACCGCTGTGCTGTGCTGAAACAGAAAGGGTTGGTCGTGTGGTTCACCGGACTTTCCGGATCCGGAAAATCAACCATCGCAGTGGAACTTGAGAAAATGCTGAATGAGGCTGGAAAAGCCGTTTACCGGCTGGATGGAGATAATATCCGCTGCGGGATCAATTCTGACCTCGGGTTTACCGACGAGGACCGAAATGAAAATATCCGCAGGATCAGTGAGATTGCGGCGTTGTTTCAGGATGCAGGTATGATCACGCTTGTGTCTTTTATCTCTCCGTTTCGGAAGATGAGGCAGTTTGCGAGAGAAAAGGCAGGGGAAGGGAACTTTCTGGAAGTGTATGTAAATACGGATCTTGAAACCTGCATGGGACGAGATCCCAAAGGATTATATAAAAAGAAGATTTCTCATTTTACAGGGAAAGATTCCGCTTATGAGGAGCCGCTGGATCCGGAAATTATTTTGGATACAGTGAAAAATACAGCGGTTGAATGTGCAAAACAGGTTTACGATGAGATTTGCAGGATAAAGTGTATTGTGTTATGAGGTAAACTATGATTAATTTGTTGAGAAAGTTCGGTATGGATATGGGAGCCGGAAAAAAGGAAGTACTCCATGATAACGGGGGAGTGATCACGATCCGCCCTTCTGAATGGGTGGAGAAGGGGTCATTGGAATTTGAGAGCGTTTTCAAACGTGAACAGACGGACTCTATTCGTACGAACATCGAAGGTAAAAAAATGTATTCCATGACATCACAGGCAAAAGACTGGTTTTTGGAATTGCAGCTTCGGAGTGACAAATACAAGTTCAATAAAATGCTCGTCGTTGAAGACCCGTTTGGAGAGGCGCCTTTGACGGCGCTTGCGCTGTTTACTACGATTATGGATTACCGGGTGAGGGTTACGGTAGTGGGAGATTCGGAACAGACCAGTTTCGTGTTTGAGTACCCAGCGGAGAAACGGCATCGGATTCCGATCCTTGGTCTTTATCCGGGCAGAAAAACGGAGGTGTTCATTGAACTTCTAGACGAGAACGGCGATTCCTGTGACCGCCGTCAGTTTTCACTGAACACAAAACCTCTTCCAGCGGAATTGGAAAAAGTGATCGGGATAAAAAAGAGAAATGAGCCGCAAAAGTTTTCTAGTACCTTGATTGCCGGCGGCAGCAGTTTTTGGCCATTTGTGTTTGATAAGGAGGGGGATGTACGCTACTATCTGGCGAGAAAATTGAAAGGATGTGGAATTTTTCCGCTCTCAAAGGGAAGATTTTTATGTATAGACGATCAAGTCCCGAATGCAGTCCAAATGTATGACATGGATTTTCTGGGTAGAGTAGGCCGGACGTATCTGGTGAAAGAAGGTGTCCGCTATGCGATCGAAAAGGCACAGGGCGGCAATCTGCTTCTGACAGGAAATAGTTCCGATGGAACGCCTTCCGACACCAGTGCGGAAGGCTGTATAATGGAAATAGACAGGGAAACAGGTGAAAAGATACAGGAGTCGAGGAGTATCAGCCTGTTTGGTGAAGATGAACAGGACTGTGTGAATGTGGAATTGCAAGGTGTTTCCGGGGTTTTTCGCGCTTATGAATGTTGTTTTGATCTGACATCGCTATCAAAAGCACTCGTGAAAAATAGCAATTATATCGTTGGGGATCTGTGCCGCCCGGTGTCTTTGGAGGAGGAACCGGACTTTCAGCATGCGGTTCCTGCGATGGGGACGGAAGTTCAATACGGTATACAGGAAGATATTTTATATCTCTATGAGTCCCATCCGGTCGTAACGAGGGTATGCTTCCGTGGGAAGTTGGGTTGCTGGGACGTAAGATCGGAGGATACATACCGGCCGGCGAAAGCTTTGGATGAGACAGGGGTCGGTATGGCGATATGGCTTGACGTTCTTCCGGCAGACACCTATGACTTATATGTATGGCTGGGCGATGAATTACAGGATACGGGCAAAAAGATCACGAAGCAGAAATAAGTTTTTGTCGCAGATGCCATTTAGCTGCCATTTTGGCACGGGAGTTTTGAGAAATCCCGTTTCAATGGTGATGGATGGTATCTTTTTTTCGTAAACACACCAGTCTCCGAAACCGCCGGCTGGTTTTGTGTCTTTTGTACCGCGGATCAATTTATACCCGGTCGTTTTATGAGCGGAGTCAGCGAGTCCGACGATTTGGTTGCGCAGCGTTCCGTTGACGTTGTAATCATAAAAGATCACATTGCCGCGGGAGTGGTAGTGGATGACACCGAGCGGGTTCGTCAGTGAATGAATGAATTCCATGAGGTACTGCGTCTCTAGCTGATCTGCCGGTGAGGAGCCGGGATTTCGTTTTTTGAGATCGGGCGAAAGTCCGAAGCCGCACGGGAAATTGCGGTTTAGATCTACGCCGTTGCCATTTTCTTTCCACTTGCGGGCATCGGTATTCATGGAAATGGATACACCGTCGGGGTTTGCCATCGGAATGAACGATACACGGATATTTTTCCACGGGTGTTTCAGATAGTACGAGATCATGTGCAGGAGAAGAGTGGTATTGATATATTCCCTGCCGTGGATGGATGCTGTCAGGACAAATTGGTATTTGGCGTCTGCTGCTCCGACATGACAGGCATAGATGTGGCGTTTGCCATAGGTAAGTCCGAGCGATTCGACGTGGAAACGGTCGGAAGTATACAGGTCTTTCCATTTAACAAGCTTTTTTTCCATTTCCGGATAAGAATAAATTTTATTTTGTTTCATCTTCTTTCCCCTTTCCTGATGTTTTTTTCATTGTATGCGGGGAAAGGAAGAATATGACCTGGCTGGGCAGAAAGAGGTAATGTATGAAAGTCTTTTTATCAAAAATGAAACATCAGGCGACTGATTTTGTGTATGGAGTGAAGGCGCGGCTTGAGCCGGTTGGCTTGCGCGTCCGCTCTGAGCAGAGAAAGAAGCAGGATGTACTGCGTGATGGGAGATGGCTGCGATACCGGGTTCAGGGAGATGCGGGTCTTAAGCAGGCGTTTCCGGAGCGGATCGCACATTCCAATTTGAACAAGTGGTGGATCAGGCCGGTGGATACGTGGCGCAGGGAACAGGAGATCGAATCCCTTATGGGTCGTTTTCATTTTTCCTTTGATTCGGTGCTTGCCATTCGCAATCCATTTGGACTTTCGCCGTTGTGCTGCCTTGTTTTGTTTGAGACGGCAGAACCGTACCGTGTGCGGTACACGGTCAGGGGAAAAACGCCGGGCAGTTCTTTTACCCATACGTTGCAACACAAAACATGCCGGCATCAGGTTCCGGTTTTTGGATTATATGCGTCCTATAAAAATGTGGTTCTTTTGGAACTGCTGGATGAGAATGGAAAGGTGGCGGCGAAGAAGGAACTGGTCATTCCGGTCGGAACGATTTCGAAAAATCTGGATACGCTGGTGGAGTCCGTCCAGAAAAACGAAGATACGGCCATGCCGTTTGTGTTTGTGACAGGCGGGTATAACAGCAGTACGTATGCGTTTGACGTGAATGGCGACGTTCGATTTTTATTATCAAGGACGCCGCGTCAGTATGGCGTGTATCCTCTGCCTGACGGACGGTTTTTATTTTCCGACCGCAATATTAACCGGCCTACGTATAATAATCCGCACGCGCTTGTCATGTATGATATGGATTTTCTCGGACGCGTAAGGGAAACGTATTATGTGAAGGAGGGCGTTCACCACTGGGCGGTGGCGCAGGACGGTACAGAGGGAAATATCATATTGGGCGCGACCAGTTCTTTGGAAAAGAAACTGATGGAGGGGACGATGCTCGCCTATGACCGCCGCACAGGGGAGACGGTTCACATGTATAATCTAGGCGACTATTTTCCGAAAGAACTTCAAAAGAAATATGACTGGGCGCATTTAAACCGTATCTACTGCCAGGATGAACGGTATATAATCCTATCCCTGCGCAATGTTTCTACGGTTGTGAAATTTGATCTAAAAGAAGAAAAGATAATTTGGCTTTTGACTCACCCGGAAGTTTATGCGGGTACGGAACTGGCAGACCGGGTACTTCGTCCGTTAGGTGATGATTTCCACTATTTCCTTCAGCAGCATGCGGTCGAGATCGTCGATACCGGCCTGGCAGAAGGAGGGCAGGATCATGTGATCGAAATGATGCTGTTTGATAATCACTGCAATACGAAACGGAAGGTTTCCTGGTTTGATGGGAAAACGGAGTCATATGCTTGTTTTTATAAAATAGATGAGTTGGACTTTACGGTCGAGACCGTCAAGGTGATTCCGTGCGCGCTGTCGCCAACCCGTTCCAATGTCTGGTTCGATAAGGATCGACGAAGAGTATTCGGTATGGCGGGCGCTGCGTGTTCGGCCGGCCAGGGAGATAAGGCGCTCATTTACGAGTGGGATTTTGAAACTGGGGAGGAGATCAACCGGTATCTGACGAGGGACGGATTTTTCAAAGCTTATCCATTTGATGTGAGCGGAGGAGGCATGGAAGAGTATATGCCGATCGGCCAGCCATACCGGAAAGGACATCTGGAACCACCGGTGAAAGTGCCAGAAGGGGAGGTTTTAGCAAAACGCGGAAGCGATGCGAAACATCAAGGTGTTGTTAAACGCCTTAGTTTAGAAATGCGCAAAGAGATGGATTTTTGCTGTATGGACGATCTGATCTGTATCCGGGCAAGGGATCACAAAGTGGAAAAGGTATATTTTAAAGGGGAAGATCTGTGGGAGAGTGATTTTACGGATACTGTTCAAAAAACGGAAGTGTTTGCGAGTAAGGTTTATTATATCGCGGCAACGGTGGAAACGCTGCCAGCTGGTAAGTACAAATTATGGATCCGCTATGACGGGGAAGTGTACGATACGGGTAAGCATTTTGTGACACAAAAAGTATGATCAAATAGGCAGCCGTACTCCCCCAGCTACGTTTCGTTTATTTTGTGACTTTTACGGTACAGTATTTCGTTACCCCATCCAGTTTTACGCTGATGCGGGCGGTTCCGGCTTTATTGGCGTAGATCCGTCCGTTGTCATCTACCGAGGCCACGCTGGATCTGCTCGATCTCCATTGTGGACTGAGTCCCGAAGAGATTTTAGCCTGCAGGGTAAATTCGGTATCGGGGGATAACGTGATTTTTGTGTGGCTGAGTGTGATCGTAGGTTTTTTTACCTTTACACGGCAGGTCGCTTTTGTGTTGTCTGCCGTTACGGTGATGTATGTGCTTCCCGGCTTTTCACCACAGATCGTTCCGTTTTCGGATACGGTAGCCACACTTGATTTTTTGGATGTAAACTGAATTTGAGAACCGTTGGACGCCGTCGCTTTCAGACGCGCGGTTTCCCCGTGTTCTAAACTGAGCGAGGACTGGCTTAGCTGGATCCTCGTTTTATTTACGGTTACAGTACAGCTTGCTTCCGCACCGGACACTTTTGCCGTGATCTTTGCTTTTCCATTTTTCTTCGCGGTGACCAGACCGTACGTGTTTACGGACGCGACTTTGGAATTACTGCTCCTCCATTTGGGGGATGTGCCATTGGATACGATAGCCCCTAGATAGAATTCCCTTCCGATGTCTAATGTTTTGCTGTACTTTGTTAAGATGATAAATACTGGTGTTTTTCTCGCTGCGCCCTGTGCTGGGCGGCTGAATGAACAGAGACTGCTCAGAACGATAAGAAGTACCAGATATAAGTGAAAAAAAGCGCGTAATCTATGCTTCATGATAATCCCTCCCATCGGGAGAGACGGTTGCCTATTTGGTGTATAAATGGTATCATAAAATCAATAATTTGTAAAGCGGTTTATGTGTATTCTATGTAGAAGGTAAGTTAAGTAGAAAGGCGGGATCCGAGTTATGGCGGTGGCGGGTATAATTTGCGAATATAATCCATTTCATGAGGGGCACAAGTACATGATCCGGAAGGTGAGGGAGAAGACGGGCGCCGATACGGTCGTGGCGGTGATGAACGGCGATTTCGTCCAGCGCGGAGCGCCGGCCGTCGTGGATAAGTACACCCGCGCGCGCATGGCGCTTTTGGAGGGCGCGGATTTGGTGTTTGAGCTTCCGGTCAGATTCGGGATATCGAGCGCGCAGGATTTCGCGTACGGCGGGATCCTGGCGTTGGAGTTGCTTTCCTTTGTGGATTTCTTTTGCTTTGGTAGCGAGAGCGGGGAGGTGGCGGTTTTGCGGGAGGCGGGCCGTTTTTTTGCTGGGAGTTCGGGGGATCTCGCGTCGTTTGAAATGGAAGTTTCGCGGCTCGTGAGATCGGGAATGTCGTATCCGGCGGCGCGGGAGGCGGCGTTTTGGCGGGCCACGCGGCAGGGAAGCTGGTCGGAGTTATTGAGTGGAGGACGGGGAGTTTTGCGTGAAGGGACAGAGTCATTGTGTGGAAAGTCGGAGGGGGTGAGCGATGGAGCAGAATTTTTGTATGGTGATTCAGTGGCGATGGATATGGCGGGGCGGTCGGATTTATTTGCCCCCAATAATCTGTTAGGCATGGAGTATATTAAAGCGGCTGAACTTTTGCATTCCCGCATGGAGCCGGTGGCGATCCGGCGCGCGGGGATGGGGTATCATGAGCGGGGAGCGGGCGGCGATGGATTTTTGTCGGCGACGGCAATCCGGGAAAATATGTCAGGAGGCGATCTTTCGGGGATACCGGAGGGCGCGCGCGGTGTTTTTGCCGAATACGCCGCCGCGTATGGGTGTTTTCTGGATTCCGAACCGTTTTGGGCGGCGTGTTCGTACGCGATCCGCAGTCATTGGGACGAACTGGAACGGTTTAAGGACGTTTCGGAGGAAATCGCCGGCCGGTTCCGGGCGTGCCTGTACGAGTCGGTATCGTTTGCGGATTTTGTGGCGCGGTGCAAGGCGAAGCACATGACGATGACGCGTATCTGCCGCTGTGTGTTCCAGGTGCTGCTCGGCGTGGAGAAATCGGCGGAGCGCGAGCGGCGGCTCCCGTATATCCGGCTGCTTGGTATGCGAAGTGGGGCGGCGGGGTGTCTGAGACGGGTAGGGGACGCGGGGGAGACGGTCGTGGTCGCCAGGGTTTCACGGGACAGCGAGCGGCTTGACGCGGAGGGACGAAGAAAGCTGGAGCAGGATATACGTGCGTCGGATATTTACCGGGGGACGGTGATGGCGGCGAGCGGGAAACGGCTGCTGGACGAGTATAAGAGGCGGCTGATCACAATATGATACGAACAAAATATGTGTTTGCGTGCGGACTGGCATGATCGTGTATGTCATGTCGGATTCCGGGCAGTAAAAGGAATGGAGGATGAAGATGGAGAAGAGATTGAAACATTATTTAGAGTATTACAGGCGAATTGCCGAGGGGGAAGAGACGGCAGAGGGGGGATGGGAGAAATTCCGGGCACAGATGCTCGTGCAGATCCAGTTTTTCCAGCATGAGAGACTGATCCACCTGATCGTCACGGTTTTGTTTGCGCTGCTGGCGGTCATGTCGATCCTGGTGAACTTGTTTATCCAGGAACTGGCGGTACTGGCGCTCTGTCTGCTGTTTTTTGTGTTGCTGATACCGTATATCCGCCACTATTACATATTGGAGAACGGGGTCCAGCAGTTGTATGAGTACTACGACAGGATGGAGGAGAGGTTTTGATCAACATTGGGATCTGCGACGATGAGGAGAGTATGCGCAGGGAGATGCGGGAGATTTGCAAAGTATTGTCAAAAGAATTAGAAAGCAGTTTGCCGACGATTCATGAAATTGAGGAAGAATTGAAAGAATAAATATATAAAATGGGCAAGGAATTGATAAATCAGCAAACAGCTTGGTTTGGGAACAACCACAATTACAAAAAGGATCCGACGTTTGAAAGAGGAAGGAATTGTTGTGAGAGCGGGGCCTAAAAAAATGGAGCTATGGATTGTGAAATTTTAGTTTTTGGCTTGACATAAAAGAAGA
>Ga0224748_10017_pt1 | contig 31436 bp, 28 predicted proteins | sample LIM_F_Water_Neg_FD_182074 | JGI IMG/M metagenome (GOLD analysis project Ga0224748, IMG submission 182074) | Enriched cells from gastrointestinal tract of the lab mouse from Pacific Northwest National Laboratory (PNNL), Richland, Washington... | ecosystem: Host-associated > Mammals > Digestive...
GCCCTTCTGCCTCTTTCGCAATCTGCAGCATTTCCTGCGAATTGTCCACGCCGATCATATCATAGCCTGCCTGCGCCAGCAGCCTTGTCATCCTGCCAGTTCCGCAGCCAAGCTCCAGCACCAGTCCCTGGTCAACGCCCTGTTCTTCCAACAGGCTGATCAGGTACCGGCTCCATTCTTCATAAGGTACGTTGTCCATAAACAGATCATATACCTCTGCAAATCCTGTATACGCTTCCATAAGGTACTTACCCTCCATATTTTATTAATACTAACAACTTTATCTCGAAAAATCAAGATTGTTGACTATTGTTCCTAAAAAACGTATACTGTTTTTATGATTGAAATAACATTATTTTCCCGTGGCGGCGGGCTTTTTAATAAGGAGATTCTATGACCGAAAATTACGACCACTATATATCCCGGCACATCCGGCGCGTTTACCTGAAAAGATTGTTATCCCCCATTATTTATCTTGGTATCCTTGCATCCTTGTGGATCTTCTTTCCCTTGGCTGAAACCTTGTTCCCCCGGCATCTTGATAACCCGCATAATCTGTCTGATTACAGCCATTCCCGCTCTTCCTATATCGAAACTGAGCTCACAGATCTGTATTTTACCGGATATACCAGCACATTCTTTGACCGGACGAATGGCTATTATTACTATACTCTGTGGGAAGAACAATGCGTTATTGTCCTCTTGTCTCCCCACACCTGCGAAGAAGGGCTTCCGCACATAGATTCAGTAAAAATCCGCGGACGTGTACTGGAAGGCGGCAATGCTTATACTTCTCTGATGAATAACCTTGCCGGCGACCTCAACTGGACCAGAGATGGAATTTCTGAAAAAATGAGTTCCTGCTATATCAGCGAACCAGCTTTCCGGCTGAGTTTCACCGCATTTTTCTTCGGTGTTTACTTAGTGACAGGTTTGTATGCCCTGATCCGGCTTTTGCTGAATGTTCTTTATATCTGTTTTCCTGTGCTCTGCCCTGCCTGCCGCCAGCTTGGGCTGTTCGGCAAACCTTCTGTTCTTCTCGCACAGGCGGAGACAGAACTGGCCACGCTGCCTCAGCTCGCCACGGAGGACATGTTTATTACAGAACATTATTTTATTGTTCTTGCCAGCTACGGTGTGGCTGTTATTCCCATTGCGGAAATGCTGTGGATTTATAAATATTCTACCCTTCACAAAATATTGTGGTACCACTTTAGCATCTCCTATACACTGCACATAACTGCAAACAAACACCTATACATCCAATGCCCCAAAAATATGAAATCTGACATTGACGGCATCATCGATTATCTGTCAGAAGCAAATCATAATATTCTTGTGGGGTTCAGTGAAGAGAACAGAATAAAAGTTCACAATATGCAGCACTACCGCCTGCATACCGAAAAATTGACTGCGTTCTTCCAAAAGAAAAAGAACAAAGATGATTTGTCCTAAGGGGTACCAGGCTTGCCTGGAGGATTCCTTAGGACGGTTAGTTTCCATTTTTTATCTTATAGGAAGGCACTTTCACACTTTAGTGTTGCAAAGTATTTTATTCTAGTAGGATTCGGGTGTCAAAAGGTAGTGAAATAAAATGAAGCTGGCAATTTGCACAAATAGGTACAAAAAGTTGTGGATTGTCCTGACAGTTAGAATTTCTTAGTGTTCGATTTAGAACCAGCAATTTCCAAACAGGATGTTTGGAAAAGGCTTATCTGAGCCAGGGATGGCGAATATAAGCTGGTTGCGTAAAATTTCAGTATTTTTTGCTGGAACACTTAGAAATTCTTCTGTCTGGGACAGTTTCCACAACGTTTGTATTTATTTGTGCAAATTGCCAATAAGCATTTATAATACCACCTTTTGACACCTGAATCCTAGTAGGAAAGATACTTTCGTGCTTTAGCGTAACAAGGTCTTTCCTATAGAATAAAAAATAAGACCTCAACAAGCAGGAAATACCTACTGATCAAGGTCTATATTTGATATAGCCATAAGTTTTTTCTTGATTTTTTCCTTTCAATATTTGCACAAAAATGAGAGAAGTCTATCTGGTTAAAAATTTATATTGGCTTTTTTTGCTTGGCTGCATAAATCACGAACATTCAAAGTATAAGTTTTCCCATCTTTGATAAAATGCGTGCCACATTGCCGAAACTCAAAATGCACATTATGCAAGATACATTGCTCCCGTATGGCAAGCACCCATTCATAATCAAGTGGTCTTGCATTTTTATCTGATTCACCACCAACTACCACCAACTCGACATTCTCTAAATAAGCCGAAATGTCTATATATTCTATCAATGGCTGGCAAATAATATTCTTATGCTTAATAGGCAGCTCCTTAAAAATGGAAAGTCTATAATCCGCTCTCTCTTGATTTTCAACCGTACATCCAACGGTCACATTAGCATATCCATCGCTCCAATCGTCTGGAATGCAATCCATAAAACGCTCAATCCGCTTTGTCAGAAAGATAAAATTCAAATCGGAACGCTCCCGTATTATACTCCAACATTCTCCACGCCAACTATCAGCGTCCTCAATAAGAAAATCAGTAGAAAAGCAGAGATACACCATCTGTCCCGATTTTATCTTGTATGCTCCCGATTTGTTTTTAACAATAGGGGCGTAAAAGTTATCTGTCTTTACAATATTGTTTGTGTCAATCCCCCGCTTGCAATCGCCTTTATGGATATAACAGTATTTACACCCTTCGCTGTGTTTGTGGCAACCACGCCACGGATTCCACATTGCCATAGAAGCACCTCTTTTTCTTTTATTGTTTTTACCTGTCAAATGGCTTTTCTGCATCTTTTGGAATAAGCCATACAAGATTGATAATCATATCGCTATTCATATTCTATCATGTCAAAACTCTTTCCAGTATATCTCCGAATGCTTCCCGGTGCTTCTCAAAAACCGGGATCAGTGTATTGTAATCTGTCCTGTCATTGCTCACATATCCGTGGATAATAAAATAATTTTCCACCGCAACCTGGACATTATAAACGGGCTTTAAATGTCCGTTGAGCATATGGTCTTCGTTCATCCTCATAGGAGAGCCGGCGACATATTCAACAACAGCTCTTTACCCGCATATTTTTTGCTTTTTTGATTTTATCCCAAATCCTCACATCTAAAAATGAGCCCCACGGCTCAGGATGGTTGGTAAAGCGTTTTATAAATGAAGCATAACAATATCTTTTATAATCATTTCCATCTTCCAAAACGTATTTGTTTGTCTATATCGGGGGTATATTGCTCTAATTGCGGTTCTTCTGGATTCGCATAACCAATACCGATAAATACAGGTATCATATAGGTTGGCGGCACTTTCAGTTTTTTCTTAACTATGTCGTGTTCTTTATTCAGCGGTATGCGCATTGAGCAGGACAGTCCTTCTGCCGTTGCCGCTAAGAAGATATTTTCTATCACACACCAAATAGTGGCAAAAGGATTTAATTTTGAAACATACTCGCCGTTCAATTCTTTTGATTTGAATAAGGGGATAACTACATACGGCGCTTCTTTTAGCATAGTATATTGCTTGGGCATAGCGTAGCCGTACATCTTTTGCCCCAATGTAATCGGATAAGGTCTGGGCATATTCAGATACCTGTCGGCATCGAATTTATCCGCAGTAGCTTTCGCTTCAGAAAAAGCATATTCTTTTTCTTCATCGGTTCTTAAAACGATATACTGCCAATTACGGTTATGGTCCCAAGTGGGGGCTTTGTTTCCTGCTTCCAAAATTCTTTTAATAACCTCAAAATCGACTTCTGTATCTAAAAATTCCCTTGTCGTTTTTCTTTTGTTGACTGCTTCATAAAGTTCCATATCTCAATCCTCCGTTTCCCGATTGATAAGCTCAGTTAGATTTTTTGTAAATGTCTGTGAGAGGTTTATAAGCTGTTTTTGCTCCTCTTGTGTAAACATAGACATTGCCGTATCTTCCGCCCATGTGATGTGGCGGACAACTTTTTCACAGTAAGCTTTTCCTTCTTCGGTTATTCTTACTAATTTCTCCCGCCTATTTCCTTTGCGTTCCTCAACCGTTACATATGCTTCGTTTAAAAGATTTTTTATAATCAGATTGACTGTCTGTTTAGACTGAAAGGTTCTCTGACAAATTTCCATCTGTGTTACACCGCCTTTGCCATAAAAATCGTCATAATATAGAACATTGACTACTAACAGTGTTTTCATCAGCATTCCGTGGCGTTTCGCGTACTCATCATACAGCGCAATCTGCTCATCCCGAAATTTGCAATATAGATATGCGTTTTTCTTGGTTTCCTTTGTTATATCATCCACCTCCTATAAAGTCAATTACCGTACAGTCAATTTATTGACTGTTTTAGTGTACCAAGTCTTGTTCTGTTTGTCAAGACCACACCTCACGATGTAAACCTTGAGAGCCGCTATAAAGTTCGTCGATGGCTGTGCTTATGTGGACTTTCACCACAGAACACGGACATGCCCGTTATACCCCAAAAAAACAGCCAATAATGCAGGCTGCTCTTTCATAACCTCACAGAAAAATGTGATTCCTTTTTAATCATTAGATGTTTTTTAATTATTGAGTCTACTAAAATTTATCAGCAAATATGATAAGAACAAATTAGGCACTTTACATTCCTCACATATTAAAACTACACTGCTCAGAGGGCATTTTCATACTATCCAATGCCCTCTATAGCTTTCTAATCTTGCTTTTATCTTATTTTATTCTTCTTGCTCAATCCACTCTGATGGAACAGCGTTTTATATATTACTCGCTTATCCTTAGGAACCTGGATAACTGCCTTTACAGGAATGCCTTTGAAAGCTTTTTTATTCACGCTTTTTGCAGTCAGCTTCCGAGCCTTGATGTCAAGTTTCTTTAATTTCTTACACCCAGAAAATACATTGGAACCAATTTTTGTCACTCTTGCTGGAATCGTCAAGCTTGTTAATCGTGGGACTGACTATTAACCGACAGCCCCTTCTTTTTACATTTCCCCACCTATGCGACACTCCCTTAATCTCTGGTAAAACGTGGCTTGGATCATATTGCATTTCTGATAAGTCAAATAATCATGATTCCTTTTTTGCATTCTATGCTATAATTCTCTGATGCAAATATAACAATATAGCACGAAATAAAATGGAGTATAGATAAATGGACAATATATTTTCATACTTAGAAACTTTAAACAACTTACAGAGAATGACAGATTTCCCTGTTACAAAGATTTACCAACAGCAAGCCTCCCTTATCCCCCATACATCAAATATACTTACGGCGGCACAGGCATTAAATGAGTATAATGGAATGTATGAAACAATAAATACATTGTCCCCATTGCTGTCATTGCATGAAACAGATCAGGTGGGAATCCGTGCAGCCTTGTCCACAATGACATCCTTTACACGCAGCTTTTATGAGCAAACACAGTTTATCTCTAATATCTCACAAACATTACAGCCCATATTGGATAGTTATACCATCAGGTATTCTCCTACTTAGCCGAACACCCCAATGAACTTTATAATCTTACTTCAAGAGAATTTGAAAAATTCATGGCACAGCTTTACCATAAATTAGGATATAATGCTGAATTAACCAAAGCAACCAGAGATGGCGGAAAAGACATAATTCTCCGTAAACCGGATATATTAGGGGATATGGTATTCTACGTGGAATGCAAACAGTATAATGCAAAAAATAAAGTAGGCATTGATATAGTCCAGCGTTTTGCTGGGATAATCGAAATGGACAAGAAATATCTTTCAGGCAGAGTGATACGCTCTGTCTTTTTCTTGCAAAACACCAAAAAATTCTCCTAACACCCCTTGAACCGATTGGGTATATATGTTATGTTGATAATATAAAAAGCAACCGCCCACAAGATAGGTTGACGAAATGAAAAGCAGAAATTCCTCGGCTCGCCAAAGGAGTCCACTGAAAAAGAGTCTGTTTTATGCAAACGTATGAAGAAGATTAGCGTGTTCACTGTGTGTATCACAGATAATGGTTTCAGAAGAGCTTTTTGATTTTGCTCCTTCTTTAAAACAACCTTCTTTATAAGGACACCGTTTGCATTTCTCTATATCAAAATAATAGCACACTCTTGAGTTTTTACCTAAGGACTTTCTACTGTCCTTTTCCTTACGGACGGCCAGATATCCCGCTTTGCACTGATACATTCCCGCATCTTTATTAAATTCTAATTTGAAAATCACAATTTTATCAGTGGTTATTGCCTGTCATAGGGCAAATGCAAGGGAAAGAACAAGTGAAAGGCTGAACAGTTACCTTGCAGACATTGACAGACAGCTAATGTAACGCTTTTGATGTTAGGAGTAGGCTTTTAACCAGCTTTTATGTGTCTAAAAGCGTTACCTTTTTCTTTCGATAATCTCTTGGTGAAAACCCTGTCTTTTCTTTAAAGGACTTTCCAAAATGGCTGATTTGCCGAAAGCCTACGCTGTCAGCTATAGTTCTTATCGGCTCATCAGAGTTTTTCAGAAGTTCGGCTGCCTTAGAAAGCCTGTACTGTGTTAGATATTTGTAAGGCGTTGTTTGCAAACTTGCTTTGAAGCACCGCAGACATTCCGATTTGCTGACATTTGCACTCTTTGCCAGACTGTCAAGAGAAATATCTTCTTCGTAATGTTCACTTATGTACCGTAAAAATTTTTGCATACGAATACTCATAACAGTATCGGTGTTTTTGCTTGGCGCTTGAATATTTTTGCATACTTCAAGCCAAAGTGTGGAGAGCAGGCAAAGCACTTGATAGACATAAAATTCGGTTTTTCTGTTTTCAAGGTCTGCAAGGCGGGAAAGGGCAGATAAAATAGATTTGCACCAATCCATTTCTTTCGGAAAGCAGCAGATTGGTAATTCATCTTTGCCCACAATGCGTTCAACAAAAACAGTTGCGGGACTTCCGAAATAAAATTTAAGAAAATAATCGGGAAAAACAAAACTATAAGAGTGTATTTTCTATATGATGAAAGCGCAATCGAATATTTAAAGCAAAAGGATAAGCGCCTTGCAGAAGTGATTGATAAAATCGGAAAGATTGAGCGTGAAGTTGACAGCGATTTGTTTTCTTCGGTTGTTCACCATATCATCGGTCAGCAGATTTCTACAAAAGCACAGGCAACAATCTGGCAGAGAATGCAAGATGATTTTGGCGTTGTGAATGCTGATGCCATTCTTGCCGCTGGAACAGACCGCTTACAGTCATTCGGAATGACTTTTAAAAAAGCAGAGTATATCACGGATTTTGCTGTGAAAGTAAAAAGCGGTACGTTTGATTTACAGGGCATTTGGAATAAATCAGATGATGAGGTAATAACCGAATTGTCAGGGCTAAAAGGGATTGGCGTTTGGACTGCCGAAATGATTTTGCTTTTTTGTATGCAAAGACCGAATGTGTTGAGTTACGGTGATTTGGCGATTCTGCGTGGTATGCGCATGGTGTATCATCACAGGAAAATTGACCGAAAACTATTTGAAAAATACCGCAGACGGTTAAGCCCCTATTGCAGTGTGGCAAGTTTGTATTTTTGGGCGGTAGCAGGCGGCGCAATTCCCGAGATGAAGGATTATGCTCCGAAAGGAAGGAATAATGACAAGAGAAGAAAAAATTGAGATTTGCCAAAGGCGAGACAAAAGCTATAGCGGCAAGTTTTATCTTGCGGTAAAAAGCACAAAAATTGTTTGTAATCCCGGTTGTTCGTCTAAAGTGCCGTTAGAAAAAAATATGGTGTTTTATGATACGTTTAAGGAAGCGTTAGCGGACGGATACAGACCGTGTAAAATCTGTATGAAAGAAATGTGGAGGCAGTAAAATGGTAATTGTTTTGTTTGAGGCAACATTAAAAAACGGCAAAATGGAGGACTATCTTGCACAGGCGGCAGGGCGCTCCTGCGGACTCCAACGAATTTTTCGGAGGTTAAGTTAACTATGCAGTATACAACAAAATATCAATCCCCGGTCGGTGAAATTCTTCTCGCCTGTGATGAAACTGGCTTGACGGGACTTTGGTTTAAAGACGAAAAATTTTATGCTCTGAGTCTTGATCCCGAACACAAAGAAAGAGAAACGCCTATTTTCTGCGAAGTAAAGCGTTGGCTTGACATTTATTTTTCGGGCAGGGAGCCTGATTTTATGCCGCCTATCCATATGATCGGAACGCCGTTTCAGCTTTCTGTATGGAAAATTCTTACGAAAATTCCCTACGGCAAAACAACTACTTACGGTGAAATTGCAAAGCAAATCGCAGAAGAAAGAGACTTAAAGAGAATGTCGGCACAGGCTGTTGGCGGCGCTGTGGGGCACAATGAAATTTCGATTATTGTTCCCTGCCACAGAGTTGTCGGCACAAACGGCAGCTTGACGGGCTATGCCGGTGGTATAAACATAAAAAAAGAACTTTTAAAATTAGAGAACGTTAATATGGAACGCCTATTTGTACCTACGAAAGGAACAGCATTATAAAAATGAAAAGGATTTTAGATGAAGATTTAATTTATGAGGTTTTATCTGTTGTAGAGGAAATACCCGTGGGAAAAGTCGCTACATACGGTCAGATAGCAAGGCTTATCGGCAGAGACAGAAACGCAAGGCTTGTCGGAAAGGTTCTCAGTATGGCACAGTTTTACGGAAAATACCCCTGCCACAGAGTTGTAAATCATTCGGGCAGACTTGCGCCTGGCTGGACAGAGCAGTATGACTTGCTCAAACAAGAAGGCGTTGTTATGAAAAATGACAGGCACGCCGATTTAAAATTTTGCAAATGGGATTGCTGAACGGTACGGAAAAGGAACTGCTATGGAACTAACAGAAAATTTAAAAAACTATTATATGGTCAAGGCACTGTTTTATTTTTTACTAACCCAGTTTTGTATTCGCCCAACACAATCTGATGTAGTATCTTTTGCAAGTTCACTATCAGGCGCAATCATTACTTCGACAACATCTTGAAGTTCTGCAAGATCCCATTGCAAATCAATGCTACCGCACCAAGAATTATATAATATGACCCCTACTGTCCTTTCCCGAATCTGACTTCACAATCTTTTCGGAAGAACGATATTCCATAATAATCAAACCTTTTATATCCTTCTGAACGCAGTTCTTCCATGTATTTCTTATCATAGATCTGCTGTAATTCTCTTTTTGCATCCCTCTCCAAATCATCAATCGAATCCGATACCTTCAATTCCAAAATAAACGACCTGCCCCGAAGAGACGGGCTTTTTACCATAATATCTGAACGTCCGTTTCCCGATTCACGGTTAGACTTTACCACATAATCCTCACTCTGGCTCAATATTCCTGTCAGAAAACCATGGTAAAAATTCTCTGCGCTGTCATAAAAACTGATTGTCCTGAAAAGCTGCCCGTTTAATATGTCCGTCATCCTCCGGGCATCCCCTTCTTCCATTGCACGGTACAAATCATGAAAATTTTCTTTCTTTATCATTGCTTTCAGCCAACACAGAATCGTATTCTGATAAATAGTTTTTACTTCTATATTGGGAATCCGCACCCGTAAAAAAACAGAAGACTCTTTAAAATACTCGCTTTCCTTCGTCAGATACCCTGTAAAATAAAGGAAATTCCACAAATTCTCATCACTGCTATGCATATCTCCATACGTCACTTCCTCATGAAACTGAATATCCAAGGTTCCGCCCTGTAAAAATGCTTTCTTTGGAAATCCGCAGGCACCCGGTAATCACAGCGAACTGCAGATAATCATTTGTTTTCAGTGCAGATTCAAACAAAGAGCGGATAAAGTCTACCATCTCCCCATAAAATCCCCGGAAGTATGCATTTTCTAATGGCACGTCATATTCATCAATCAAAATAACCGTATTCTTCCCTGTAATTGCATGCATACAGCGGCAGAACAACTGTAAGGAACCTCGGACCTCCTTTTCATCCGCTTTTTCCTCAGCAATACGGACATAACGTTCATAATCTTTGGAAGGAAGCAGTTTCTTCCCTGTTTCAACGATACTTCTATGCCTTTCAAATTCAACAGCAATTCCCATTTGCATCGTGAAGTAAGCTTTTTCAAAAGTTTCTTGTTTGGCGGATTTTAATGTCAGGTTCAGAACCGGATACATCCCCATATGGCTGGTATACATCTCTCCGGTATTTATGATTTTCAGATCCTGAAAGAGCTTTTTATTACACTCATTCTTGCCGGAATCCCCTGTATCCTCAAAAAAATACCTGAGCATGCTTAAATTCAATGTCTTTCCAAATCTTCTCGGACGTGTAAATAAATTTACTTTTTCCTTTAAATCCAGCAATTCTTTTATGAGCATCGTTTTATCTACATAGTAATAATCAGATTTTATTATATCTTCAAAATTTTCAACCCCAACGGGTAACGCTTTCTTCATCACTACCGCCTCCACCTGATACTGTTTTATTATGTAACTATTCAGCCCCCTGCCGCAGACATGCCGGCTGCACTGTCATTCGCCCTTATGAGGACTTCTGTCTGTGGCCTGCGGGATTATCACCCTCATGGAAAGAACAAAGTGGGCAGGCCCACTTCAACTCCCCTAACCCCTCACTCATGAGTGGCTGCACACTTTGTCGCGCCGGATGCTTATTGCAAAGCAATAAAATTCCCCTTGCATCCGTGCGCATCCTGCCCGGAGAGCTTTTTATTCTATAGGAAGATACTTTCACGCTTTAGCGTGGCAAGGTCTTTCCTATAGAATAAAAAAACATCCCTTTTCAAATGAATTTGAACGATCTGCATTTTCATTTCCATGGGGTTCTGAATAGTTACTATATTTTTTGTTGCAACCATACATACAATTCAATAAGAGGGAAATAACATTTACTGTTATTTCTCTAACTCTATTAGGACCATCTTTCCGACAGTCCATTTTTATATATGATACGTCCATTTTATGTAACCATTTTCGCTGATTCTTGATTGCAAACATATTTTATTAATTCATCAATGTAACCTATTTTAATTAACTCTTCATATAGTAAATATTTCCAATCATCTTGTCCCATTTTTTTCAATCGAGTATTTTTATGCCCCCTAATAACGCCATCACCTATGATTTTAATATGATCTGCATTTTTATTGTCTTGATTTTGTAACATTTCAAATAATTCTGAAATTTCATTACTGGCAGCATCTTCATACCTATGTATTAAATTTAAATGTATAAAATGTTTTTCGACAATTTGTCTTAAGTATCTATCTGGAATTTTTGAATAATCGGTTATGTATGTTACCTTTGTAGTTTTTTTTATGTCGGCAGGGTCAAAGTCAATCTTAACACTTAAAAATCCTATATTGTCAATGTTATCATAATAAAAATTAATAAATTGTCTTTCGTGCTTAGAATCAATAAACGTATTACTTTTTTTCTTATTACATTTATTACACGAAGGTATTAAATTATTGGGGTAAAGTATAAATTCAGGATAATCTTTCTCTGGTATGTAATGATCTATTTCCTCAATTTTTTCATTTCCGCAATAAGGGCATACTCCTTCGCATTCTTGATACACTTTTTTTAATTCATTCGTTTTCATTTTTTCCTTAAAAGATTTATTAAAAGATGAGTTAATGGCATCTTTATCTTCCTCATCCATAATTTTACTTGCACCTATATTTTCTAATTTATGCTTCTTTTGTTCATAGATGCAGTATCTTTTGATTATATAATTTTTATAATTAGTCAGCCGTTTTGCATAATCTTTGTTTCTTTTTCTTTTTATAATATCTGTTAGTAAAAAACTTGCCTTTGAGTTGTCTGGTTCTGATAACTTTTTCATATATTATTCTTCGCTCTCATATAATAAATTTAAAAATAATTCTGCATTCATACTTAAATTATCAGCAAAAATGTTTTCTATTTCTTGTTTAGACAGACCGTCCTTTTTCTTATTTTTAAAGAATGTTTTATAATTACTTTCATCTGGCCGAACATTAAAAACATTGGTAATTATTCTTGAGATATTATCACCGAAACATTCATCCCACAGCTTGTCCTCATAAAAATCATTATTATCAAATACGCGAACATATTTAGCTGGAATTTCTTGTAATACAATTGGCGAGTGGGTTGATACAATTGCAAATGAGTTGAACGTATCTAATATTTGGGTTAGCATTCTCATGAAACTTGATATGGCATTTGGATGCAAATGAATCTCTGGTTCGTCAATTAAAAGCAGCGAATCCTCAGTAATACTCACAATCACCTGTGTAAAAATGTGCAGTATAATTTTTTGCCCAGAACTTAATGCATAAAAATTTTCCTCTATAATATTCTCTGCAGTTAATTCCTCTTCTGTAAAGATTCTTTTTAAATCATATTCATTATCAAATATGTTAACCATGACAGTGTACCATTCTTTTTCGCGGCTCATTCTTATAATCTCCGATAGATTATTTTTAAAATTGTGATACATTTCATTCTCAGAAATCAATCTATCTCCACGCAATAAACCACAATACACATAACTGCCAATTGTGTTTTCTATGGATGTTTCATCTGCTAATACTTTTCCTTGAATAAGTCCTCTAAAATAATTATCAAATCCTTGAGTTTTTTCAAATTTTTCTATATAATTAACCACTTCTGAAAAATAATTAAATAAAAGTTCGAAATCTTTATCAGTATCTGCCATCCGTTGGCATTTTTTTTGCAGACGTAGGATTTCACTCACGATATATTGCTTCTCTTCAACTATTCTGCTCTTACCATGTCTTTTTCTGAAGGGTTTTTCAAAATTATCAAAAGCACTGTAAGATACAGCTATATATCTGCTGAATTCAGGACGATTATCAACATAACACTGTTCATCCTTTGTATTGTATCCGCTCAAAACACTGGCAAGGGATGATAGCATTTTTGTTTTCCCGGTTCCATTTTTGCCAACAACAACATTTATTCTATTAGGTAATAATGTGTCGTCATTAAATTGAAAATGTACTTTTTTATTGAAGTCTTTGTTATATGTATAAATAAAGGAAACTTTATCTTCAATATGGGTAGATATGCCATAAAACACGCTATGCCCCATCTTGTATGCATGATATGCTTCGCTATCCCGCATAAGAGAAGTATTGATTCCATCTTGATTTGAAAACTTGTCTTTGATATCTGTATTAATTGCAATATCATTTAAGGCTAACAAGATCTCTCTGCCCAATTCTCGTTCGGGATTATTTAATTCTTTTAATTTTTTGTAGTAATCAATATTTTGGCCTAAGGAGCAAAAATTTTTATCTAAATTTTTAAAACTAATAGGAATTATTTGGCGGACTATAGGTTTGAATGAATGCAGAATTTTTATTTTTCCTATAAACGTATCTAGCATAGTTGCATTTTTTGCATAAAACATACGAAACAATGTTTGGTTTCCGAAATCGTCAAAATCATCTGTAACTAATTTAATATGTGGGTATATATCCATGACTTGTGTTTCAATACCATGGTCGATTGAATAACCTTCAACATAGAATTGCATGTCTTTTCCTCATTTGCACTTTCTTTTTTTGATATTATATTCCGGTATTTTTACAGAAAAGTATTAGTTATAATGTATTCTCGGTGTCTCACCGTGCCTGATTTTGCGAGATGATTTTTTGTCAGATGTGCACAAATTTATGAGGCGTACGCGGAACGTACGTTGATTAAATTTGAGTGCATCTGGCGGAAAATCAGTCACAAAGGCAGGTGCGGAGAGATTCCGAGAGTACATTTATATTATGAGGAGGTATGAATCACAGAAATTACGAAAGATTGCTTTTGTGTCTATTTTTTAAGAACACAAAATTTCTGATTTAAAATACCCCATTATAAATATATCAATTACAATACTCTACATTTATTCTACATTTTTCATATAGCATAGTCAATTCTTTTGTTTAAGAAAGTATTAACCCCAGACATCTTTTTATGCTGCTTAAGCATAAAGCTATCTGGAATTTCTGGTCTGGCCAGAACTAGTTTTTTATTAATATCCTCATAAATCTGCTGGAACAAATAGTCCTGCTTCTTTGGGTCTTTCTCCAGCAGGGCATAGGACCATATTAACCGACAAGCCCCTTAAGTTAATGACATTGAATAAATTCAAGGCTTTCAGATTCCGTTCTGTATTATAACAATTATTTTCTAACTCACTTTATCTCCCCTTGCTCTAAAATTTGTTTAAGCAATTCAACGGAACATTCTTCCTCTGGGTCATTTGTTCCAAGTTCACCACGAAATGCCTTAGCAAGTATTGATTTTTTTATCAACTCTAATTTTTCAAATACTGCCTCTGCTGTTTGCTTAATGATATCTTCTTTGTTTACTAATGTTTTAATAACATCAACAATTACTTTTTGTTCTTCTTTGCTTGGTAAAGGTATCTCATATTTTAATAATTTCTTTGTCTCTATACTCTCTACCGTGGTGCCACTTTTCATGCACTTCTCACGAATATCCTTTTCAAATGCTGTACATGCCCAGTACATATATTCTTGTTGAATTTTTTCAGGAATAACTGCTTTTAAGTCCTGATTAACAGTAAATGGAACATTTACCATGCAAATCGGCAAAGTACGTCTCAATATTCCGCTTCTCATAACAAACAATACAGCAGGTTTATCACAATACTGTGCAGAAGAATTATTTACCCCCTCCTGCGTTATGTGAAGCAGACTGTCTTCAAGTAATCTATCTTTCATATCTTTTGAAGTGATCCATAGAATTGTACCACCATCCCAATATTCATTTTTACTGGTTGTTGGTGTTCCACCGCCAAACCAGGTACCACACTCTTTCAAAGAAATAGTTTTCCAGTCCATTCTTGAAATGCCATGTTTTGTTCTCCATCCTTTGGTCAATTCACCAGAAACTGCCTTCTGCAAAATAGAAGTCTTTCTAACTTCATATGCATCAACCACAAACTGTACTTTCTCCTTTACCTCATCCAATTTAGCAAACAAGCTCTCAATTCGATCTACAATGCGCTGCTGTTCTGATAATGGCGGTAATGGTACGGGAGAATTTGTAATATATTCTGCTCTAATATTATTTATGTTTACTCCGCTCGCTAAGGAACGAATTCTTTCTCTGTAAATTTGAGATTGAAAATAATAATCTACATACCGTTTGCAAACCTGTTCTTTAGGTCTAACTAATGTCAAGAATGCTCCAAATGACACATCAGAATAACTAACAAATGATATTCCTGCTCTTCCTATTACCTTTTTACTACCTGTTGACGCTACAATAACAATATCATTTTCTTGTAAGTACTGTTCAGGCTTAATCAGGGATTTATCTACATATATATTTTCTGCATCAATATCAATTGCTCCTTCTAGAATGTTACCACCACGCATTACAAGACAATCATTTTCACACTTAACCGAATGACCTGCATGCTTTTTATACGAAACTCCTCTATATAAGTCTACAAGATTTCCCGCTGTAACCCAACACCAATTCCCCGGTACTTCATACGGCTGCTCCTTTGCAGGCACCAATGCCCGCTCCAGCTTCTCCTCTAACGTCAGCTTTTCTTTCTTCTTTGCTCTCGCCATACTACACCTCTGTACTTTCCAGAGATTTCAGCTCCCTTACCACACTCTTTAACAAATCAACCGCTTCCTCCAACTGGGCAATACATGCTTCCCCGCTTTCAATCGGGTCAGGCAAATCATCATAATCTAATACGGAATCGTCACGAATGAAACCTTTATCCAGTGTATTCCCCAATTCCTCTCTGGTAAATACGTTCCATCTCTCATCTTTTACCGCATGGCGGTCTTCTGCAGTATATGCCGTTATAAAATCCTTGAAATGGTCATATCTCAGCGGATTTGTCTTTCCAAAAGACGGCATATTGGTTCTAAGGTCGTAAAACCATACTTCCTCTGTATTATTTTGGTCGGCTGTTCCTCTTGTAAAAAACAGTACGTTCGTCTTGACTCCCTGTGCATAGAAAATACCTGTCGGAAGACGGAGTACCGTATGCAGATTGCATTTATCCATAAGGTCTGATCGAATCCGCTCACCTTCACCATCTGCAAATAATACATTGTCCGGTAACACAACCGCTGCCCTCGCCTTACCGTCCGTTTTTAGAGATCGGTAAATGTGTTGTAAAAAGTTAAGCTGCTTATTGCTTGTCTGGTAGGTAAAATCATCCCGATTTGCCCGCTCCCCGCCTTTCTTTGTTCCAAATGGCGGATTAGTTAGCACAACGTCAAATCCACTCATCACCTTACCCTGATTGGACAGTGTATCACACAAATAAATCTTTCCTTCAATATCATGAAGCATCGCATTCATCAGGGCCAGCCTGTGTGTTTCATGTACCAGTTCCGCTCCTGTAAATGCCTCCTTCTGTTCAAATTCTGCTTCTTCTTCCGTTAAATCCATCCAGTCATTGGTATGTTCTTTTACATAGCGGTCAGCCGCAATCATAAATCCAAAAGTACCACATGCAGGGTCATTACATCGCTCACACGGCTGTGGTGCGATCAGTTCTGTCATAACATCAATAAGTACCCGCGGTGTGAAATACTGTCCCGCACCGGATTTCTTTTCATTTGCATTTTTCTCCAGCAGACCCTCATACAGATTGCCCAGACCTTCTTCTTTTGCCGAATACCAGTCTAATTCATCAATATTTGTAATGATTTTCTTAAGGTTTGCCGGTTCCTCAATATTACTTCTTGCCCCCTGATAAATCTCCTGCACGCGTCCGGTACAGTTTTCACCAAGCTCCCTAAGCAATTCCTCGTAAAAACGCTTCAGTTCCATGCCTTCTTTCGTTTTTAATATATCCCAACGATAACCTTCCGGAATATTTTTTTCGGAACCCGTTTCTTTTGCCATTTTTAAAAACAAAATATACGTCAGCTCTGTCACATACTGATGATAGGTTATCCCATCGTCACGAAGCACATTACAAAGATTCCACAATTTCGATACAATTTCTGCATTTGTCATAATATAATTCCTTCCTTATGCGGTATACATATGGTTGTTGATTTCATCGATAATTGCATCCAGTTTATTTCCAAATGCCTTATTTATCGCTGCATATCCGCCTTTAATTTTAAACTGCGGCGCTTCAAAAGATTCCTTGTTCAACACAACTTCTTTTAGCAGATATGCTTCTATCCGCTCCAGCCAATTGAGCTGTACCCTGCTTAATTCCGGATGCGCTGCCTTCGTCTTTTCAATAGCAGAATGAATCCTTTCTTCTTTGCTGATTAATGCATCCCCAATACTTTTCTGACGAATAAAACTGATAATATCTGCGGCAATATCTTCATTTGTCATCTGTTTCCATGCTGTCTGAAGCTTTGTTTCGCTGAAATTATTCCTATCAAGAATCAATTTCAACTCTCTTAATGACTTTCTGGTCATTTCTTTCGGTCTGGTTGCTACAATATTAAGCGCTGCAATTTCATTGATATTATTATCTATAAAATCATGAAACTCTCTTAAATAATCCTCTGGTCTTACAGCATCCCCATACCCTCTTTCATGGCTGGTAATCTCATCCTGTGCATCACTGATAAACTTTGATCTTTCCTGATGAATTCCCCGCACATAGGCAAATGCCTCCCGACTCTTTTTTACTGTTTCAACCGCTTTATCAATCGGCATATTACGAAGTGCATCTGCAAAACTTTCCGGTGATTCGCCGCCGGACAAAGATTTGAATTGCTCTCTGAATTCATCTGTCATCTTGTTTTTGTTTCTCATAATTTTAGCGATAATGACATCAACTTGATTCCTTCTTGCTCTGTCACTTTCCAGATGATCTATTCCATCAATCAAATCATCAAAACCCGCTGTCTGATTCACCACAACTGGTTTCATAGTGGAGACCGGATCTAATGCCTGATATACTCCTACTGCATCATATATCTCAAAATGATCTTTCCCAATCTCTGGACACAGTCTGGTGGCACGCCCAAGCATCTGTTCAAAAAGGATTCTGGAACGGATTCTGCGCAGAAATACCAAATTCACTATTTCTTCCACATCAATGCCTGTGGTCAACAAATCAACTGTTACAACGATATTGGGAAAGGTCTCATTCTTAAAGCGCCGGATTGCTTCCTTGATTTTAACAGGATTTCCATTTTCAATAGAGCCCGTAATCTTCATAACAGCTTCTTCACTGACTCCCTGCTCTGAATAATAGTCCTTGAGAATTCTTGTAATCATATCTGCATGGGCATCATCAACTGCAAATATGAGTGTTTTGCCTTTTTCGTTCGGATCAATATCCTTGGCAATTTCTGCCAAAACAGTTTCATTGAAACTCTTCGTAACAACCTTTTTGTTAAAATCCTCCACCTCAAATTTCAAATCGTCTTCCAGTTCATCACTGTTCATAACAGTATTTGTCACAGGATCATAAATAGGTGCGGTACTTCCCGCCTCAAATACAATGCCTTCCTCACTCAGTTTTGTCCTGATAATATGAGGTGCATCATGATCTACCAGATATCCGTCCACTACAGCCGTACGGTAATTATAAGAATATACCGGTTTCCCGAAGATCTGTGTCGTATGAAGCGCAGGCGTGGCAGTAAGGGCAATTTTAACCGCATCAAAATAATCAATGACTGCCCGGTACTTGCTGCGAAAATCATCCTGATTACGGTAAAGCACTTCGTCTTCGTCCATTTCTTTATCCAGAATATATCCCCTGTGCGCTTCATCTACAATAATGCAGTCGTAATCCGACACTCCTATGCTGACGTCCGATTCATTGTAAAGAATACGTTTTACCAGACTCTGAACCGTAGCAATATGTACACGAGTGTCCTTTTCAAATTCTTTTTCGCTAAGATCTTTGATATCATATAATTGATTCAGCGTTTTTAAATCTTCCAGTTTTACCTCTTTGAAGGTATCCATTGTCTGATCTCCAAGTGATGTTCGGTCAACCAGATAGAGGATTCTTTTAAACCTTTTCGCAGACAAAAAACGGTATATCATGCCAAGAACCGTTCTTGTCTTTCCGGTTCCTGTCGCCATAGCAAGCAGCACCGTATTTTTATGGTCCGCAATGGCTTTCTCTGCTGCCCTGACTGCTTCTACCTGATAGTAACGCAGTCCCAATCCATTTGAATCCTCTAACAACTCATACCCAGTAGCCGCAAGTTTTCTATCCGCTTCTGCAATGTCTCTTTCCAAATCCTGTTCCATCCCCTGAGGGCTTGGCCATCCTGCCAAAGCTTTTGATGTATGAAAGGGCTGTCTGGTATCTAAAAACCAAATGCCGGACATTTCTTCATATTGTTTTATGTAATCCCTGCCGTTCGTCGCAAAAAGGAACGGAACCTTATACTCGCCATACTGTTTCAGCACATATTTTTCATGCTCTGCCTTAATCATTCTCGCATACTCTTTACACTGTCCATCCAGTACTGAGGAAATATTCGTATGTTTCTTCTTCGCCTCAATAATGCCAACCATTTTTTCTCCGATAAAGAGTGCATAATCTGCATACCCTCCATTGCCTGTCTTGGAATCGGTAGGCCATTCTGCAATCGCAAGATTTTTGCCTTTGGCAGGACGAACTCCTTTGGAATAACGGATTTCATCCGTATCTGCATCCCAGCCAACCTTCCGAAGCTGCTCGTCAATCAATTCTCTCGTCTGTGCTTCGGATAGTTTTACATTCATCGCTTTTTTATGAGCAATTGCCCTTCTTACATGATCCGATTTCCCGTCCTTTTGAATTCGCTGCAATTCAACAAGCAGCGTTTTGTTTCGCTCCTCCAACTCCCTATTTTCCTTTTCCAATTCATCCAGACTAATTGTAAGGTCCACTGGTTGGACATAGCCTACAGGATTGTACTCATAATCTCCATATGTCTGCATATACCATACACAAAGTTCATACAAAAGCGGCAGATTATTTAATGCCTTTTCACTCTCGTCTGCTCCGTTATGGGCTGCATTATTACGGTCTATTCGCAAAATATATAATGTATTGTCAATCTCATGCGGCAGTAATTCGTTCTTCTTTAACAGGCGAATACGATTTGCATGTGTATTGTCATAATTCGGCTCCTTTATCCCATCATAAGCAAGCATATATTTTACCATTACTTCTGCTAACATTCCCTGCTTTATCATAGATGTGTTAGGATCTGAGTAAACGTATTTCTCGGACAGACTACCTAGTCTTGCCAAGTCGCACCAACGCGTTTCAAGAAAGGTAAAATTGCTCATTCTCACGCCTCCTCTAATTTTCTATTAATCTCCTCTATCCACCCACTGTCATCACTCTCAAACAGCTTAATAAACTTTCCAAAATTACTGCTTCCAGTAACAGAATCATCCGAATCCAAATTCCTCACTCGCTGGCGCATATCACCATAATTCTCCTCAGTAACATGTTCCATAACTTCTTGAATCTGATCTGCTCTTCCTTTGTAATTCTTCACCCCGATATATTCCTTTATCAAGGGAGCATTCATCGGTTTTGCCGGAGATTTCAGATTTTCATCGGTCCAATGCTTGGATATAATCTGCATTGTACAGGGATTACCAAACATAATCACTTCATCTGCAGCATTATCCACACTGTGAAACTCATTAATCTTGCGTTTAATGTCCTCATACTGCTCATGAGGTTTCTTTTCCGTATCACAAAATACAAGCACTAGTTCGTCTGCTCCATTTTGATATCGGTCCTGATACCTCGCAGGGATATTTCCATTGCCACCAGCATTAACTAATGAAATGTCATATTGCTCGTTCCACACTTTCAAATCTTTCAAGCGTTTAAGATACTCATATTCCTCATTGCCTTCGCAGATAATGCAGATTTTGTGATTATCCAAAAACTTAGGGAGCTTTTTTGGCATCGGCATCATCCCCCTTTACATCACCTTTAATACTAAACAAAGAGTTAATCAATTCCGGATCAGGTAAAGCACCAAGTGCACCTTTCCTATATTTTTCCATAACATCCGTCGTATCTCTCACTCCCTGCTGTGCAGTAAAATCAGCAAGTGAATATACATATACACCTTCTTCATCCTTATGAACAAACCAAATCTGCTCCTTCCGAAACATTCTCTTACAGTCCATAAGGTTAATATCATGTACTGTAAATATCATCTGTGCACTTGTATTCAATTCATTATTAAACATCGCAACAATCGCCCTGGTAAGCTTAAAATGAATACTGCTATCCAACTCATCTATAACTAGAATTCTGCCCTGTTCAAGTGCTTCAATAACATAGCTGGCAATAGCCGCAATCTTCTTTGTTCCTGTGGAATCAAATAACATGCTTGGTACATGAACTCCTTTATATGTGGAAATCAGTCTAATCTGATCCATAATATTTTCTGGAATATCAAGTACTTTCTCGTCCGGCTTTTCATCATCTTCACCAGTTTTCAGTTGTATTTTATCCATGTCCACATATTCAAAGTTATCCATATACAAATCTGCATTTTTTATGAACTCAACAACCTTTTGCTGTAACTGATTCTTATTCTTCATAAGTTCAATCGTATGCTGCATAGGTATGTTATTCATATTGATGATATCAATTTTTTCAGCAAATCCAACAAGAATCTGCTTCATCTCGCTGATATGTTCAAATTTACTTGTATCTATTACATAACATAGCAAATTATTTTTCGATACAACTGGAATCATAGTCTGCACAGCTTCATCAATACATTCATATAGTTCACTGATGGTATCCTTTTTCAACCAGCAAACTTCCTTTTCATTGTTATACTGATCTTTGAATATCTCAGAAAATGATTCATATATATATTCTTCTTTTTCTGCGTCATACTTAAAGTCATAAGAAAACTTTCTTCCAGATGACATAAATGTTACACCTAACTCACATACATCACTCTCAGTAAATATATTAGGCATTAAACCATTTTTCTTATTTAAAAGCACTCTCTTTATTGCCCTAATGCACTTAATCAAACAGGTTTTTCCTACATTGTTTGGACCATATATTCCTACCGTTTTAAGCACATTAAAATTTTTCTCTTTATGAACATTGGCTCCAAATTTCTTATTTCGCATATCTGCTTTCATTGAAAATGTAATGTCATCCTTAAATGCATAACAGTTTTTTGCTCTTACCTCTATAATCATGGCTCATTCCTCCAAGTCACTTTTCATCTTTCCTTATCATTATTGTATCATAAAATATTTTTTATGCAACTTTTTTTCACGAAAAATATATATTTTTATGAATTAATGATATTTCACACAGCAAACAGGCAGCCTCTCAGCTGCCCCTCTACATATGCACTACACAACATTAGTTTCATTCTCTAATCTCACTCAATGCAATTTGCCTCTATACTTTCTTGATTGAAAGCAGAAGTACAATCTCTTCTTAACAGAATAAATATTTTCTATGGGACTGCCTATTTCCCGACAGCCCCGGTCCTTACAAGTTCAGAAATTTCTCAGGAAAACAATCCTTTGAAAAAGTCTATGATAGAACGGAAAAATCCTGCCACCTTATCAAAAAATCCCCCCGCATCAATGTGAGACAGCTTATCGTATAGCTCCTGCGCCTGATCTTTGATGGAATCCAAATCAAGATCCAGACTTCCAATCTTCTGCAGCAATTCCACAAGCTGTGCAATCTCATCTTCTGACAAGTGAATATCAAATTCGCCGCACGCCTTATCAATGACCTGGCGGATATCACTTTCAGAACTTAAATTTTTCCCAATCACTTCCTGTTTCAGATAAGCGATCAGTTCTTCCGCTTTCTCTGAATCTCCTACCGTATCCGCCAAATCACCAGTTAAAACAAGCTCGTTCAATGCCGTATCCATACTCTGTTCTGTGACCTTCTCTCCAGTCATATCTGAATATGCTTTCATAACTCCTACCAGGGCTGCTGTTCCTGAAATTGGAGAAGGTCCTGCCACAATAATGTCTGCATCCGTGATCCCTGCCGTTATCAGTGCATTTTTATACATTCCAATGGTGCAGTAGGAAATGTTCTTAGTCGTGATATTAATTCCGTTTCCCTTATCTCTCTTCACCACCAGAACAGAAGAAAGTGAACGTGTGCCAATCTTATCAGCCGCCACATATTCTCCCAGATACTGATGTTCTTCCTCATTTGTAATATAAATGACATCGTAATCTTCCAGTTCTGCCGGATTGATCCCCAGAAGGCTCAGTACGATATTCTTCTGTCCTTGCGTCAAATTGGCTCCCAGGGCAAGGTAAGGTTTATCTTCCTTAGTAATTGGCTCTGTTACTTCACCTTTCTGTCCAGAGGCATCCACAGCATCCTGGTCCGCCCCGCTGCCATCTGTTTCCGGCTCTTCTATAGAGCTGCCATCTGTTTCCGGCTCTCCCTCTTTCGCTTCTTTCGGAGAACCGCCGTTACCTTCGTCCATGGTGTCTTCGTCTGCTTCTGGCTGGGCGCCTTCGTCGTTCTCCTGCGGGCTTTCACCCATCTCTTCCAGCAGAGCTGCTTTGCTCTGGCCGCTTTCCTCTTCCGCATAAATATGCGCTGGCTGTAAAACTGCTATCGCACAAGCCAAAAACAGCACTGCACATTGTTTGATATGCTTTTTCATAGTCTCCTCCATTCTGCACGCTAACGTACGATTATTTTTACAAATGCTTTCTTAACCATTTGTAAATATCTTCATAAACAATTTCCTTATCCGTCTCGTTTAAAATCTCATGACGGTCGCCAGAATACAGCTTCCAGGTGATATCTTTTATCCCAGCTTTCCGATAAGTATCAAAAGCTGTCTTTACACCTGTACCATAATTTCCCACCGGATCATCTTCACCAGAGACGAAAAACATAGGAAGGTCCCTGGGAATCGACTGGATATTTCCTTTTCGATTGATGAAATGAATCGTGTCAAATAAATTATAAAATCCATTTAATGTAAACTTAAACGTACAGCAGGGATTGCTGTTGTACGCTTTTACAATTTCTGCATCCTTAGTCAGCCAGGAGTCTGTGCTTCCAGCCTGAAACCTTTTATTATTTCCGGAAAAGACCTGCTGGTCCACCAACGGGCTGCGGTAATGCCAGCCTTTAAACAGCGCCAGAAATCTGCACAAAGCCTTGCCCGCTGCCACAGTAACCGTTTTCTGCGTGCCGGTTCCCATAATAACAGCTCCTGCAAGTCCTCTTCCATACTTTGACAAATACTTGCGCAGCAGAAAAGATCCCATACTATGTCCCAACATAAAATAGGGAATGTCCTGGTATTCTTTCTGCATCTGCATACGGAGAAAATTTAAGTCCTCCACCACCAGATCGCTTCCTTTTTCTGGTGCAAAAAATCCCCAGTCATCCTGAGAAACCACAGACAAACCATGTCCCAGATGGTCGTTGCCAGCAACTACAAATCCTTTTTCTGTCAAATACTCTGCAAAAGGCTCGTACCGCTCCACGTATTCTATCATCCCATGGCTGATCTGCAGAATTCCTGCAATCTCTCCCTGGTCCGGCTTCCATACTATTGCATGGATCTGTGTTCTTCCATCTGCCGATGGATATTTAAACGCAATTTTTTTCATACGCCCTGTCCTTTCCTGCCTAAAATGTGTTTAAAAATGTCCTCAGCTTATGCATATTTTTTCACTACAATCTGGATATTTTCTCTGCCAAGATATGTATTAATTTCTGGATAATATACAAAAGAAACCAGTATTCCGCTGTCTCTTCCGGCAAGCGCCGCCTCCAGCGCCTGGCGACCGTATTTTTCTTCTAAATATGACAATAGCCCTTCTGCCTTTCCAAAATATACTGCCGTAAATGCTCCGCCTCCAGCGCTTTGCACCTGCATCCTGCACACATTTTGTTTCTTACCCAAAATCCGCATAGATAAAATTCGAATATTCTTGTCCGCAAACACTGGTTTCTCATTTGCCTTTCCAAACGGTTCCAGAATATTCAGTTCCTCAATCAGTTCCCTGGTAATATAATCCAGAGGCATTGGAACATCAATTACTATTTTTCCTCTCAAATCATTATCGGTCAATGTCGTAATTTCATTTAATTTCTGCCGGAAAAGCGCTACATTTTCTTCTGGCAGAGATAAGCCTGCTGCCATGGGATGGCCTCCATATTTCGAGAACAGTTCCTTACATTTCGTCATTTCTTCATACATAGAATACTGCTCAATGGAACGCCCGGAACCTTTGACCCCTTCCTCTGATCTGGTAAGCACAAATACCGGACGGTTATACTGTTCGCGAATACGTCCGGCAATAATTCCGGCCAGGCTTTCATGGCAATCTGGCAGATATATCACCAGTATCTTATCCTCTTTGAGAGAGGTATGCTCCACCAGTTCCTGCGCCTGTAAAACTGCCTGTTCTGTCATCTCCTTACGGCTCACGTTCAGATCATACAGCTCTCCGGCAAACTCTTCCGCCTCAAATACATTCTCTGCCAGCAGCATTTGGAGGGCACGTTTTGCCGTATCAAGGCGTCCACTGGCATTCAGGCAAGGCCCCAGCACAAATCCAATGTGATAAGCCTTAATTCCTCCGGGCGGAATCTGGTTGCGCGCAGCCAGGGCACGTATCCCATAATTTTCGGTACAGTTTAAAGCCTTTAATCCTTCCTTCACTATAATACGGTTTTCTCCCTGAAGATCCATCACATCTCCCACTGTGGCAAAGGCTGCATTTTCCAAATAGCAAAAAGCTTCTTTTTCTGGAAATCCCATCTCCTGGTACAATACCTGTACCAGCTTAAAAGCCACCGCTGCGCCGCACAGTCCTTTAAACGGATACGGACAGTCTGGCTGCTTGGGATTTACCACTGCATCTGCCGGAGGAATCCGGTAAATCCGTTCTCCGTCTTCCTGTTCTTCATAGGGCACCTCATGATGATCTGTCACAATCACTGTCATTCCCATCTCTTTTGCCAGCTCAATTTCCTGGTATGCTGCAATGCCGTTATCACAGGTCAGCAGTATGTCAATTTCTTCTGAATGAGCCTGGCGGATCAGCCGTTCATTAACGCCATAGCCGTCTGTAATCCGGTCAGGAATCTCATAGTCTACCTGCGCCCTGCATCGTTTCAAAGCAGAATACAGAATATAGACAGACTGTATGCCGTCAATATCATAATCTCCCAGAATCCGAATCCGCTTATTTTTCTTGATATTTTCCTGCAGCAGCCTGGCTGCCCGCGTGATATCCTTCATCTGTCCAGGATCATGAAGCTCCTTTAATGTTCCATGGAGATATTCTTCCATGGCCTGATCTCCTATCACTTCCCGGTTGCGGATGATCCTGGCGGTCACCTGGTCAATGCCAAACCGCTTCGCAATGCCTTTAAAATCTGCCTTTTTCGCAGAAACTACCCATTGTTCCATTTTCTATATTCCTTCTTCATATTCTACACTGCAGAGTGTCAATCCTTTTGCAGGCATGGTTATTCCCGCATGGCTGCGCACACCCTCTTCCAAAATGCCGGCAACATCCTGGGGCTTTTGTTTTCCCAGCCCGATTTCAACCAAAGTTCCTGCAATAATGCGCACCATTTGATACAGAAATCCGTCCCCTGTAATCACAATATCAACTTCTCTCTGTTTTTTCTGAATGTCAAGCCGGTAGACAGTCCGTATCGTAGATTTCTTTTTCGATGCTCTGGCGCAAAATCCTGCAAAATCATGAGTGCCCACAAGATACTCCGCTGCTTCTTTCATTGCCGCAAGATCCAGAGGTTCTTTGAGCTGGTACATCCATTTTCTCTCAAATACATTGGGATCAGCACTGTTGAAAATCCGATAACAATACGTCTTCTTCCGCGCTGAAAATCTGGCATGAAAATGTTCTGGCGCCTCTTGTATCTCTGTCACACCGATATCCTCTGGCAGATAATGATTGACATATTCCTTAATCTCCCAGGGCTCCATTTTCACGGTAAGATGTACATTCGCTGTCTGCCCCGCCGCGTGAACTCCGGCATCTGTCCTGCCAGATCCCTGCACCTGTACCGGACTGCCTTCCAGTGCAGAAAACACACTGTTTAATTTGCCCTGAATTGTCACATCTGTACTTTTCTGGCTCTGCCAGCCTTTATAACGGGAACCGTCATATTCTATAATCATTTTATAATTCTTCTGTTTCATCTCTGAATCCCTCTGCTGTCATTATTTCTCCCTGCATCATAGCAAAATATAATGACTTTTTCAAGAAAATATGATAGGATGAAAAACAGGTGCAAAATATTTATACCAGAAAGGGAACCGGCCATGAATCCATTTGATTTAATCGCATTATTAAAAAATCATACCATATATATTCAAACACACAATTTTCCAGACCCGGACGCTATCGCAAGTGCTTTTGGGCTCCAAGAGTTCCTCTCTTATCACGGTATTTCCGCCGATCTTTGCTATGACGGAAAAATCGACCGCCTCAGTGCAAAGAAGATGCTGGAAACTTTCGGTATTACCATGTTATCCAAAGATAACCTGCCAGATATGAAGGCTGACGATTACATTGTACTTGTGGACTCTCAGAAAAATAACAGCAATGTAACAGACTTGATCGGCGATGAAGTGGCGTGTATCGACCATCATCCTATATTTTTTCCTTATGAGTATCAATATCAGGACATCCGCCCAGTAGGTTCCTGTTCCTGTATGATCGCTTCCTATTTCCAGAGTACTGACACCCCGCTCAGTCCAAAATGTGCAGCTGCTCTCGCCTATGGCATTAAAATGGATACAGCCGATTTTACCCGGGGAGCCACATCACTGGATATGGAAATGCTGGCTTTTCTGTTCCAGCACGCAGACTGGAAACTGGTGGTAAACATGTACAGCAATACCATGGAATTTGACGACCTGCGTGCCTACGGCGCTGCCATCCAGAATATACAGATTTTTGACCGGACAGGCTTTGCATACATTCCTTTTAACTGTGCCCAGGCATTAATCGCCATTATCTCTGACTTTATCCTGTCGTTGGACGTAGTGGACATTGCTGTCATTTACGGCATACAGACAGACGGCATCCGTTTCTCCATCCGCAGCGAACAGGAACAAATACATGCCGGCAATCTTATCGCCCGTGCCCTGCGCTCCTGGGGCAGCGGGGGCGGACATCCTTCTATGGCAGGCGGCATGATCCCTTCTGAAAATCTAGCCTTGCTTGGAGAAGATATTCATGCTTCTATTCAGGATGCATTTATGCAGGTTATTTCACACATAGAGAAAAAAGGACTGCCGCACTAAGCATGTTTCAAAGGCATGCCTGTTAACAAGCTTCAAAAGGGGCTGCTGCAAAAACAGCAGCAGATATCATACAATCCATCTTGGGAATCGTATATATCGTATCTGCCTGCGTTTTTGCGGCAGCCCCTCCGCCTGCGGCGGATGCTTCACGGCATATTTCAGAAGAACAAACAGAACCTTTATATTATCACAACAATATAAATTACAGCTCGCAATTATTTACGGTTCTCGGGAAGGGCACCACATCTCTGATATTTGTCATACCTGTCAGATACATGACACACCGCTCAAATCCCAAGCCAAAACCTGCATGTCTTGCAGAGCCGTATTTGCGCAGATCCAGATAAAAGTCATAATCATCCTGGTTCAATCCCAACTCATTCATGCGCTGGCACAATTTCTCATAATCATCCTCTCTCTGACTTCCACCAATGATCTCGCCAATTCCAGGAACCAGACAGTCTACGGCCGCAACTGTCTTATTGTCTGGATTCAATTTCATATAAAATGCCTTAATTTCTTTGGGATAATCTGTCACAAATACCGGACGTTTAAATACTTCCTCCGTGAGATAGCGCTCATGTTCTGTCTGCAGGTCAGCCCCCCAGGATACCTTATATTCAAACTTGTCATTATTTTTCTCCAGAATTTCAATGGCTTCTGTATAGGTCACATGTGCAAACTCGGAATCTGCCACATGTTTCAGACGCTCCAGCAATCCCTTGTCCACAAAATTATTAAAAAACTGCATCTCTTCCGGCGCATGCTCCAACACGTAATTGATAATATATTTAAGCATGCTCTCTGCCAATATCATATCGTCCTTGAGATCTGCAAATGCAATTTCCGGTTCGATCATCCAGAATTCTGCCGCATGTCTGGTAGTATTGGAATTCTCTGCCCGGAAAGTCGGCCCAAAGGTGTAAATATTTTTAAAAGCCATAGCATAGGTCTCACCGTTTAGCTGTCCGCTCACTGTGAGATTCGTAGGCTTGGTAAAGAAATCCTGTGAAAAGTCCACAGTCCCGTCATCATTTTTGGGAATATGATTCAGATCCAGCGTAGTTACCTGAAACATCTCTCCAGCGCCCTCGCAGTCACTTCCAGTTATAATCGGCGTGTGCACATATACAAAATCTCTTTCCTGGAAAAATTTGTGGATCGCATAGGCAATCAAAGAACGCACCCGAAATACTGCTTCAAACGTATTGGTTCTTGGACGCAGATGAGAAATCGTCCGCAGATATTCAAAACTGTGGCGTTTCTTCTGCAACGGATAATCTGGCGTAGATTTTCCCTCTATGATCACTTCTTCTGCCTGAATCTCAAAAGGCTGCTTCGCCTCTGGGGTCGGGACCAGTTTCCCGGTAACGATAATTGCAGCCCCCACATTTAACTTTTCCACTTCAGCAAAATTCGCAAGCCCATCGTGATACACCACCTGAAGCGGTTCAAAAAAAGTTCCGTCATTTACCACAATAAACCCAAAATTTTTAGAATTGCGGACGCTTCTTACCCATCCCCCGATACTTACTTCCTGTTCCAGATATTCTTCCTTTCTACGGTACAGATCCTTAATGTTAATCAATTCCATAACTCTTCTCCTTATTCATTCTTTTGCAGATCCTGTGTTTCGGCAGACCCTGCTTCTTCATCAGCCGCCTTCTCACCGTCGTCCGCTTCTGGCTGTGCTTCTGCAGAATCTTGATTGTCAGCGGAGTCCGCCTGATCTTCATAGGTAACTTTGGCATTATCTATGAGCAGATCCATAGTTTTGTCACTGACATAGGCATTTTTTACATAATCCTCACCATATTGGTTAATCAGCGCTTCCTCACTTTCATAGCTGAAATCTGTCACTACGCTTTTCTTATATTCTGCATACCCTTCTTCATCCGCCTCAATGTTTTCCTTCTTGGCAATTGCCTCCAGAATCAGCTGGTTTTCAAGGCTTTCCTGCAGCATCTGCTCCACCTGTTTGTTAAAATCATCTTCTGTAGTCTGCATCTGGGTGTAATAATCTTCCATGGTCATGCCATAACTGGTTTCCACATTTGCCTTAAATTGTTCTTTGTACTCCTTAATTCTGGTATCCAAAAGTTCCTGCGGCACTTCCACCTTACAGGTCTCCCGCAGCTTCTCGAACAGTGCATTCTGAGTATCGGTCTTCTTATTCGTCTCATTATTGCTCTCAAGCTGTGCTCTCACTCCCTGTTTCATCTCTTCTACATTCTTATAACCCTGAGAAACAAAATTACTTGCCACATACTCGTCTGTCAGAGTATCATAAGTCATATCTACCTTCTTGACAATCTTATTGATGGTAACATTAAATACCACTGCCTGGCCTGCCAGCTCCTGATTTCCGTAATCCTCCGGAAATGTCAGATCTAATGCCACTTTTTCGCCAACTTTCTTGCCGACCAGTCCATCCTCAAATCCATCAATAAAACTGTCGGAACCAATTTCCAAATTGGCCCCCTGCGCCGTTCCTCCGTCAAATGCCACGCCGTCTTTCAATCCTTCATAGTCAATATTGGCGATGTCACCCTCTTCCACTGTGGTCTTATCTGTATCTTCATATGCAGGATAGGACGCCAATGTACTCTCAATATTACTCTTCACATCCTCCTCCGTCACTTCATAGCTGCCCAGAGCAACTTCCAGACCCATATACTCTCCTAACTGCACGCACTTCTCCACATCGTATTCCACCTGCTGGGGCTGGCTTACCGCGCCTGATTCCTCAGTATCATCTTTTGTATCTTCCTGAACATTATCCTGTTTGCTCTCTTCCTTTTTGTTCCCGCAGCCGCCAGCCAGCGTCATGGCACAGACAGCCAGAATCAATACTAATATTTTTTTCTTCATAAATATTTACCTTTCTTTCACAAAATATGAAATTACCTTTCTTCACAGTAATTAAGGATAGCACACTTTTTCTAAAATGGAAAGGCTTCCCTGTTACAAATCACAAATTAATCACAATCTCTCTGTGGTTTTTGTAAAAAATATGATAGAATATAGCATAATGAGGGACACACGCAGTGGGAAGAGTCCTTAGGTAATTGCGAAACTCAATAGTTTTGAGAATTTCATATACAACTCAAAAAAATTAAGAAGAAATATTTTAGCATATGAAACGCTAAGAAATGCATTTTAGCGCC
>Ga0224748_10018_pt1 | contig 31131 bp, 30 predicted proteins | sample LIM_F_Water_Neg_FD_182074 | JGI IMG/M metagenome (GOLD analysis project Ga0224748, IMG submission 182074) | Enriched cells from gastrointestinal tract of the lab mouse from Pacific Northwest National Laboratory (PNNL), Richland, Washington... | ecosystem: Host-associated > Mammals > Digestive...
TTTTATATACATTTAGTCTGATGATAGTAATTGTGGCAGTCTCCCACTTGCTGATTTATATATTACTTCCAACAGTATATAATTTTCGCCAACGGAATGAATTGGAAAATGATGTTGCAAAATTATGTGAAGATATGGCTGATACTCCAGATTCTGAAAGGCTTCCATTAGTGACTGAATTTGCGGGGAAATGGTGTGCCGATATTTCGGTCAGCTATGACGGCTATACCTATGAAACGAATTTACTGAATGCAAGTGAAACAGAGCGTTTGAATGGAGCTACGGAAGATGTAAATGTCATTGCGGAAAAATCAGACGGAAAGATAAAAATATCACTGTCCCAAAATCCCCAAGGTGGTGCAGATTTCTTTTATGTAGAAAGAATCCTGCCGAATGAAAACGGATATGTAAAAGCCACTGTATCAAGACAGCAAATTGAGGATGCGGTCAGTACAGTCATTATTATTTTACCCATTACTGCCTTTTTATGTACGCTTATTTCCATACTGTCCGCCTTGGTATATTCCCATATGCTCACGAAGCCAATCAAGCAAATTTCAAGTGCAACAAAGCAGATGCAGGAATTGACATCGGATATCCATTGTGAAATCCATACCCATGATGAAATTGAAATATTAGCAGATAATGTAAACAGCCTATATGATAATCTGCTAAAGACAATTCATGACTTGGAGCAGGAAATCCACAAGGTAGGAGAAATGGAAGTACAAAAAACAAACCTGCTTCGTTCAGCTTCCCATGAATTAAAAACCCCCGTTACTGCCGTAAACGTCATGTTGGAAAATATGATTTTGAATGTGGGGAAATACAAAGACCATAGCGTGTACCTGCCAAAGTGCAAAATTCTGATGGAACAACTATCGGCAATGATTCGGGAAATTCTTGACGTGTCAAAGTTTGAAAAGCCACAGAACGGAGAGGATGAAGAAATTGACTTATCCGAACTGATTCCGCAGGTGCTTCCGCCCTATGCGATTATTGCCAAGTCAAAAGGGATTTGCATAGAAACGGATACTTACGAAAAACTTTCGATATGCTATCCTCTCCCTATGATAAAAAAAGTAATCTCTAACCTACTGGCTAACGCTGTCTCCTATACCCCCAAGGGAGGCAGCATAAGAATTTATATAGCAAATCAAAAACTGATTCTGGAAAACGAATGTGTCCCGATTCCCCAGAAATACCTAACCCACATCTTTGAACCGTTCTACCGTCCAGAGTACGGACGCAGCCCAGATACGGGCGGTAACGGATTGGGCTTATATATTGTTGACACAATCCTAAAAACCTTGCAGATTCCTTACACGTTTGCAGCCATAGAGGATAACAGCGGAATGCGTTTCACAATAGAATTTTAGCTAACTTGAAAGTTGCCTGCACAGAAAGCAGGCAGCTTTTTTTCTGCAATTTCATACGCCATTCATATTAGAATGATACCCCAATCACATGGGAGGGATAGAATCTATGGATATCAAGCGAAAGGAGGAACTGTTTTGAACGTCTACAAACGAGCATTACTTTATGTCATTAGAAAGAAAGGAAAGAGTTTGACACTTTTTCTGCTGTTGCTTTTAATAACAGTGTCGGTCATGGTGGGAATTTCCATTCGAGACGGAACGGCAAAAGCAGCGGAGAACTTGCGGACAACAATAGGTGCGTCCTTTACCATGAGCGGAAACATCAACAATCTGGACTTTTGTGACAACGAAGCAGGATATACTGCTGAAAAAATCCCTATTTCCCTTAATACAGTGGAACAGATAAGAAATATAGAGGGCATAAAGATTTACAATGCCGAACAGCACACTTCTGTCACTGCCGAGGGAATCTACTATCTTTCTGGAATGCCAAGCGGCAGTCTTTCCGCTAATACGGAAACTGCCTACCAGACGGATTTTATAAACGGAATACTGGAATTAGCGGAGGGCAGGCATATTACGGAAGATGACAGGGACGTAGCACTTATCAGCGATAAACTGGCGACAGAGAATCATTTACAAGTTGGCAGTGAGCTTATTTTGAAATCTGCTTCTGGTGACTGCGAGGAACAAATCAAGGTCTTGATTGTAGGTCTGTATTCCAGTGACGGGAAGATGGAATATGATAATGACACCATTTTCACAACCCACGATGTTTACTGGAAACTGTTTGGGCAAAAACCATTTGGATATTCTGGAAATGTAACTTTCTATGTGACAGACCCAAAGGAATTGAATCACATTGTGGAGCAGGTACAGCAGATAACATCTATCCAATGGGAGGATTACTTTATCCGCATCAATGAATCCGAATACAAGGCAGTTGCATATCAGATTCAGACAATGGAACGGCTTACGGAAATACTGATTATTGTAATTGCAGGAGTTGGCTTTATCGTAGTAGCCCTTGTGCTTGCAATGAGAATAAAGAATCGGATACACGAAGCAGGGATATTCCTTTCCGTTGGCGAATCCGCTCCCCAGATTATGCTACAGCTTATTTGTGAAATCTTTATGATTACTGTTTTGGTGTTTCTTGTATCACCCATGTTGGGACGGTTCATCGTGGGACAAGTAGAAGCTGCCCTAAAAAATATGGGAACTGTAATTGCAATGTCAATTTCCCTAAAAACGATAGCTCTGCAATTCCTATTAGAGACACTTATTATCGTGCTGCTGACCGCCAGAGAGCTTCAGCACGTTTCGTCTGCTTTCTTCCTCGGTTAGTCCCATACGCTCTAAAATGGGCATAGGCGGCACCTTTGAGGTAAGAGCCACATTTTCTCTCGGTGTCAAATAGTCTATCAGATTGTAGCTCTGGAAGATAAATGCAACGTGATTCTTGCGGTGTGCCGCAAGTCCAGTCTTTTCAATATCCTCACCGTTGTATAAAATCTGTCCGCTCTGGGGACTGTCCAGACCTCCAAGCAGGGAGAGCAGGGTAGTTTTTCCGCAGCCCGACGAGCCGAGGATTGCATACATTTTGCCTGCTTCTAATTCTGCATTTACACTTTTTAATACGTTTCGCTTATCGTCATAGGAATAGCGGATGTTACGAATTTCCATAATGCTCATTGAAAATACCTCCTTAACTCATCTGTGATAGAATTTTTTTAGGCTTCATCTGTATGACTGAAATGGATGCCGCTGAAACGGAAAACGCTATCAGTAACGTACCGAAAATATAGATATATAGCAAATAGTCGGGACTGACAGTTACTTGAACAGATTCCAGTGTTTCCACATTAGAAGTGTCGTATGGAATATACTGTCCTGTTATATCAAGGTACTCTGTGCCATCGTCTGGCAGTTCTATTTCGGGCAGGGGCTGTGATTCAGACACTTGATGGAAAATCAAATCACTCACTCCTTGTGAAATGAGGTTGCTTGTAAAAAAGGATAATCCAAAAGCAACTATCGCTATCATCAGCACTTCTACCGTATACTGCAAAAGAATCCTGCTTTTTGAAATTCCGACAGAGAGCAGGATGCCAGTTTCATGCCGACGCTGCTTTATCCACATGGAAAGAATCAGTACCAAAATGCCCACACTCACCGCGACGCATCCGACAATCAGCCAGATAATCAGATTCTGCATAGCTGTCAATGGCGAAGCAACTGCTTCGTATGCGGAGTTATCCATTGTGAGGGTAAAGGAATCCCAGTCTAAATCAAGGGCTTTTATCTGGCTTGCGATTTTTTCCATTTCTCTGGGGTCATCCACATAAAAATCAACGCCGTTATCATACTGTATCACATCCCTCTGCATAATTTCCTGCATTGCCTTATGGTCAATAATCAGACGGTTACGCTTGTCCGTTGATGTAGTGTGGTATGGATTGGTATCTCCCTTATACTCGTAAATGCCAACAACTTTCAGTTTCACATCAGGATAATCACCGTTGTCAAAACAGCACTGTACGGTAATGGTATCACCAAGCTTTAAATTGTTTTTTTCCGCAATTGCCGAACTAATCAAAACAACATGGTCATCATCTTTCTTAATATGCCGTCCTTCTACCAACTGGAACGCTTTTCGGGTAAAGAAATTAAAATACTCTGAATTTGTGACAGATGGAAGCCTGCTGTCATCGATTTCTGCACCAAAACTAATCCCAGATATGAAATCAAAGTCTTTTGCATAAACATCCCCGTCACCTATGCCGTTATATGCTTTCACCCCGTCTATTGACATAATCTTTTGAATATCCCTGTCAGTAATGGGAGTTCCAACATATTCAACCAACATTCCACCTGCCGCCTGCTGATACCGCCAGTTTTTGTTATTGCTCTTATCTAATTCAAGGCGAATGCTCCCGCCTACGGACTGGCGCAGACTTAGGGCAGAATCGTCTGCCGCTTTGTATATGGATAATCCAGTCAGAATAAAGGTGGATATTGTAACCAACACCAAAAACAGGATAAGGGTTTTTGTCTTTTTCCGCATCGTATATAAAAATGCTCTCTTTAATGTACTCATGGCTTTTATCCTCCTGTCAGCTCATTTTTGATAAAATATCTTTTGGTTTCATTCGGGCAACTGGCAAAGCAGCCGTAACCACTGCAAGCACGATAATAAGTGTCTCTAATAGGAATTGCAGAGCTATCGTTTTTAGGGAAATTGACATTGCAATTACAGTTCCCATATTTTTTAGGGCAGCTTCTACTTGTCCCACGATGAACCGTCCCAACATGGGTGATACAAGAAACACCAAAACAGTAATCATAAAGATTTCACAAATAAGCTGTAGCATAATCTGGGGAGCGGATTCGCCAACGGAAAGGAATATCCCTGCTTCGTGTATCCGATTCTTTATTCTCATTGCAAGCACAAGGGCTACTACGATAAAGCCAACTCCTGCAATTACAGTAATCAGTATTTCCGTAAGCCGTTCCATTGTCTGAATCTGATATGCAACTGCCTTGTATTCGGATTCGTTTATGCGGATAAAGTAATCCTCCCATTGGATAGACGTTATCTGCTGTACCTGCTCCACAATGTGATTCAATTCCTTTGGGTCAGTCACATAGAAAGTTACATTCCCAGAATATCCGAATGGTTTTTGCCCAGACAATTTCCAGTAAATATCATGGGTTGTGAAAATGGTGTCATCATCATATTCCATCTTCCCGTCACTGGAATACAGCCCTACAATCAAGACCTTGGTTTGTTCCCCGCTGTCACCAGAAGCAGATTTCAAAATAAGCTCACTGCCAACTTGTAAATGGTTCTCTGCCGCCAGTTTATCGCTGATAAGTGCTGCGTCCCTGTCATCTTCCGTAATATGTCTGCCCTTCGCTAATTCCAGTATTCCGTTCATAAAATCCGTCTGGCAGGCGGTTTCCGTATTAGCGGAAAGACTGCCGCTTGACATTCCAGAAAGATAGTAGATTCCCTCGGCAATAACAGAAGTGTGCTGTTCGGCATTGTAAATCTTTATGCCCTCTATATTTCTTATCTGTTCCACTGTATTAAGGGAAATAGGGATTTTTTCAGCGGTATATCCTGATTCGCCGTCATGAAAGTCCAGATTGTTGATGTTCCCGCTCATGGTAAAGGACGCACCTATTGTTGCCCGCAGGTTCTCCGCTGCCTTTGCCGTTCCGTCCCGGATGGAAACTCCCACCATAACCGACACGGTTATGAAAAGCAACAACAGAAAAAGCGTCAAACTCTTTCCTTTCTTTCTAATGACATAAAGTAATGCTCGCTTGTAGACGTTCAAAACTGTTCCTCCTTTCGCTTGATACCCATAGATTCTATTCCTCTCATGTGATTGGGGTATCATTCTAATATGAATGGCGTATGAAATTGAAGATAAAAAGTGTGTGTCCTGACGCACCTCGCGCCGGAGCGCGGCTGCGACAGCAGCCATATTCCTTATGCGCGGAGTGCGCAAAAAAAGCTGCCTGTTTTCTGTGCAGGCAGCTTTCAAGCTATCTAAAATTCTATTGTGAAACGCATTCCACTGTTATCCTCTATGGCTGCAAACGTGTAAGGAATCAGCAAGGTTTTTAGAATTGTGTCAACAATATATAAGCCTAATCCGTTACCGCCCGTATCTGGGCTGCTTCCGTACTCTGGGCGGTAGAATGGTTCAAAGATGTGGATTAGATCTTTCTGGGGAATCGGGACACATTCGTTCTCGAAAATCAGATTTTGATTCTCTATATAAATTTTTATGCTACCTCCCTTGGGGGTATAGGAGACAGCATTAGCCAGTAGGTTAGAGATTACTTTTTTTATCATAGGGAGAGGATAGCATATCGAAAGTTTTCCGTAAGTATCCGTTTCTATGCAAAGCCCTTTCGACTTGGCAATAATCGCATAGGGTGGAAGTACCTGTGGAATCAGTTCGGATAAGTCGATTTCTTCATCCTCTCCATCCTGTGGCTTTTCAAACTTTGATACATCCAGAATTTCACGAATCATTGCCGCCAGTTGCTCCATCAGAATTTTACACTTTGGCAAGTACACGCTATGGTCTTTGTATTTCCCCACATTCAAAATCATATTTTCCAACATAACATTTACGGCAGTAACGGGCGTTTTTAATTCATGGGAAGCAGAGCGAAGCAAATTTGTTTTTTGTACTTCCATTTCTTCTACTTTGTGAATTTCCTGTTCCAAGTCATGAATTGTTTTGAGCAGATTATCATACAGGTTGTTTACATTTTCTGCCAATGCTTCAATTTCATCATGGGTCTGGATTTCACAACGGACATCCGATGTCAATTCCTGCATTTGCTTTGTTGCACTTGAAATCTGTTTGATTGGCTTTGTGAGCATATGGGAATATGCCAAGGCAGATAATATTGAAATAAGCGTACATAAAAATGCTGTAATAGGTAGAATAACAATAACTGTACTGACCGCATCCTCAATCTGCTGTCTTGATACCGTGGCTTTTACATATCCGTTTTCATTCGGCAATATCTTTTCCACATAAAAGAAATCTGTACCGCCTTTTGGATTCTGGGACAGTGATATTTTTATCTTTCCATCTGTTTCTTCCGCAATAATGTTCACCACTTCTGTAGTGTCAGAAGAATTCAAAAGTTCTGATTCACCTGCATTCAGTAAACTCATTTCATAGGTATAGCCATCATAGCATACCGAAACGTCAGCCCACCATTTCCCAGCAAATTTTGTCACTAATGGGAGTCTTTCCGAATCCGGCGTATTCGCTATTTCTTCACACAAGTTTGTTACATCGTTTTCCAATTCGTTCCGCTGACGAAAACTATATACCACCGGAAGCAGAATATAAATGAGCAGATGAGAAACCGCCACAATTACTATCATCAAACTAAATGTATATAAAAAGGTTTTCGGAAAAAGTTTCAGCTTTCTCATGTGTCCACCTCCAATTTATATCCAATTCCTTTCACTGTGACAATACAATCAAGTTCCAGTTTTTTTCGCAGGTTTCTGATATAGCTGTCAACAATACGGTCTATCACATAAGAATCGTCTCCCCAGACTGCATTTAATATCTGTGACCGTGACAGCACCAGTCCTTTATGGTCGAGTAACAGCTTTAGCAACTCAATTTCTTTGGGGGTTATATCAATTTTTCCGTTCTGGTTGCAGGCGGAGTATCCAGAAAAGTCCACGGTCAACTCACCATACTTCCAGATATTCAACTCATCCTTTACGCCTGCCCGACGCAGCAGGGCGGTGATGCGCTTGCCAAGCACCACCATTGAAAATGGTTTTGTCATATAATCGTCTGCCAGGCAATCGAAACTCGATACCTGCGTATATTCATCCTCTAATGCCGTGAGCATGATGACTGGTATCTGACTTGTCTTTCGTACCGCATTTAATACCGCAAGCCCCGACATTGTAGGCAGCATAATATCAAGGACGATTAAATCTATCTTGTTCTGTGAGAAAATATCCAAAGCCTCTGTTCCGTCATACGCTGATATAATTTTGTGACCTGCTTCTTGCAGATATTCAGAAAGAGCTTCGTTTGTATCAACATTATCTTCTACAATTAATATCTTTGCCACAAAGACCACCTCCAACTTTATCTTAGCATCTCCGTGTGTATAGAGTATGAATTTTTTTGCATTTTTCGGAATGTTCATTCAAAAAAATTTTTCTCTCCTATTCAATGCAGAAGAAGAATATCCATATTTAGATGGCAAGCATCATGGAAATATGCATAACTGACTGTTCTGCTATGAATAATTCTATAAGGCAGCCAGTTATACAACCTTCCCACAAATCAAAAATTTTTCTGTAATGCCAATTACATCCTAAAATCCCGACAAATTATACACAGGTTTATGACGAAATCAGCACAAATAAACAGTTTATTTCGGATATATTGCGAAAATGAGCAATAATATAGTCCGTATATGCAAGTTAACAGTCTATTGGGCGATAGAAAATGTTCATTTTGGTAGTAAAATTTAGCACTTTAACGTGCAAAACATGTGTATAAAAAGTAGTGTTTTTTTTAATATTATACACATGGAACTAAGTCATGGAGAATGACACGCTTTAATTTGTCCTCTACGCTTTGGGTACTTGTAGCAGAAAAATGTACCTCGACTAAATACCTTGTCTTACCAATCGACTGTTGTAAACAGGGCGTTATCCGCCCTGTGGTAGTTTTCTGTATGTTGTTGCTCATGTTCCTCCTTTTCGGCGCAAAAAAGCGCATGGTTTACAATTTACTGTTCCATGCGCCTTTACGCTGTTTTTTGATATTAAATTGTTTCTCTGATTATGCTAACTGCATAACCTCGGCTTCAAGCTCTTTTGCGTCTTCTAATGTTAATTTGGGGAAAAAACTTGGTATTTCTTCTACCGAAATTCTCCCATTTTTTAGCATTATCCTTGCATTTTCCCTTGCTTCGTCTGCACGTTCACTCTTGATAAACGATTTCATTATCTGTTCTTCATCAAATAAACTCATCATAATCGTCACAACCTCCTTTTCCCTGTCAAGCAAATATTCTCTTAAAACATTCCTATCTTTGCATATGCGAATTGTTTCAGTAACCGCCTTTTGTGTCATTCCATACTGTTTTGTCTGTTCGTTAAAAACTTTACAGAAAATGATGTACTGATTGATAATATCATCTGTATCACTTTCATAGATAACCTTTGCTTTTACTTCAATATCAATATCCGCACCTTCAAAAAATTCTTTTGACAAAAAAATTTTATCGGGTTTCCGTCCTTTGTTTCCTGTAAAAATCACATAGAGTTCGGGTTTTGGCATTTTCACTTTCTTGCTTTTGTAATAGTTTTGGCTGGTACGTTGAAAATATTCGTGATAACTTTGCGCCAAATACAGCAAAACTCTTACTAAAATGTTCATTGTCCATGTAGACTGTGCTTCTATGAGAATCATCAGCTTATTATTAACAATAAAGCCTAAGTCATTATACAAATTGTCGGTCAGCACATTTTCTATTGTTACATCAGTTAGAGAATCCTCTGTCGCTGTGGTGTCGGGTGGAGCGTCTTATACAGCTTCAGCAGATAACTCTTGTTTTGAAAAAGGTCAAGGAATACGCTATTTTTTGCGGTACGCTTTGCCATAACTTCCTGCATCTGTTTTGTATCGTTCTGCACTTTCACACCTCAATTTCTTAAAATCTTTGGCACAAGATATAATATAACTTACTCCTGCCACACTTCAATTATACAAAAAAAATCCCGTATTTACAATGAAATTCATATGAATTTTTCATATACTAAATTTCCCTGTCAACCGCCTGCATATTTATCATAGCAACTATTTGGTTCTGCATATCCTCAACAATTTCTATTCTAATTCTGCCTATATTTTTTCTTGCCATTTCAAAATCTATATTGGGAAGCAATCTTTCACAAAAACTATTTGTTTCGGGAGATGCCCCCATTAAAGCTATTACAAGCGAATTAGTGTCAAACTGTTCTAACACTTCTTTCAGTTCCTTTTCAGAAATTGTTGAAATCTGCTCAAAATCAGTTATCCGCTGTGGCTGTATCTTTGGTTCTAATATGTCATTTATCGTGATGTCATATATTTTAGAAATTTTCAATAAAACTTCTAAGTCAGGAATAGTCATTCCTGTTTCCCATTTTGATACTGCCTGCCTTGATATACCTAATTTTTCTGCTAAATCATCTTGTGTGTAGTTGTTGCTTTTACGCAATAACTGTAAGTATTTCGATATAATATTCATATTCATAAGAATCACGCTCCTTATGGCTATTATAAAGCATTTCGCAAAAAGAATAAAGAATTTGGTAAGTGCTAAAAAGCAAATACCAGTTGCCTGTTCGGCTGTCGCTCTCGTTCTGAAGCTCCCTCTCAAGGTTCTTCTTGTTATAGCCGATTACCTCCGCATAAGCTAATTCTGCGGCGGTCTTGGTCTGCTCCTTGCCGATACTGTCATACTCGGACTGCAAAGACTGTATCTCGGCTTTCCACTGTTTCGGCGTTATCTTCTCGCCATTCTGCAAAAGGTTCTGCATACGTTCATTTAATTCGGGGTACTTTGAAAGCTGTCTTTATGCTCCTTATCAAATTTCATTTTCGCAAATCCTTTTAGTGACTGGCTCTCCTTATAGGCGGCTTGGATTGGCGCAAAAAGGGCATACATTTTTGACAGTTCCTTTAATCGGTTTAGTTTCTGCCCCTTTGAAAGATGTACCGTTTCCAACTCTTGGTATCTCTGTTCCTTATCCTCTGTGAATTTCGCAAGGCTCTCAAAGCTGTCTATCTTCCTTGTCGTGATGAATTTCTCCGCATTCGCTGACCGCCGCATTTTTAATCTTGGCGTATTGTGCGCTGTGAAATTCCTGCTTGGCAAGCATGAGCATTTCTTTTGCCTGTTCCAGCAGCAGATTGTTCTTGATGATTTCCTGATTGATGTTGCCCCTCTCGGTCTGTATGCCCTTGCGTTCTAAAGCGTTGGCAACTGCCCCGATATGGATAGTCGGCTCTTTGTCAATCCCCTGTTCCTTAAAAGAACGGTGTTCCCAATGTACCGCAATCCCCAACTGTTCATTGGTGGCATTGATTGTGTCGGCTAAATCCTTTCGCCGCATTTTAGCGTTTTCCCTGCTGTTCCAGTCGGTGCTGTCGGCGGTGTGGCATTTCCATTGTTTCCTGTTCCGCTTGTCAACTTTCTGTTTTCCTGTCTTTTTATCAATCACTGGTATCTTCTCGCCGTTTTCGTCAAGGTCATAGACTTTCTTCTGTTTCGCTCCCCATTCCTCGTTTTCAGTGAGGGGACGCATTGTGAGTAAAACATGGATATGGAGATTGCGCTGTCCTTTGTCGTTCTCGCTGTCATGGATCGCCCAATCAGCGCACATTCCCTTGTCAACAAAATTCCTCTGCACATAATCCCTCACGACTTCCTCCGCAAGTTCATAACTCCAATCGTTGGGGAGTGACGCTTTTAACATTCTTGCAAGCTGTGATTTCTGCCCTTTCTCTGACAGTTCAACGGCGTTCCATAAAGTGGCTCGGTCTGCATATTCTTTGGGCGCATTGGGTGGAAGAGTAATTTCGCTGTGGACTAAATCTTCATGGTATTTGGGGCGGCAGGTCTGCCCGTCATATTCGCTCACAAGAACGCTCCTGCTGATGTAGGACGCTTTCCCAACTGCCGACTGCCCCTTGCTCCGCTTGACTATGGAAAAACGTGTGCTTGCCTGTTTCGTGACATTACCCATACGCAACACCTACATTCTGCCGACAAGATAGAGGGGCGCACCCATAGACTTTGTGGGCAGATAAAAGCCACACTTTGGCTTTTGTCTGAACGCAAAGTTCACAAAAAGGTTGGCGCGTCTTTTGCGCCGTAGGGAAAGTGTAGCTTCCCCTGTTGGCTGTCGCAAGACAGACAATGCCCTCCGCAGGAGTCCCCGAAGGGTGAATACGTTACCTCGGCTTTTCAGTTTCCCTGCCCTCGTCATTCTGTATCGTCCTTGCTTTCATTTTCGGCATTAGGGATAATGGCTTGTGGGGGAGTGGTTTCTCGGCTTTCCGCTTTGATTTTAGATATAATCTGCTGACACTCCCTTGTCTGCAATGCAACCGACAAGATACGGTTTAACTCCTCCTCGTCATAGCGGTAGCAGTCGGGAAAATACTTCACGATAATTCTGCCCATGATGTACTTGTGGTGGTTCTCGGCTTTCCGTTTCTTCTCATTCTGCTTTTTCTTCTCATTGGCTACGCGCTGTTTCGCCTGTTGCAATGCCTGTAATGCTTTTTCTAAATTTCTGTTTGCGTCATTAACTTTCAGCATATCTGCAAACCCGTTCCATGTGTAGCTTTTCATCTGGCTTCGCCTATTCAACGCTTTACACAGATATTTTTGCGTAAAGTGGAGAAATGAACCCAATTTGTAGCGTTAAAGGAAACACCATAGTATCTATAGTGCCCTGTCAGCTTTACATTCAGTTTGGCTATCAGTTCCTTTACGGGCAGGTCATTGTTATTGTATAGCCATTCTTTCATGGCTTTTAGTTTCTGTGTATATTTCTTCCTGCTGGTTTTCAGCTTCACACAGAAATTTCCACTTTTCCTGCCTTTCCCACAATAAAAAGTAAACCCAAGAAAATCAAATGTCTCTGGCTTTCTTTTCCCCTTCCGCTTACAGTTGCTTCCCGCATACCTGCCGAATTCAATCAGCCTGCTCTTGCTTTCCTCAGGTTCAAGATTAAATTTCCCCAGTCTTTCTTTGAGCATGGCATAGTATCTCTCTGCATCTGCTTTGTACTGAAAACCTGCGATAAAATCATCTGCATATACCGCCAGAAAACTCTTTCCGCCAGTCTCTTTCAAGACTACAAACTTGTATCACAGCGTCAGCACGTTATGCATATAGATATTTGCCAGTATCGGGCTGATGATATTTCCCTGTGCTGAACCTTCTTCACTGTCCTCGTAGACACCATCGGTTATCACCCCTGCTTTGAGATACTTATTTATCAGCCAGAGCAGATTTGTGTCCTTGATGTATAGTCCCAGGAATCTCATAAACCAGTCATGACTCATGTGGTCAAAGAGCCCCTTGATATCTGCATCCAAGTGAAGTGCTATAATAATTCGATGTTCCCCGGCACAAGGTCTATCCCTTCCTCATGATGGAGGATACCTTCTCCCGGCTCTACTTCCTCGTCATTGATTAAGTTCCCCATAATGGTTGCAAGCGTGACCTCCAGACTGTCCGGCTCTGTAAAGCCTAAACTTGCGGTCAGACTGCCCTGTGCGTCCGCATCAATCAGAAGCACTTTCTTTCCCTGTTTTGCCAGCCCGATTCCTAAATTGCTTGTCGTGGTGGTCTTGCCCACTTTATGCGAAGCTTTGCATAATGTGGGTTATGAAAAGCTATATATTATGCAAAGTTGGCGGTAGAAATCCTTATGAATAAAGCATTTTTAGGTTGATTTACTTTCCATAATCTATCACGATTTAAGTGTATTTTTATCAGATAACTTAAGGAGGAACACATGATGGAAAATTTAACTTTGCAGCAACTAATCAACCAGACTCAGCAAGCACTCATTCAGGCAGGTGCATCCAACTATTACCAAAACGTTTTTAAGACCCTTACAAAGCAACTTTTACTCTACGCCGAAAAACACGATACCGATTCTTTCAGCATGGACTTTGGATTACAGTTTTTGGAAGATCATTATTCCATGTCATCTAAAATCAAACAGAAAAAATGGTGTGCAGCCTATTCCCGCTGTATAAATGCTTTGGCAGAATACCAACGTTCAGGAAATGTCACCCTCTATCTTGTTATGGATAAAAGGGCATACACTTTCCCGGAAGAATTCAAAGACAGCGCAGAAGCATATATTTCCCATCGGGAAAAAATCGGAATCATTGAAAAATCGAATAAGATTTTCAGTTTATATCCGGAACGTTTTTTTGTCTTTCTTAAGAAGCGAAATATTTCTTCTCTGGATACATTGTCCCTTAAAGATGTTTTAGATTTCATGGCATCTTTGAGCTGTTATGAAAAACCAACCATAAATCATACAATGCGTGCGGGCCAGGTCGGCAGTAAATGTAATGCTTAGTTGACATACAGTGATTCATTCTCTTTATTTTTAAGGTACTGCAGAGACCAGGAGAATCTTCCTCCAGAAAAACTAACGGTTGCAAAAGTGGACAGAGAACTGATCCTCTGCTTTCTACAATGGTGGGTTATCCGTTTTTTTCATAGGAATGGCCAGGATTTTCTGGCTTTGCTGCATGTACTGTGGTTCTTCTACCATTAAAAAGCTAAAGAGTGAGTGGATAACAGCAAGCCGCTGATTTCTTGTGGCAGCTTTACAGTTCCGTTCATCTTCAAACGTTGCTTTTCCTGACTTCCACATAAGTCCTGTAATATTTCTTTGTCCCTTTGTTTGGGAACATATCGGAAAACTCCGTCACTTCGATTTTCGGGTTCCTCTGTAAAATCTTCCCGAACCACTTAATATCGTTCTTTGTTCCCATAAGCCTGACTTTTAACATTAATCACGTCCTTCAAACATGGCGTACAGCTTATGGTTATACGTTGCGTATTCCGGATACCGTATCTGTACCGCCTGCCAAAAATAAGGTGCATAGGCACAGCAGAATAATTCCTCCACTGTATAAAGTCTGCACTCGCCCACCTGTTCCTCCGCATCATCGTAATCAAGGACACTCGGCGTACCGTTGCAGTAAAGGTTATACGCCATCCTGACTACTTTCACGCTCCCGCTGGCCTGCCAGCATTCATGCAGGCACTCCGTTTTTACACAGCCTATCTTAAAATCATAGATACTGTAAATGTTCCTTCTTGTGTCATCACTGATACCAAGACAATATACAAGCGCTTTGTGGTACACGTCTTGATCCCTGACCTCTTTTAATTTTTCATAGTAAAATTTTTCATGTGCATCGCTGATAAAAATAATCGCTTTCTCTGCTCCTAACGCTGTACTACTCATGTCTTTTCCTCCATTCTTTGATGATTGACTATAACAAAAAAAGGACATCCTTATTCGTTAAAATAAGTTTGTCCTTTAGACGCTTATTAGGTTGTTCCTCTACATCATCAAGTATTATACAGTACTATTGGGTGAAAAATTGATGCACAATTGATGTACCACCCTATTTTGATGTACAACAAAAACTCTTTTCAATCCTCAAGAAGTTTCCGTTTTCTCTCAATCATCTCGTCGATTCTTTCTATGAAAGAAGCCACATCCTTGACATTTTCGCATCTCTCGATACGTCCGTCAGGGTATACCCTTTTCGATATGCTCCCGGCTCCGCAGGCAACTATGGTCTGTTTCTCCTCCATGATCAGAATATTGTAAATCCCATACTTCCCTTCCCTCGCATACCCGACATTCTCAAAATTTCCCGACATGTTTTTCTGACGATAAAGATAATAGGGCTTCATATTCAGTGCATCGGCACCATTCTGCGCGATTTTCATCGTGCTGTCCGTATTTCGAAGCATTGCAATGCCGTGTTCTTCAATCCACTGACTGAGCTTCGATGCCCGCTTGACTGCAAGCGAATGTACCGTCAGGCTGTCAGGATTCAGCTTTACAATCTCGTCAATCGTGTGCTGCACATCGGCTTCCAGCTCTCCGGGAAGCCCTAAGATAATGTCCATATTAATATTGTCAAAGCCTGCCTCCCGCGCAAGCCAGAACGCATCCTTTACCTGTGCCACTGTGTGCTGCCTGCCAATGTACCTGAGCGTCTCGTCCTTCATCGTCTGCGGGTTCACCGAGATACGGGTCACTCCATGCTTTTTCAGCACATCAAGTTTTTCCCTCGTGATGCTGTCTGCCCGCCCCGCTTCCACGGTAAACTCTGTTACATGCTGAAAATCAAGCCGGTCACGTACATGCTGCAACAGCCTGTCCAGCTCCTCTGCCTCCAGTGTCGTCGGCGTTCCGCCGCCAATATAGACGGTGTCTAAAATTTTATCCCTGTATATTTTTGCAACAAAATCTATTTCCTGAAAAAGCGCCTGAAGATATTCTGCTGCCCGTTTGCGCCACACTGCGATTGGATTGGATGTGAAGGAGCAGTACAGACAGGTTGTCGGACAGAACGGAATACCGATATAAATGCTATAGCCGTCTGCATAATGAATCCTGTCAAGGATTGCTTTCTCGCGCCTTGCAATATCAATGCTCAGCTTTGCTTTCTCATCACTGACTGCGTGTGTCGCTTTCAGCCAAGCGGCAATCTCCGTATCCTCCTTCCCTTCTGCCAGCATTCCCATGGCAAGCTTTGTGGGGCGGATGCCCGTGAGGTTCCCCCACGGAAGCGTCTTCCCTGTGTAGTCGCACAAGTCCTGATAAATCGAGAGCTTGCGCTCCTTTTTTGTGACATCTGTGTCATTTTGATATGTATGCACATACTCCTTCCTGCCGTCTATGTCAATCACTACCTTCATGCTGTTGTCAAAAAGATGTACGGTCGCATGACTGCCGCTGTCCTGATGCTCGTTTTGTTCTGCCTCTGCATACACCCGCACATCATGCTCCGGATAAAACGACTTCATCAGCGCATGTAAATCATACTGGTAATTTTCCTTGTTTGTATATATATTTATCATCCTTATCCCCTTACGTGCTCCGGCACGCATACCAAATTTTCAAACTTCACTTTCTGCAAATAAATAATGCTGCCGTTCCTCCTGCTCAATACAGGACAGTTTTCCCTGCAAATGCAGAAAACCTGATGCACAACAGAAAAAATCCATGCCCAGAATAGGCATTGCCTATCCCAGGCATGGATTATTTTTTCGCTCATATCCAACCGTCGTTGCGTCCCCATGCCCTGAGTAGAGTTTCACATCGTCGGGAAGTGTCATAATTCTCTCGCGAATCGAATCACCGAGCTGTCTCATGGAGCCGGAATAAAAATCAGTTCTTCCGACAGAACAGTTGAAAATTGTATCGCCGCAAAACAAGATTTTATCCTCCGCGGCGTAAAAACAGCACCCGCCTTTCGTATGCCCCGGCGTATGGAGCACCTCGAACGCCACGTCCGCCATGGTAAAGGTCTGTCTGTCATGAAAATATTCGTCTGCCTCAAAACCATATGCCTTTCCAAACCATCCTGACAAGTTCTTTTCCGGATCTTTTAAAATCTCCGCCTCGTCCTCATAGGCATATATTTTTGCACCACTAAGCTCCTTGAGCTTTAAAGCGCCGCCTGTATGGTCTCCGTGCCCATGCGTCAGCAGAATGCCCGCAATCTTGTCAAACCCAAGACTTTTCACATCGTCATACACAACCTCCCCGTTATCCCCCGGGTCAACAATCACGATTTCATCCGCACCTTCCCTGTACACATAATAGCAATTGGTCTGGCAGGCACTAAGTACCCTTCTCTTTACTTTTAAATCTGCCATATCATCCTGTCGTCCTTTCAATATCAATCACGCTGTCAATCAGCCGTAGCTTATCGACAACCATTTGCAGCTCTTCCCTGCCGGTTATCTCAAACGTCATTGCAATCGATGCAATATCCTGCTTATTTGTCCTGGTGTTCACAGAACGGATATCAATGTTTTTCTCTGACAGTGTCTTTGTGATATCCGCCAGCAGACCGCTCCTGTTCTGCGCATAAATCACAATTTCCGTCAGATATTTCTCATTCCGCTCTGCTGCTTCCTCAGGCTGCCATTCCGCGTCAATCAGCCTGGAACGGTCGATCTCTGACAGACTCATAATGTTGATGCAGTCTGTCCTGTGGATGGAGACACCGCGCCCGCGCGTAACAAATCCGACAATCTCATCACCGGGCACTGGCGCACAGCAGCGGGAAAACCGCACTGCCACATCATGAATCCCTTTGACCGTAATACCAGTCTTGCCCTTGGGCTTCATCAGCTTATTCGCATTATTTTCCTGTATCTGGGCAAGCAGTTCCTCATCTGTTGCCTGCTTCTTGTGCTCCCTTGCGTACAGCTCCTGCATGCGGTTGATGACCTGCCCTTCCTTGAGGGCGCCATGTCCGATTGCGGCGAGCACTGCATCCCAGTCATTAAAGCCATACTTGTGCATCACTGCCCTTTGCAGCTCCGCCGTCAGTATTTCCACCAGATTTACATTTTTAGATTTACAATAGTTCTGGAAAAGCTCGCGTCCCTTAATAATGTTGTCTTCTTTCAGCTCACTCTTGAACCACTGCGAAATCTTGTTTTTTGCCTGTGACGATTTGACGATATTCAGCCAGTCACGGCTTGGTCCTTTGGAGTTCTGGGATGTCATAATCTCAATACAGTCGCCGTTGTTTATCTGATAGTCAATTGTGACAAGCTTGCCATTTACCCTGGCACCTATCATTTTATTGCCGACTGCGCTGTGGACACTGTATGCAAAATCAATCGGGGTAGAGCCCGCAGGCAGATTCTTCACATCGCCTGCCGGGGTGAAACAGTATACATGGTCTGAAAATAAATCCAAATCGCTCTTTAAGAGCTTCATGAATTCCTTGTTGTCGGATGTGTCCTTCTGCCACTCAAGAATCTGGCTGAGCCACGCCAGCTTTTCCTCCTCGCCGCCGCTCGACACCTTGCCGTCGCTTGCTTCCTTATATTTCCAGTGCGCGGCAATGCCGTACTCCGCAACCCGGTGCATCTCAAACGTCCGTATCTGTATCTCAAACGGCACGCCCATCGAACCAATCAGCGTCGTGTGAAGCGACTGGTACATGTTTGCCTTGGGCATGGCGATATAATCCTTAAACCGTCCGGGCATGGGCTTATACATCTCGTGAATCACACCAAGCGCTGCATAGCAGTCCTTGACCGAATCGACAATGATGCGCACTGCAAACAGGTCAAAAATCTGGTCGATGGTTTTCCCCTGATTTTTCATCTTTTTGTAAATGCTGAAAAAGTGCTTCACTCTTCCGTCAATCTGGGCATCAATCCCTGCGTCCGTGATATGCTCTGTCACTTCGTCCACAATGTCCTGCACATATTTCTCCCGCGCGTCCTTCCGCAGTGCAATTTTTTCCACCAGGTCATAATACGCTTCCGGTTCCAGGTATTTCAAGGATAAATCGTCCAGCTCAATTTTAATCTTGGAAATACCGAGCCGCTCCGCAAGTGGTGAATAGATGTCAAGCGTCTCCCGCGCAATGCGCTTCTGGCTCTCCGGCGATTTATATTTCAATGTACGCATATTGTGGAGACGGTCAGCCAGTTTAATCAGAATCACGCGGATATCCTTTGTCATCGCAAGAAACATTTTCCGCAGGTTCTCTGCCTGGAGCTCCTCGCGGCTTTTTTGTAAATCGGGCGCAGCGTCCCCTGTATACTGAAGCTGCTCCAATTTGGTGACACCGTCAACAAGGAGCTCCACATCCGGTCCAAACTCCTCCCTGAGCTGATCATTGGTCATAATGGTGTCTTCCACGACATCATGCAGAAGCCCTGCGATAATGGTCTCCTTGTCAAGCTCCAGATCCGCGAGTATGATTGCCACACACAGCGGATGGACAATGTACGGCTCCCCTGACTTTCTGACCTGATCCTTGTGCGCGACGCAGGCAGTCCTGTATGCCTTGTCAATCATCGATATATCATCGGACGGATGATATTTATGCACACGTCGAATAAGCCCCTGATATAATTCATCGGGGCTTTGAAATTCCTTGATATATTCGATTTTCCGTTCGTCCGTTTTTCTGGGTCCAGCCTTACTTCCGTTTATGATAAGGGAGTCCTCATATGCTCCTGTCCTTGTCTGTTTCTCATCTGTCACTTCGCATCACCAGCCATATCCAACAAAATATTTATACAATCCGCTTCCTACTTGCCCTCGTAGGTTATCGCTGCGTCAAGTCTGTAGCCTGCTATCCGCTTCCTTCCCTTGAGTCCGGCAAGCTCCATCAGCACAACGACACCCACTACCTCACCGCCAAGTGACTCAATCAGCTTGATCATGGCTTCTGTCGTACCTCCGGTCGCAATCAGGTCATCGACTACCAGAACCTTTTGTCCCGGCTGAATGGAATCCTTATGCATCTCTATGGTTGCTTTGCCGTATTCCAGGTCATAGTCTATGGAAACGGTCTCCCTCGGGAGCTTTCCCTTTTTCCGTATCAGGACAAAGGGTTTGTGGTTGTTATAGGCAATCGGGGTACCAAAAATAAATCCCCTCGACTCGGCTCCTGCCACGACATCATACTCCAGATCCTTCACCATGTCCTGCATGGTCTCAATGGCAAGATGCAGTCCGTCCGCATCCTGCAGGACACTTGTCACATCGCGGAAAATGATGCCGGGTTCCGGAAAGTCAGGTATCGCTCTTACGTATTCTTCCAATTTTTTCATACTGTATACTCCAATCTTTTCCTTTATTTAGGAAATTTCATAGAATTTTTCTAAAAAGTTTACTTTAATATTACTATTATAGTATTATTTGTATGTGAAGTCAATTCTTTTTCGATACCATTCCATTCCATGCTGAAAAATTATCCGGTAACCTGATTTATCTCTGTCCATTCCGCTTCTTCCTGCTGACTGAGGGCATCGTAGCTGACACCAAGCAGGCTGCACCGTTCCCGGACGGCTTCCTGGACAGCGTCCTCCGTGACCCACTCAATACCTACCTCGTCGCGGCATCTGTTGATGTACGTCTCACATATGCTGATTTGGTCGTCTGTGCATTCACTCAGATCATAAGTATAAAGCCTCTTGTCACCGATTGTATAAATCATTACGGCAAAAATAATATCCATATTGTCGGCAAAAACCTCATTGTACATGGCATCGTTACCGACATAACCTGCCCACTGCCCGGTCAGAATCTCTGCCCCATAGATTTCTGCAATCTTTCCATCCGTCAAAACCGCTGAAATGCCCTCGTAATGGTCTCCTGCCCCACCTGAGCCAAATAATGTCAGCAGACCATTTTTACACGCCCTTGTGTCACTTCGTGCCCAGCACTCATACGAATCGGTCAGGTATAACTGTCCTTCTTTTTCCGTAATCACATAGACAGCATAGCTGTCGTCGTTCAGCGAATAAATTTCAAGCCCGGAAAATTTTACCAGCAGATTTCCCGCATCACTGTCCGGGCAGTCAAGATACGTATATTGTGCATAATCATAGGAAGTCTTTTCCGAATATTCCGAGTTAAAATGGGTTGCATTTACAAACGCGCCCAGTTCCGAAAAAGTATAGGACTTGCCCGGCTCTAAATTGAATTCTTTATAATCCAGCTGCGGATAATCCTCTCCAATTATCACCGGAACCTCATTTTTGATAAAGCCTGCATATAAATCCTGCGCTGTCTCGCTGTTTTGCGCACTGCCATCTGATTCCTGCGATGGCATTTGGGACGTTTCGGCGTTTTGCGGCGATTCTATATTGCTGTCATTATCCGTTATGCCGTCAGTCGTATCATTTCCCGAATGTCCTTCATCTGAAATGTCTTCCTGAACAATATCATTAAAATCAAGCGCGGCAGTCTCCTGTCCGTCCTTGTCACTTCCATTCTCCCGACCAGCACATCCTGCCAGGATGATTGCCGTACACACTGCTGCCGCAATAAATCTCTTCTTCATAGTAACCTCCATTTTGTCAACCTGATACCTTCTTACTTTTGCTCCTGTGTAAAAAAGATGAGCGCCAGCGCACGCATCCAAAACGTTTACACTCATTATGCCGAAGCCACAGCCGCTTTCATCTCGCGCACATACTGGCAGACCGGGTCGATACAGTTTTTTCCGTTCTGCGCAATCAGCCTGACAATGGCGCTTCCCACAATCGCACCGTCCGATACGGATGCCATCTCATGCGCCTGCTCCGGCGTCGCGATGCCAAATCCAATGGCGCACGGAATGTCAGACGCCTTTTTCACATGATCTATCATTTCCTTAATATTCGTCGTGATTTTACTTCGGACTCCGGTGACGCCAAGGGACGACACACAGTAGAGGAAGCCTTTTGCCTGACGCGCAATCATGTCTATGCGCTCCTTTGAGGTAGGGGCAATCATGGATATCAGTTCGATTCCTGCCGCCTCGCAGGCGCCGTTTACCTCCTCCTTCTCCTCAAATGGCACATCGGGAACAATGATCCCGTCGATGCCACACTCGGCGCACCTTTTTGCAAACCGCTCCGTGCCGTATGTGTAGACAGGGTTGACATAGGTCATAAACACGAGCGGGACATCTACTTTCCCTCGCACGCGTTTCACCATGTCAAACAGTTTGTCAGTTGTCGTCCCTGCCTTTAATGCACGCTCGTCTGCCGCCTGAATGACAACACCTTCGGCTATCGGATCCGAAAAAGGAATCCCAATCTCGATTAAGTCCGCGCCTGCTGCCGCCATTTGCGGAATCAGTGCCTCCGTCGTCTCGATATCCGGGTCGCCCCCTGTCACAAATGCGATAAATGCCTTTTTATTTTCAAATGCTTTGCTGATTCTGCTCATTTTTACTGCTCCTTCCATTATTTTAATCATTTTATTTCTTAGTCAAAAATCTCCACGCCCCTGTACCTTGCAATTGCCGCTACATCCTTATCCCCGCGTCCGGAAATGGTAACGACAATAATCTGGTCTTTTTCAAATTCCGGCGCTATTTTTTTTGCGTAGGCAACCGCGTGCGCGCTCTCTATCGCCGGAATAATCCCCTCTGTCCTTGATAAATATTCAAATGCCTCCACTGCCTCCTCGTCGGTAATTGGCACATACTGCGCGCGCCCTGTCTCATTTAAGTTGGCATGCTCCGGCCCGATACCGGGATAATCCAGCCCCGCCGATATTGAATAGACAGGCGCTATCTGCCCATATTCATCCTGGCAGAACAGGGACTTCATGCCATGAAATATACCGACGCTGCCATTTGCGATGGTCGCCGCGTTTTTGGGATTGTCAACGCCAAGTCCCGCTGCTTCACAGCCAATTAATCTGACACTTATGTCAGGTATAAATTCGTAGAAAGAACCCATCGCATTACTTCCGCCGCCCACACAGGCAATCACTGCATCAGGCAGCTTTCCCTCCTTCTCCATGAGCTGTTCCTTGATTTCTTCCCCGATAATCTTCTGAAAATCGCGCACAATCATTGGAAACGGGTGCGGTCCCATGACGGAACCCAGCACATACAGCGTGTCATCCATTCGCGACGCCCACTCGCGCATTGTCTCGTTGACTGCATCCTTGAGGGTCATGGTTCCCGAAGTCACCGGATGTACTTTCGCGCCCAGAAGCTCCATCCTGTAACAGTTGAGCACCTGTCTGTCCGTGTCCTCCTTTCCCATGAAAATCTCACATTCCAGTCCCATCAGCGCTGCCGCAGTAGCTGTCGCTACGCCGTGCTGTCCGGCGCCTGTCTCGGCAATCACGCGTTTCTTGCCCATCTTCTTTGCCAAAAGCACCTGTCCGAGCACATTGTTGATTTTGTGGGAACCGGTGTGATTTAAGTCCTCCCGCTTTAAATAAATTTTTGCCCCGCCCAGATCCTTTGTCATTTTTTCCGCATAGTATAAAAGCGAGGGTCTGCCTGCATAATTTTCCATTAAATCCTTTAACTCCGCCTGGAATACAGGATCATTTTTGCATGTTTCGTATGCCTGCTCTACTTCCTGCACTGCCGGAACCAGTGTTTCCGGTATGTATTGTCCTCCGTACAAGCCATATCTGCCTTTTTTTGCTTCCATTTTTTCATTTCCTCCTTTTCCTGACGCACTCCAGAAACCTTTTTACCTTCATTTCATCCTTTACACCGTCTGTCTCAACGCCAGTGCTGACATCGACGGCATAGCAGTCTGTCTGCCGGATTACCTGCGCCACATTCCCGCAGTCAAGCCCTCCTGCAAGAAAATAAGGCTTTATCGTACAGTTCCTTTCACGCAGTTTTGCAAGGCCTTCCTGCAATAGTTCCAGTGAAAACCGCTCCCCTGTACCGCCGGGCATTCCTTTTTTGTATGTGTCAAACAGCATAAAATCAGCCACTGACGACATACTCTCCATCACCTGTTCCGCTCTCTGGACGCGGACTGCTTTTATGACGCATATGTCAGTTTTTTGTTTTAACGCCCGAATATAATCCTCGGTCTCATTTCCATGAAGCTGCACAATATTTATTACACCCATGTCACATAATTGAACAACATGCTTCATCGGTTCATCCACGAAAACGCCCACCGCCTGAATGCTGTCTGCAAGTTTTTTCCGCATCAAAAGCGCCTGTTCATCCGTGACAAACCGTCTGGTACTTGCAAACACAAACCCGGCATACTCCGGCTGATACCGGTTGACAAGCTCCACATCCGCCAGTGTCCTTAAACCGCAAATCTTTACTTTTGCCATATGCTTATATTCCTTTTAATTTTCGAATCATATCTGCCTTATCGCTGCTGCACATCAGTGTCTCCCCAATCAGCACACCGTCCACCCCGGCATCCCGCAGTGCCTGTATGTCCCCGGCATCCTGAATGCCGCTCTCCGCGATAAACAGGATATTTTCCGGCACCAGCTTTCTAAGCCGTATGCTGTTCTGAATATCGACTGTGAATGTCCGCAAATCCCTGTTGTTTACGCCGACCAGCCGCGCCCCCGCATCGAGCGCACTGTACAGTTCACGCTCATCGTGTGCCTCCACGAGCGCCGACAAGCCCAGCCCGTCACACACTGCCTTGTACTGCCTGATGGCATCTGTATCAAGAAGCGCCGCAATCAGCAGGACACAGGACGCCCCCAGCAGCTTTGCCTCATAAATCAGATAGGGGTCAACCGTAAAATCCTTGCGGAGGGTCGGCAATGAAACGGTATTGCTGATTTCCTTTAAAAATCTGTCGTCACCCTTGAAATAGTCGGGTTCTGTCAGCACAGAGATACAGTCTGCCCCGGCGCTTTCATAGTCGAGCGCAATGTCCAGATGCGGAAAATCCTCTGCGATAACGCCCTTTGAAGGAGATGCCTTTTTGACCTCGCAGATGAAACGAACGTCCTTTTTTGCAATCGCTTTCTCAAAAGGAAATGTAAATCTTCCCTCGCCTGCCGCAAGTTTTTCCGCCCTGATTCTTACTTCCTCAAGCGGTAACTCCTTTTTCTTGCGCGCCACCCTTGCCCTGGATGCGGCTGCCAAATCGTCAAGTATCATAATAATCCTCCATTCCTGCCAAAGTCTGCGAATTTGGGCGTATGCACAAATATGCCCTGTGAAAAATTTATTTTTTACAGTATCCTCCTCATATTATTCATTTGTGAGCTTTACAAAATTTTGCAGCGTCTCATATGCTTTTCCGCTCTGAATAGTCTTTCGTGCGATTTCCACTCCCTGCGCGATGGAAGGGGCGCCGCCCATCAGATAGATGCCCGCGCCGGCATTTAAAATCACTGCGTCTGCCTTTGCATCCGTGCACTCACCCTTTAAAATCTGTTCCAGAATTTTTGCATTTTCAAAGCCATCCCCGCCTGTCAGGTCACTCTTTTGGCATCTATGGAACCCAAACTGCTCCGGCGTAATCTCATACTTTTCATATTTGCCATCCCTGACCTCCACACAGGTTGTCGGTGCACTTACGGAAATCTCGTCAAGTCTGTCCTGTCCGTACACGACCAGCGCGCGCTTCACGCCGAGGTTGCCCAGCACATGCGCCAGCGGCTCCACCAAATCCTCGCTGTACACGCCCATCAGCTCCGCATTCGCACCCGCCGGATTTGCAAGCGGTCCAAGAATGTTAAACACTGTCCTGAGCCCGATTCTTTTTCTCACCGGCCCCACAAAGCGCATCGCCGCATGATATTTCTGCGCAAACATAAAGCAGATATTTCCCTTTTCAAGTACCTCCGCGTTTTTCTCCGGCTCCAAATCCAGCTTGACGCCGAGTGCTTCGAGGCAGTCAGCCGCCCCGCTTTTGCTTGAAACGCTCCTGTTTCCATGCTTTGCCACCTTATACCCCGCAGCAGCCGCGACAATGCTCGCTGCCGTGCTGATGTTGATGGAGTTCGCCTCGTCGCCGCCTGTTCCGACTATCTCAAGCACATCACCGCTGACAGGAACCTTTGTGCCATGTTTTCTCATGCCCTTTGCAAACGCAGTAATTTCCTCGACGGTCTCTCCCTTCATGCGGAGCGCGGTGAGAAACGATGCCATGTTAATCTGCTCTGCCTCCCCGCTCATGATTTCATCCATCACCTGCCCTGCTTCATCAGCTGTCAAATCAATATTTTCCACTAATTTTTTTGTCGCTTCCACAATCATTTTTATAATCCACCTTTCTTATTTTTTCATATCCCTTATTTTTGTTTTGCCGCCAGCAAATGATGTCACTTCAAAAAGTTTTCTATCATCTGTTTCCCAAGCGGTGTCATAATCGACTCCGGATGAAACTGTACACCATGAACCGGATTGTCTTTGTGCTGTACTGCCATCACCACACCCTTTTCATCGACCGCTGTGACGGTGAGCGCATCCGGAATGCTGTTTTTGTCCGCGACCAGCGAATGGTACCTTGCAACCTTCAGTTTCTCCGGAAGCCCCTGGAATAACAGGCTTTCATTGTCCGCCTTTACCACACTCTGTTTTCCATGCATCAGCTCCGGCGCATAGGTTATCCTGCCGCCAAATGCCTCACAGATTGCCTGATGCCCCAGACAGACGCCCAGCAGCGGGATTTTGCCATTTGCCTCCTTGATGAGCGCCTCGCACACGCCTGCATCAGATGGCTTTCCGGGTCCCGGCGAAAGCACGATATGCGTCGGTGCCAGTGCCATAATCTGCGCCACTGTAAGTGCATCATTCCGGATTACACGAAGCTCCTCCGGCTCTTTTTGTTCTCCCAGCAGTTCCCCAATCATCTGCACTAAGTTAAATGAAAAACTGTCATAATTGTCAATCAGCAGTATCATTTTAATCACCATGCCTTTCTTACAGCCTGCAAACTTTGAGCCGCAGGCACAAATTTGCGTGTGAAAAATTTATTTTTCACACTATCCCCTCCTCTGTTTCACCTGATATTATCTCAGCAGATTTCCTGAACCATGGAGATTGCCTCAATCACGGCGCCTGCCTTGTTCGCGCACTCCTGATATTCATTCTCAGGCACGGAATCCGCAACAATTCCGGCGCCTGCCTGCACATACACCTTTTTCCCTTTTTTGACTGCTGTACGGATGGCGATACATACATCCAGGTTCCCGCTGAAATCAAGATAGCCGATTGCACCGCCGTACACGCCCCGCGGCACTGGCTCCAGCTCATCAATAATCTCACATGCCCTGAACTTCGGTGCGCCGGAAAGCGTTCCCGCCGGAAGCAGTGCCTCTATGGTATCGCCGCAGGTCTTATCCGCTGCAAGCGTTCCGGTGACGGTGCTTGCAATGTGCATGACCTTGGAAAACCGATGAACCGCCATGTAATCCTCCACTTTGACGCTGCCGTACTCTGCAATCCTCCCGATATCGTTCCGCGCCAAATCCACCAGCATATTGTGTTCTGCGCACTCTTTTTCATCTGTCAGAAGTTCCTGTTCCAGCGCGCGGTCTTCTTCCCTGTCCGCGCCCCGCTTTCGTGTCCCTGCCACCGGAAATGTCATCAGTTTTCCGTTTGTAAGCTTCACCATTGTCTCCGGCGAAGTCCCGGCAATCTGCATATTTTTCAGATTGATATAATACATATATGGCGACGGATTGGTGGTTCGCAGCACCCTGTACGCATTGAGCAGGCTTCCGTCATAATCTGCCTCAAACCGCCGGGATACCACACCCTGAAAAATATCACCCTCCTTGATATAATGCTTCGTCCGCTCAACCATTTCACAGTATTCCTCCCTGGAAAGGTTGCAGGTAAATTCCGGCGCCGGCTGTGGCTCCTCATATGGCACCGGATCTGTAATCCGCAGGGTTTCCACAAATGCTTCCAGCTCCGCAACCGCCTTTTTGTAGCCTTCCTCACCCTCCTGCGCCTTCGCATTGGTGATGATGCAAAGCTTATGATGGAGCTGGTCAAATGCAATCAGCTTGTCGAACATCATCAGTTCAAAGTCGTTCACATCGCTCTGCTTTATCCGGAGCTTCGGCTCCGCATACTGTATCATCTCATACGCAAAATATCCGACCAGACCGCCTGTAAATGTGGGCAGCCCTTCAATCCGTGGCGAACGGCAGGATGCAAGGATTGTCTGCAATGCTTCCTTGGGCGTTCCCGGTATGATGCGCACCATGCCGTTTTCCTTTACCTTGGTTCTTCCGCCTTTGCAGGATACCGTAAGCTTCGGGTGATATCCCAGAAAAGAATATCTGCCAAGGCTCCCTCCCTCGACACTTTCCAGCAGAAAATACTGTTCATCGAGCGCCGCAAGTTTCCTGAGCATCAGAATCGGCGTAATGTCGTCCGCCAAAAGCTCCTTACACACCGGAATGTATGTATATTCCTTCTCATACTGTTTTACTTCCTCATAAGTCGGTCTTATCATAACTGCACCATCCTTTCTTCTTTCACAACACGCACGGGGCTGCGCAATCGAGTAGGGAAAAGCCACCTTCCCTACTCGCCGCGCGGGGTGCGTACAGCAAAGCTGCTAATTTCCTTACGCACCCCTGCGCATAAAAAAAGCTTCTGTCCTAATATCTCTACTAGGACAAAAGCTCTCAACTTCTGCGGTACCACCTAACTTGGCATATCAAAAATACACCCTCTCTACACACGCACCATCATGCGCTTTCCCTTGATAACGGGCGGAAATCCCGTTGGGCATTACTCAAGCCGCTTTTGACAAACAACTCTTTGCTCCCACCTTCCCAAGTCCATTCCATGTCCTATTGAATACTGCAATCCCACCGCCTGCAGCTCTCTGTGAATCTCCTAACACATGTACTCCTCTTGGTCATTAGTTTCGTGTCGGTATTTAATTTATAATTATAATATACACTCTGACAGAATATGTCAAGATAAATTTTAAATTTATTATTCTTTAATCTTGTCTAATTCTGTAATATTAACACCTGCAGCTACAAGTATTACCTTCAGTTCAATATAACGGTCATGCATCATATTATATGTGTTTGTATCATTGCTCTCTTTTGCCGATAACATCCAATTTTGCAGTCTTGAAAACTCAACAACTGAATCTTTTACAATATCTGACATACTAGGCATTGTATCACCTCCCAATTACAGACACATTGTCGTGCTGTCCTTAGTATAACATACTTAGATAGTAAAGTCTATCAATTTACATTTATTCCTGCGCCAATATCCCCGCAATCTTCTTGATCATTTCATCTTCCTTCAACCGAAACTTAATCTCTACCCTCCTCGAAGCCGCCATATCCACCACTTCAGTAGAATTTCCTTCGCTGTCCTTCTGGTAAACCGGATTACTCCACGATTTTCCATTGACAGTCAGAAGCTTTTGCAGCTGTGTAATCTCTGTCTCGCTCAGTCCGTTGTTTTTGTCCAGGCAGAAATCCGCCACTGCATTCGCCCGCTCATAGGACAGCTCCATATTGCTCTGGTAGCTTCCGTCCGTGTCCGTATGTCCCTCAATAATAATCTCGGCGATATAATCGCGGAACTGCTCCTGAAGCAGCACGCCCAGATACCTTGGAATAATGTTTTCCAGTGTCTCCTTACTTTCTGCTGTGAGCAAAGCGCTATTATAGCGGAAAAGCACATCCGATGAAAACGTGATGGAGCCTGTCTGCGCATCCACTTTCATCGTCGAATTGCTGAAAGCAGACTGCAGCGCCCCGATAATATCCGTGCGGATGCCGACAATATCCTGCAGCTCCTGCTTTGTCGTGGTCAGCTCCTGTCTCGCATTTTCAATTTCCAGGTAAGCATTGTTCAGTTCTTCCTGCGTCAGAGCCGCCTGTTCATAAGCCTGCTGTAATTCCGCCAATGATAATGCAAGCTCCTCATTTGACTTTTCCAGCTCCGCCTTGGAAAATTCCAAATCCGCTATTGTCTCGTCCAGCCTGCTTTGTGCCGTGCTGAGTTCAAGCCTTGTCCGGTCAAGGTCACTTGTTTTCTGCCTGTATATCGCGAGGGTAATCGCTATCAGCAATATAAATATCAGCAAAAGAGCCGCCATCATATCCGAATAAGACTGCCAGTAGCTGTGCTCTGCGTAAACCTTTCTGTTTCTTCGCCTATTTTTCATACAAATTCCTCATCTGCTCAAATGTGTATATCTGACTGCTAATCTCATCGCTCATGTCACTGCACAAATCCGCCAGCATTTTCTTCTGGTCATCAAGCTGTTTCGCAAACATCTCCTGCCTTTCCATGACACTGGAAAGCGCCTCCTGCGCACTACGGTTTACTTCCACCAGGGTTGTGACTGCTTCCACCATCTCCGCTACATTTGCCGCGCTGACAGCCTGTGATTCTCCCGCACTCTTCAAAACATTTCCAAGCTTCTTAAAATCCGTATCCAGCGCCGCATGCATCTGCTGCGTAAATTTATCCACGATTTGCCCCACGCCTGCTGTCTGCTCCACCGCATTGCCTTTCATCACTTCCAGCATCTGCTTTAGGGAGCTTGCCATTCCTGCCTGATAAACAAGCATGGTTGCAGCAGTTTCATCGTCGTTCATGGCAAACGGCTGCGTCGTCTGGCGGAACACATTTAAAAATTCATCCAGCGTCTGATATGCATCCGACATCAGACTCCGGTAAATGATATTAAACACCAGTGAAAAAAAGATTCCATATACCGAAGTGTGAAATGCCACTTTCATACCAGAAAGCAGTGAGCCCACATTGTCAGATACTGTAAAAATATCATCCCCGCTGAAAGCGCCAAGCCCCATGGACAAGCCAAGGAATGTTCCCAGAATCCCCATGCCCGTAAGTGTCCCCGGAACACTGGAATTAAAAAAATTCATGCCTACCCGGTCCAAAAAGTCTTCATTGACATACTCTTCCAGGTCACAGGAGGATGCGGCGCCCCGCTTTGTCCTTGAAGCCTTTATCCGAAGGCGGTACTTATTGAACGCATCCTGCAATTCCTTTCCCTCAAAAAACGCTGCATCATCTTTGTATTTTGCCCAAAGGTTTTTCCCATCTGCCTCCTTATATTCCTCCCGCAGACGCAGCCTGACATCATCCAGCTCATCCGTAACCTGGTTCAGTCTGCCAAAACTGATGGAGGATATGCCAAAGAGAATCCCGATTAT
>Ga0224748_10019_pt1 | contig 31032 bp, 26 predicted proteins | sample LIM_F_Water_Neg_FD_182074 | JGI IMG/M metagenome (GOLD analysis project Ga0224748, IMG submission 182074) | Enriched cells from gastrointestinal tract of the lab mouse from Pacific Northwest National Laboratory (PNNL), Richland, Washington... | ecosystem: Host-associated > Mammals > Digestive...
AAGCGTGACCATTGTATGAGCATCTTCTTTATATTCCAGCCGTCCCTCACGAATCCACTGCTTTACCTGGCGCAGCGGAATGCCAAAAACCTCAGCCAGCTGGAATTCATTTACGTCGTGCTCCCTGACATACTCCCGTATTTCCCGAAATTCCATGCTGGCCTGGCAGCTTTTACATAACTCCGTCTCGGAATCTTCTGGAATCGGGCAGTGACACCATGAGCAGAAATTTGACCCGTATATCAATATTGACCCGGGAACGATGAACCCGATTCAGCATGGGGAAGTGTTCGTGACGGATGACGGAGCAGAGACGGACTTGGACCTGGGCCATTATGAGCGGTTTATTGATGAAAGCCTGACGAAAAATTCCAATGTGACGACTGGTAAAATATACTGGTCTGTATTACAAAAGGAGCGCCGGGGAGACTATGGAGGAGGCACGGTGCAGGTCATTCCTCATATTACAAATGAAATTAAGAGCCGGTTTTACCGGAATTTCACGTCACCGGAAACGCATATTGCCATTATCGAGGTGGGCGGCACGGTCGGGGATATTGAGAGCCAGCCTTTTTTGGAATCCATCCGGCAGTTTCAGCATGAGGTCGGGCATGAAAATGCAATGCTGATTCATGTGACGCTGATTCCGTACCTGAAAGCATCCGGTGAGTTAAAGACCAAGCCTACACAGGCAAGCGTGAAAGAGCTGCAGGGAATGGGAATCCAGCCGGATGTCATTGTCTGCCGCTCAGAGCATGAGCTGGACCAGAGCCTGAAGGATAAAATTGCCTTGTTCTGCAACGTTCCGAACAGCCATGTGCTGCAGAACCTGGATGTGGAATACCTGTATGAGGCCCCGCTTGCGATGGAGCGGGAAAACCTGGCAAAGGTGGCCTGCGAGTGCCTGAACCTGCCGTGCCCGGAACCGGATCTGGCAGAGTGGAATGAGATGATAGAAAACCTGAAGCATCCGGAGCGGGAAGTAAAGATTGCGCTGGTCGGCAAATATACGCAGCTTCATGATGCTTATATATCCGTTGTGGAAGCATTAAAGCACGGCGGCATTCCAAGCCGCACGACCGTGGATATTCAGTGGGTCGATTCCGAGCTGATAAAGCCGGAGACGGCAGACAGCCTGCTGGGCGGCGTAAGCGGCATTCTGGTACCGGGCGGATTTGGCGTCCGGGGCGTAGACGGCAAGATTCTGGCCGCGCAGTATGCGCGTGAAAACAAAATTCCGTATCTCGGGCTGTGTCTTGGGATGCAGGTGGCGATTATTGAGTTTGCACGCAATGTATGCGGCCTGAATGATGCGCACAGCATTGAGCTGGATCCGAAGACGACGCATCCGGTCATTGCGCTGATGCCGGACCAGGACGAAGACGGGGATATCGGCGGCACCTTAAGGCTCGGCTCCTATCCGTGCGTGCTTGACCCGGAATCCAGGGCGTACCGTGTATACAGGGAAGAAACCATTCAGGAACGCCACCGCCACCGTTATGAAGTAAATAATGATTACCGGGCTGTTCTGACAGAAAACGGACTCTGTCTGTCCGGCATGTCACCGGACAGGCGTATTGTAGAGATGATAGAGGTGCCGGAGCATCCATGGTATGTTGCGACACAGGCCCATCCGGAACTGAAATCCAGGCCGAACCGCCCGCATCCGTTATTCCAGGGATTTGTGGAAGCTGCGCTGGCAGCACAGAAAAGCTGAATGCTCCTAAATAAATGATACAGCAGCTGTCAGGTCTGCGGCAGGCAGGTTTTTCCTGTTTCCCGCAGGCCAGATTTTTGTCCGGCAGGAACGGGCGTCTGTCCTGCCTGGTTTAGCGTTTGGTTAGAATGTTTAATGAAAAATAAGAAATTTCGCAAAAAGTTCACGATTAGAATGTTGCGTTCTAAAACCATTCCACTTATAATAAGACAGACGCATACAATACAGCGGATGGAGGAGAAATGAATAATCAGTCACCCAATAATGGGAATCATAATTCCAATAATAAAAAGAATGCAAACGGTCAGATGATTCTGCTGTTTCTGCTGGTCACGCTTGTGGCGCTTTTTTTCATGAGCATGTTCAGCCGCTGGCAGCGGGATATGACCACGAAAGAAATTTCCTATACGGAATTTCTGAAAATGGTAGAGGAAGATAAGGTAGACGAGGTTCATGTTACCTCAAACAGCTACCGCATTATGCCGAAAAAGACGGGCAAGGAGCTGGTGCCGGTCACATATTATACGGGCATTGCAGGCAATGACCTGGAGCTGGTGGCTCTTTTAAAGGAGCATAATGTGGAATATTATCCGTATATTCCGGATGATTCGGCAACCTGGGTCTATAATATTTTAAGCATTGTGCTGCCAATCCTGCTGCTGTGGGCAGTCATGGGATTTTTGATGCGCAAAATGGGCAGCGGCATGGGCATGGGTGTCGGAAAAAATACAGCCAAGGTGTATGTGGAAAAAAAGACCGGTGTTACGTTTAAAGACGTCGCCGGACAGGATGAAGCGAAAGAATCGCTGCAGGAAGTCGTGGATTTTCTGCATAATCCGCAGAAATATACCGATATCGGCGCGAAGCTGCCCAAAGGCGCGCTTCTGGTCGGCCCGCCCGGAACCGGAAAGACGCTGTTAGCCAAGGCTGTTGCCGGGGAAGCAAATGTGCCGTTTTTCTCGCTGGCAGGCTCTGATTTTGTGGAAATGTTTGTCGGGGTCGGTGCATCCCGCGTGCGTGATTTGTTTAAGGAAGCACAGAAACAGGCACCATGCATTATTTTTATTGACGAAATTGACGCGATTGGAAAAAGCCGTGATACGCGTTACGGCAGCGGCAACGACGAGCGGGAGCAGACGCTGAACCAGCTGTTAGCGGAAATGGACGGGTTTGATACGTCCAAGGGGCTGCTGATTCTGGCGGCAACGAACCGCCCGGAAGTGCTGGATAAAGCGCTGCTGCGCCCGGGCCGTTTTGACAGGCGCATTATTGTAGAAAAGCCGGATTTAAAGGGCAGGGTAGAGACGTTAAAGGTGCATTCCAAGGATGTGCTGATGGATGAAACGGTAGACCTGGATGCCATTGCGCTGGCGACTTCCGGTGCAGTCGGGTCTGACCTTGCAAATATGATTAACGAGGCTGCCATTAATGCGGTAAAAAATGGCAGAAAATATGTCAACCAGTCGGATTTGTTTGAATCCGTCGAAGTCGTCATTGCCGGAAAAGAGAAAAAAGACCGGATTCTGGGCGAGGAAGAAAAACGGATTGTGGCGTACCATGAAGTGGGCCATGCCCTGACAACTGCTTTGCAGAAGGATGCAGAGCCGGTGCAGAAAATTACGATTGTGCCAAGAACGATGGGGGCGCTCGGCTACGTCATGCAGGCACCGGAAGAAGAAAAATACCTGATGTCCGAGGAAGAACTGAAAGCGCGGCTTGTCACCTTTATGGCCGGGCGGGCAGCAGAAGAAATCGTATTCCATTCGATTACGACAGGCGCTTCGAATGATATTGAGAAAGCGACGCAGATAGCGCGTGCGATGGTTACACAGTACGGCATGTCCAAAAAATTCGGGCTTATCAGCCTGGAGTCGGTAGAAAACCGCTATCTGGACGGCAGGCCGGTATTAAACTGCGGTGACAATACCGCTGCGGAAATCGATCAGGAAGTGCAGATACTGTTAAAGGAAAGCTATGAAACAGCAAGAAAGCTGCTGGAAGAAAACCGGGATGTCCTGGATAAAATTGCAGAATACCTGTTTGAACACGAGACGATTACCGGCAAGGAATTTATGCGGATTTACCGTGAACTGAAAGGGATTCCGCAACCGCCGGATGAGGATGTGGACGAACAGAAAAAAGGCGGCAGGAAAAAAGAAGCAGACCTGTCGAAGCCGTGGAACGCTGCACGTCCGCCAGTACCGGGGCCAGGTCAGAATGCGCCGGGGCAGCAGATGCCAGTACCGGGCCAGAACATGCCAGGGCAGCAGATGCCAGTACCGGGCCAGAACATGCCAGGGCAGCAGATACCAGTGCCAGGCCAGAACGTGTCAGTGCCAGGCCAGAACGTGCCAGTACCGGGCCGGAATATGCCGGTATCAGGCCAGGGCGTGCCGGCTTTGGGCCAGAATATGCCAGGCCAGGGCATGCCTCCAGAGGGCCAGATTGTAAAAGGCCAGAATGCGCCGGTTCCGATGCAGAATCCGTCAGGGAAGCCGGGCCAGCCAGTGCCAGTGCCAGGAGCAGGAGAATTTGTGCAGCCAGGCTGGGAAGTGTCAGGCCAGATGCAGATGCCGGGAGCAGGAAAACAGGGCTATCCGGGGCAGGAAGCGTCAGTCCAGCCAGTGCCGGGAGCAGAAAAATCCGTGCAGCCGGGACAGGGAGTACCAGTCCAGCCAGTGCCGGGAGCGGCAAAATCAGAACAGCCAGTCCAGCCAGCGGCAGGAGTATTTGGCCAGAATCCGTCAGGCATGCCGGTACAGTCGCAGGTATTTGGCCAGAATCCGTCAGCCCAGCCGGAACAGGGAGTGTCAGGGCAGCCGCTGATGCCGGGAGCAGGAATGCCAGTGCAGCACCCGCCAGTACAGAATATGGTTTCGGGAGAAGTATCGGGATGGATGTCCCAGAAGCAGAATGCAGACGTTCCGGGACAGCAGCCGGTAATCCAGAACCAGATTTCAGCAAACCCGAATCAGATGCCTGTGAATGGACGTGTTCCAGAACAGAATCAGATGTCTGGAAATGACCAGAATCAAAAACCTGTGAATGGCCAGCAGATTCCAGCGGGCAGTCAGAATCCGTCAGACTGGGAGCAGCGGCTATGGAAGCAGAATGAGCAGAAGGAAGATGAAAGGAAATAATGTTTAATATTCAGGAAGAATTGAAAAAACTCCCGGATCGTCCGGGAGTCTACCTGATGCACGATAAAAACGATACGATTATTTATGTCGGCAAAGCGGTCAGTCTGAAAAACCGCGTGCGTCAGTATTTTCGTGCCAGCCATAACGAAGGAATCCGCAAAGACCAGATGGTATCGCTCATTGACCGGTTTGAGTATATCATTACGGATTCTGAGCTGGAAGCGCTTGTGCTGGAATGCAACCTGATTAAGGAACACCGTCCGAAATACAATATCCTGCTGAAAGATGACAAGACTTATCCGTATATTAAAGTGACGCTGGGGGAGACATACCCCAGGGTCCTTTTTTCGCGTCAGATGAAAAAAGACAAATCGCAGTATTTCGGGCCGTATACCAGTGCAGGTGCTGTCAAAGATACGATAGAGCTTATCCGCAGGCTGTACCAGCTCAGAACCTGTAACAGGCAGCTTCCGCGCGATACCAAAAAAGAGCGCCCGTGCCTGAACTACCATATCCACCAGTGCCAGGCACCGTGCCAGGGATATATTTCCCCGGAAGATTACCGCGTGCAGATGAAAAAGGCCATGGATTTTTTGAATGGAAATTACAAGCCGGTGCTGGAAGAACTGGAACAGAAAATGCAGGCAGCATCCGCGCAGCTGGATTTTGAAAAAGCAAAGGAGTACCGCGACCTGATGAACAGCGTGCGCCAGGTATCGGAAAAGCAGAAGGTAACCAATTCAGACGGCGAGGACAAGGACATTATCGCGCTTGCCAAAGACGACCGGGATGCCGTTGTGCAAGTGTTTTTTATCCGCGATGGCAGGCTGATTGGACGGGAGCATTTTTATGTCACAATTGAAACCGGCAATACTACAGAACAGATTCTGGCTTCTTTTATCAAGCAGTATTATGCCGGAACGCCGTTTATCCCGAAAGAAATCATGCTCCAGAAAGCGATTGAGGAAAGCGAAATCATTGCCCGGTGGCTTTCGGAAAAGCGCGGGCAGAAGGTATATATCCGGGTGCCGCGCAAGGGCATGAAAGAAAAGCTGGTAGACCTGGCGCAGAAAAACGCAAGGCTTGTACTGAACCAGGATAAAGAGCGGCTCAGGCGCGAAGAAGGAAGGACAATTGGAGCCATGAAGGAAATTGCCCATATTCTGGGCCTGCCGGGAATCAGCCGTGTGGAAGCATTTGATATTTCCAATACGAACGGCTTTGAAAGCGTCGGTTCTATGATAGTATATGAAAAAGGCAGGCCGTGCCGCAGCGATTACCGCAAATTCAAGCTGCGCACGGTAACCGGGCCGGATGATTACGCTTCCATGCATGAGGTGCTGACGCGGCGTTTTGTACATGGCATGGAAGAACGCCGGGAACGCGCGGAAAAAAACCTGGAAGATGCCTATGGCAGCTTTACAAGGTTTCCGGACCTGATTATGATGGACGGCGGACGCGGGCAGGTCAATATTGCCCTGCAGGTGCTGGATGAGCTGCACCTGTCCATTCCGGTCTGCGGGATGGTAAAGGATGATTCCCACCGCACGAGGGGGCTTTATTTTCATAATACCGAGCTGCCGATTGATAAAAATTCGGAAGGGTTTAAACTGATTACAAGGATTCAGGATGAAGCGCACCGGTTTGCGATTGAATACCACCGCTCCCTGCGCAGCAAGGGACAGGTGCATTCGGTGCTGGATGATATTCCGGGAATCGGGCCGGCCAGAAGGAAAGCGCTGATGCGCTGTTTTCAGTCCATGGACGCTATCCGGGAAGCAACGGTGGAACAGCTGTGCGAGGCAGAAAGCATGAATGAGAAGGCGGCGCTGGCGGTATACCAGTATTTCCGGGATGGTTCCTGTTCACTCCGTGACCAGTAACCAGAATCCATAACAATGCTTAAATTTCCCATGCGTACAGATTGCTGTCACGCATATTATATGATACACTAATATTGATACAGGTGTTTAGGAGGAAGACAAAATGAAGGGTGTCAATGTACAGCGATTTGCAGATTTATTTCATATGAAAAATTTAACGGATGAAATTGATTTGGGCATCCGCGAAATTACCGTGTCTGAGATTAACCGGCCGGCATTGCAGTTTTGCGGATATTTCGAATATTTTCCAAAAGAACGCGTGCAGATAGTAGGCATGGTCGAATACGCCTATCTGCGGCAGCTGGAGCCGGATAAACGGACGGCCGCGATTGAAGCATTCTGTTCTTACGATATTCCGTGTATTGTTTTCTGCCGCGGCCTGATACCGGAAGATAATTTTCTGGATATCGCCCGCAGGCATAATGTGGCGGTGCTCAGTACCGAGCGCAAGACGTCGAGCATTACGGCTGAAATTATCCGTGTGTTAAATGAAGAACTGGCACCCTGCATTTCCATTCATGGCGTTCTGGTCGATGTATATGGCGAGGGGCTTCTGATTATGGGCGAGAGCGGCATCGGCAAGAGCGAGACGGCACTGGAGCTTATCCGGCGCGGACACCGCCTTGTGACCGATGATGTTGTGGAAATACGCAAAATTAATGAACGCACCCTGATTGGGACTTCGCCGGATATTACCCGGTATTTTATCGAGCTGCGCGGCATTGGCATTATCGATGTAAAGGCGCTGTATGGCGTGGAGTGTGTGAAGGAAAAGCAGAGCATCGACCTGGTTATTAAACTGGAAGACTGGAAAAAGGATAATGAGTACGACCGCATGGGACTGGAACAGGAGTATACGGAGTTTTTAGACACAAAAGTCGTATGCCATTCCCTGCCAATCCGCCCGGGCCGGAACCTGGCGCTTATCTGTGAGGCAGCCGCTGTCAACCACAGGCAGAAAAAGATGGGCTACAATGCGGCTCAGGAGCTTTGCAGGCGCGTGCAGGAAAATCTCTCCAGGGATAATTCCTGATAAATGTCCATGTGATGGATGGCATGGAGCGGATGCGGGCATGTATGGACTGCTTTGCCCGCAGGCGTGATTTGCCGGCAGGCAGGATGAATCTGCCGGAAAAAGAGTGCGGTGCCGTGTATATTCACGGCTGTGCAATGGGATGATAGGAATGTGAAGGCGGTTTATGCCAGCTGGTTTTATGATATTTTATCATAATCAAATAAAAGAAGCAGATGGAGAAACAGTATTATTATGGAAAGAAAAAATATCTGGGAAAAATATCCCGAAGGAAAACGCGCCGGGCTGCTGGACTTTGCTGAAAAATACAGGCAGTTTATTTCCGGGTGCAAGACCGAGCGTGAATGCACGGCAAAATTTGCCAAAATGGCGGTAAACGCCGGATTTACAAAAATGGAAGAAATTATCAGGGCCGGTGAAACGTTAAAGCCTGGCGATAAGGTATACGCGTCCAATATGGGCAAAGGGCTGGCCATGTATATAATCGGGAAACAGCCGATGGAACAGGGGATGAACATTCTCGGCGCGCATATCGATTCGCCGCGTCTGGATTTGAAGCAGAATCCGCTGTATGAAGATACGGAAATGGCGATGTTAGACACGCATTACTATGGCGGGGTCAAGAAATACCAGTGGCTGGCAATTCCGCTTGCGCTGCATGGCGTTTTTGTAAAAAAAGACGGCACGGTGATACCGGTCAGCATTGGGGATAAGCCGGGAGACCCGGTATTCGGCGTCAGCGATTTGCTGATACACCTTGCAGGCGAGCAGATGGAGAAAAAAGCAGCTAAGGTGGTCGAAGGGGAAAACCTGGATATCCTCATTGGCAGCATTCCGGCTGAATTAAAAGAAGAAGGAAACGAAGGCGGCAAAGAAGAAGGCAGGATGAAAGACCGCGTCAAGGCAAATATTCTTCAGATACTGGCAGACGAATACCAGGTGGAAGAAGAAGATTTCCTGTCGGCAGAAATCGAAGTGGTTCCGGCTGGCGAAGCAAGGGACTATGGATTTGACCGCAGCATGATTATGGGCTACGGGCATGACGACCGTGTATGCGCTTATCCGTCCTTTATGGCAATGCTTGGGCTTGAAGGCGTGCCGGAGCGTACCAGTGTCTGCCTGCTGGTGGATAAAGAAGAAATCGGCAGTGTCGGTGCCACGGGCATGAAATCCCGCTTTTTTGAAAATATGACTGCCGAGGTGCTGCATGCAGCCGGGCAGTACAGTGAGCTGGCCCTGCGCCGCACGCTGGCGAATTCCAGGGTGCTTTCGTCGGATGTCAGCGCTGCTTATGACACAAATTTCCCGTCTGTTTCGGATAAGAAAAATGCGGCTTATTTTGGCAAGGGCATTGTATTTAACAAATATACCGGCTCACGCGGAAAGTCCGGTTCCAATGATGCCAATGCAGAATACATGGCACACCTGCGTGATATTTTTGACCGCAATGAGGTAGCGTTCCAGACCGCGGAGCTTGGCAAAGTAGACCAGGGCGGCGGCGGCACGATTGCATATATTCTGGCAGAATATGGCATGGAGGTCATTGACAGCGGCGTTGCGGTGCTGAACATGCATGCGCCGTGGGAAATTATCAGCAAGGCAGATTTATATGAAGCTTACCGGGGGTATCTGGCGTTTCTGGCAGAAGCCTGAACAAAAATAGTAATAAAATAATTTTAGAAAGAAATCAGATATGGAGCATGCAGCATTTTATCAAAAATTGTGCACAATACTTTCCAAAGAGCAGGTATTATGCAGCGAACCAATGAGCCGCCACACGACGTTCCGCACAGGCGGGCCGGCTGATTATTTTGTCATGCCGCGCACGGAGCAGGCGGCGGACGTGGCAGCACTCTGCCGCAGGGAGCAGATGCCGTACCAGATTATCGGCAATGGGAGCAACCTTCTGGCCGCAGACCAGGGCATCCGGGGCGTGGTGATTGCGTTTACCAGGCAGTACGCCCATGTGCAGGCAGACGGTACCTGTGTGACAGCCAGTGCGGGGGCGCTGCTGTCACAGGCAGCTGGCGCGGCGTTAAAGGCAGGGCTTGCGGGCCTGGAATTTGCAGCCGGGATTCCCGGTTCTGTCGGCGGTGCCGTTGTAATGAATGCAGGAGCTTACGGCGGGGAAATGAAAGACGTGCTGGAAAAGGTGAAGGTGCTGTCACAGGACGGGCAGGTGCTGGAAATGGAATGCGGGGAATTAGACCTGTCCTACCGCCACAGCTGTATTCCCCAAAAGCACCTGACCGTGCTGGAAGCGCAGTTTCGGCTGGCACCGGGGCGGCCGGAAGAAATACAGGCCCGCATGGATGACTTAAAACAGCGCAGAATCGAAAAGCAGCCGCTGGAATATCCGAGCGCGGGAAGCACGTTTAAGCGCCCGCAGGGGAATTTTGCCGGAAAGCTTATTATGGAAGCCGGGCTGGCTGGATTTCGCATGGGCGGCGCGCAGGTTTCCGAAAAGCACTGCGGCTTTGTCATCAATACGGGAAATGCCACATCTGCGGATATCCGCGGGCTTATCCGCCAGGTGCAGCAGAAAGTGCTGGAACATTCCGGCGTGGCACTGGAAATGGAAGTAAAGTGTATTGGGGAATTTGAATAGCTGACCATGACGGCATGACCGGGAACAGGCAAAAGCCGGTACAGGAAAAAGGGGGAGGATGACATGCGTTTTGTAATTTTGACAGGAATATCGGGCGCGGGGAAAAGCACGGCGCTGAAAATGATGGAAGATATGGGCTACTACTGTGTGGATAACCTGCCGATTCCGCTTGTAGAACGTTTTTTTGAGCTGTCTGACACGGCTACGGAAGAATTGCAGAAGGTTGCGGTTGGCATTGATGTGCGAAACGGGCAGAACCTGGACGAGATGCGGGCCGTGCTCGAAGACCTTCACGCGGGCGGCAGGAAATGCGAGATTCTGTTTCTGGATGCCGAGGATGCCGTGCTGGTCAAGCGGTACAAGGAAACAAGGCGCAGCCATCCGCTGGCACATGGGGAACGCGTGGATAAGGGCATCGGCAGGGAACGCAGCCGCCTGGCTTTTTTGAAAGAACATGCCGATTACATTATCGATACAAGCCGGCTTCTGACAAGAGAGTTAAAAATCGAGCTGGAAAAAATATTTGTCAATAACAAAGAATACCAGAGCCTGTTTGTAAATATTCTGTCCTTTGGATTTAAATACGGGATTCCGGCAGATTCCGACCTCGTGTTTGACGTCCGGTTCCTGCCAAATCCCTACTATGTGGAAGGGCTGCGGGCAAAAAGCGGCAATGATAAAGAAATCCAGGATTATGTGCTGCAATACGAAGAAGCCCATGTATTTTTAAATAAGCTGGAAGATATGCTCCGGTTTCTGATTCCGAATTATATTGCCGAAGGAAAAAACCAGCTTGTTATCAGCATTGGCTGTACCGGTGGAAAGCACCGCTCCGTGACGCTTGCCAATGAACTGTACCAGCGCCTGCAGAGAGCGGCGGAAACATCGGGGGAATATACAGACCCGGCTTACGGGCTGAAAATCGAACACCGCGATATTGAAAAAGATGCCAAGCGCAGGCAGGAACAGGCATGAAGCGGAGCCTTTATGGAAAGAAAACGCAGAAGGAAAGAGGGGGCTGTGCATGTCATTTTCCAGTGAGGTGAAACGGGAGCTGCTGTCTGCGGAAAGCCGGGCAGCACACTGCCGGCTTGCAGAACTGGCCGGAATGCTCTGCGGAGCCGGAAGCATGCAAAAAGAAGGCGGCTGCCTGTACGTTGTATTTGTGACAGAGCAGGAGCAGGCGGCGCTGCGCTATCAGGGGCTGCTGCGGGCAGCCGGCCTTGCGGCAGAGGTCACCCAGGTGCACCACCTGCAGCAGAAAAACAAGCTTTCCCATGTGGTAAAGCTGACTGCGCAGCAGGATGTCCGCAGGCTGCTGCTGTCCCTGCAGATTATGGAGCAGGACGGCCGGATTCATGAGGGGCTGCGGGTTTGTGATGCGCTGCTGAAAAGAAGCTGCTGCAGGCGGGCGTTTTTAAGGGGCGTGTTTCTGACATCCGGGTCCATCAGCAATCCGAAGAAATCCTATCATTTTGAAATTGTCTGCAATGCGCGTGACAAAGCGCAGCAGGTGCGGGAACAGCTTCGGGCATTTGAGCTGGATGCAAAAATCGTATCACGCAAGAATCATGAAATCGTATACCTGAAAGAAGGCTCGCAGATTGTAGATGCGCTGAACGTCATGGGGGCGCACGCCGCACTGATGAATCTGGAAAATGTGCGTATTATAAAAGAAATGCGCAATGATATTAACCGCCGTGTGAACTGTGAAACGGCAAATATTAACAAAACAGTCAGTGCAGCCTGCCGCCAGAAGGAAGCCATCCGTTTTCTGCAAAAGCAGGGAAAGCTGAAAGAGCTTTCCAGGCAGCTGCAGGAAATGGCGCGGCTTCGCATGGAATACCCGGAAGCCGCGATAAAAGAGCTGGGGACCTTATGCAGCCCGCCGGTTGGAAAATCAGGCGTCAATCACAGGCTGCGCAAATTAGAAGAAGCAGCAGAACAGACAGGCTATGAAAAAAGGAATGACCAGGCATGAAAAAATTATTATTTGTTTATAATTCCCACGCAGGAAAAGCTTCGATTAAGGCAAAACTGGCAGATATTATTGACCTTATGGTAAAAAGCGATTATCAGGTTACCGTCCGCCCGACGCAGTACCCGGGGGACGCGGCAGACACCGTGGAGCGTGAAAGCAGGGACTATGACCTGATTGTATGCAGCGGCGGGGACGGCACGCTGGACGAAGCAGTGACCGGCATGATGCGCCTTTCGGAAAAAAGGCCAATCGGATATATTCCGATGGGAAGCACGAATGATTTTGCAAATTCTTTAAAGCTTCCGAAAAATGTACTCAAAGCAGCTGAAACAGCACTCTGGGGAGAGCGGTTTGCGTGTGACGTCGGGCAGTTTAATGATAACAGTTTTATTTATGTAGCGGCATTCGGGATTTTTACAGAAGTGTCCTACCAGACAAACCAGGAGCTGAAAAACCTGCTGGGCCATGCAGCTTATATCCTGCAGGGGGCAAAAAGCCTTCTGGAAATCGAATCATATAACATGCAGGTGGAATATGAGGATGTTTTGCTGGAAGGCGAATTTATTTACGGAATGGTTTCCAATTCCATATCCGTGGGCGGATTTAAGCAGATTGCCGGGAAAAATGTGCTGCTGGATGACGGCGTGTTTGAAGTGACGCTTATCAAGCGGCCGAAAAACCCGCTGGAATTAAACGAGATTATTACATCCCTGCTCGCGAGGGTTGATAATACAGAGCTGATTTATTCCTTTAAGACAGGCAGAATCCGGTTTCTGGCAGAAAAGGCAGTGCCATGGACGCTGGACGGGGAATATGGCGGCACGCATATGGAAACAGAGATTAAAAACTGCCACCAGGCTGTCGAAATTATGGTGAAAGCCAGGGAAGATTAAAAACAGGCGGATTCTGCAGGGATGTGCCATGGGGATGTCCGGCGGCAGAACGCACGGCTGCGGAATCCGGCGGCAGAACGCACCGTCAGTTGCGGATGTCCAGATAGTCGCCGCTTAAAATCAGCCGGACTTTTTCACGGCTGACGCCTGTTTCCCTGACAACCTCAAACAGCGGGGCAGAACCGTGTACCCTGAAATATTCTTTCACTTTTCCGTAGTCATCCAGCATTTCATTGCCGCAGCTGACACACTGGTAGCGGCCGATTCCTTTATATTCCAGGTCACAGCCGCATGAATCACAGTGCTCCGGCTTGTCAAATGCTATTTTTACCAGTCTGTTTAATTCCATAAATCCTCCTGCGTATTCGGTTACGGTATGTCTGGTGCAAGCGTATATGCATCCATTATATTCGGAATTATGGAAAAAATCAATATCCGAGTGGGAGAATTTTACAGTCCGGCTTTTGCGGGTATAAAGGCCGTGGGGATGTTTGGAGATATGCTTGCCAGAACAGACACAGAAAATATCTGAACAGCTGCTGTCAGGTCATTATCAGAAAAACAATACGGTTTTTTGTAAATCGCTGCATTAGTTTCACGCATAAATTAAGCCTTTTGTCTTGTTTCAGACAACAGGCTTAATTTACGGCTAATGCAGTGCGATATTCATTTCTAGACATTATGGAATGACATGCCATGTTGCAAATCTGCCTTTTACGTTCGAAGCTAGGGGTATAGCTTTGACATTTCAGGTAATGCATGGAAGCTTTTTCTATTATCAGCACTTAGCTGTATAAAACGAAATAGTTCAATTTACATTTTGTAAATAATAAATCCTCCGGATAGAGAATATTCCCTAAGTTTTTTAGTTTTAGTATTACTAGTATGTGCAGCAACAGTAAAATCATTACTAGCAGAATGCTTTTTAATAATAATCAAAGTATGATAAGCACTTCCATTAGAGTTTAACAATGAAATGGCATCTCCGACTTTGGCATAATTAAAGGCACTGGATCCGGTTGAAGAAAAAGTGCGATACCCATTCGAGTTAGATTGCCAAAAGTTTCTAAAGGCATTTGCACCTCTCCATGTTGAAGATACATTTCTGACATTACAGGTATTTCCTCTGGAAAACCAATTTGACCAATTGTCTGCTTCAGCAGATGTACCGGGAGTTCCTTTCATGCTCTTTCCGCCGGCATATAAACATTGTGAAACAAAATTAGCGCAATCACCCCCATAGCTGTTCCAGTCAGGGTAAGCAGAATTGTAATTCATGGCATAATTTGTGGCATAGGTGACTGCGGCGTTAGCAGAATAAGTTGAGTATGAAGATAGATTATTCTGGCCGCTATTGTCACGGGATAATGGCATATTTTGGGTTTGTGTTACTATTTCATAATCTTCAATATACGAATCAACGTAGAATTTATTTATATTATCAATGGACATAATTTCATCATAATTTTTTTGAAGATATGAAAGGTTATATTTCCATTTGTCAAATGAGGTATTTTGTCCGCTGTGTCTGCTGATTAATTCTACAATGTAGTTTTCCTTAGCCATCATATTTTCATAAGCTTCGTCAATCAGATTTAAATTGTTGATTTTGGACTCAAATGACGAAGATGCTGATTCAGAAAATATGTATGGTGCAGTTTTTGGCTGCGAGTAGCCCGCTGCTGTGGCTGTATTTGATGGAAACAATGCTATACCTGTTATTAGCGCACCAATTAATGTTTTTGAAATCATTTTTCTATAGTTCATTATGTATTCTCCTTTTTGGTGATATATGATTAGTACCCTTCATTTAAAACCTCAAAACTATTCCAGTTATCCTTGCTGCCAAGCGTGATGTATCTTTTTTCAGCAGCATTTTCTTCTGATACCTCGAAGCATATAAGTTCCGCTTCATCATAATCTTCATAAATGTCATATCTGGGATTTCTTTGTGTCTGTTTCATGGAAAGCGGTTCACGATGAATGGAACGGTAGTAATCGCCTGCTGTTTGCAGCGCTCGGGAAAGTTCATCTTCGGATAATTCTGGAAGCAGGTTTCCCTGGGATGTTATAGGTTCTGAATCAGGCATGTGTTCCGCAAGAGGTTCCTGTGCTGAATCAGAAAGATGCTGCCTGTTAGTTCCTTTCAGCGTCTGATTTTTTTCATCATCTGCTTTTGATGCCGCGGGTGTTTGGTTTATATCTTTTTTCACCTCCTCTTTCATTTTTGAGAAATCGCCTGTATTTGTATGATGATTGGAACTTACACTTCCTGAGCATCCTGTAAAGCATATAAGCAATAAAACAATATAAATAAAGAAAAAATGTTTCATAGGAATCTCCTTCTGTATCTGACTGAAATTATAAACAGGATATGCTGTCACAGTTAAAAATAATATTTTATGGCATATGTTTGATTGGCTGGCTGTCTGGCAGCGAAATAAAATGGTCTTCCGGCCTGATTTTATAATCGCGGACAGATGCGTGAAAACGCCCGTCATTACTAAGGTGCAGCTCGATGGCCTGGGTATGGCAGCGGCCGTTTTCATCTGTTATTTCCATGACAATCAAATCATTTTTTTCTTCTGCTGCAAGGTCTGCAATACGATTACTTTTTTGCAGCTTTTGCAGGAGATTGCTGGGCCGCCAGTAAATAACCAGATAATAATAGTCTTCTTCGCTGCAGCCATATGGAACTGTAAAATTTTTGCTTAATCCATAGCTGGCTCTTTTTTCTGTCCAGTCGATAAATTCTATCCATTCATTTTTACACGAAAAGCGGATGCTTTTTATATTTTCTCCTAATACATAAAACATCAGGGGAATTCCGTTCATTTCACCGCTGTCGCTGATGGTGCCTGCAGATGTAACCGTCTGGGATTCGGTAAGCTGCGCATTCGTTCCGTAAGCGTAAACAGTGACAGGCGGCCTCATGTTCCAGGAAAAGTATCTGGCAGCCAGAAACGAAAGGCAGAGCATAGAGGCCAGAATGGTATATGTAACATATGCTTTGCGGTGTGTTTTTACGGGACAGAAATGATAAGCTTCTATTAAAAAACGGTCATTTACTTGTTCCCATGCAGCCTGAAAAGCAGGTAAATCTTTGTGGGTATGTTTTTCTTTCATAACCGGATGCCCTCCTGTTCCAGATATTTTTTCAGTTTTCTTCGAAGCCGCATTAATTTTGCAGAGACACTGTTCTCGCGCATTCCGAAGACGTTTGCTATTTCGCTGACAGAATCCGCATACCAGTACCTTTTTATCAGCATGACCCGGCTGTTTTGGTCTAACGAATCCAAAAAACGTTCAATCGCTTCTGTCAGGATTTCCTGCGCATGAGGATTCGCATTTCTGCCCGCAGGAATGCATTCTTCCAGTTCATGGATGGAAATATCATAAGAGCTGTTTCGCTTTCGGGCAAGATTATAGCGGGATTTTTTCAAAGAAATATTGCGGACAATCCGGCATACATAAGCTGCCAGCGGATTGGGGCGCTCGGGCGGTATGCGGTTCCATATGCCCAGATAGGCATCGTTGATGCATTCTTCGACATCCTGCCAGTCATTTAAAATATTGTATGAAATTTTTTTGCATAATTCTCCGTATTTACTGGAGAGTTCCTGAATTGCTTTTTCTGACCTTGCATCAAATAATTCAATAATTTTGTCGTCTTCCAGCGCTTTGCCGCAGAATGTCTTGTATGTGTTCATTGGAACCCCCGCTGTGTTCTGGTAAAATGTTTCTTTACCTATATACTACCATTTTTATGGGAAATATGACGTTTCGGAGAAAAAAATAGTTTATTTTTTTCGTGGCCCGGCTTTTTTGGAATGTATCAGAAAATGTTCTTTATTTTTCCAGCAAAAAATGATATGATGAAAACAGCAAAAGGCACAATGCCTTACAAAAATCAAATCGATAGAATATGGAGGAGTTTGACATGTTAGTATCAGCAGCAGAAATGCTCAAGAAAGCAAAAGCCGGACATTATGCGGTAGGCCAGTTTAACATTAACAACCTGGAATGGACAAAGTCTGTGTTATTAACAGCACAGGAATTGAACAGCCCGGTTATTTTAGGCGTATCCGAAGGTGCTGGAAAGTACATGACAGGGTTTAAGACGGTTGCCACTATGGTGAAAGCCATGGATGAAGAACTCGGAATCACGGTTCCGGTTGCACTGCATTTAGACCACGGTACATACGAAGGATGCTATAAGTGCATCAAGGCAGGTTTTACATCTATCATGTTTGATGGTTCCCATTATCCGATTGAGGAAAATGTTGCAAAGACAAAAGAGCTGGTTGCAGTTTCCCACAACTTAGGCTTATCGATTGAAGCAGAAGTAGGTTCTATCGGCGGCGAGGAAGACGGTGTGGTAGGCGCTGGCGAATGTGCAGACCCTCAGGAATGCAAGGCGATTGCAGACCTTGGCGTAGACATGCTTGCAGCAGGCATTGGTAATATTCATGGAAAATACCCGGAAAACTGGGCAGGCTTAAGCTTCGAAACGCTTGATGCCGTACAGAAAGAGACAGGGGACATGCCGTTAGTGCTTCACGGCGGTACCGGTATTCCGGAAGACATGATTAAAAAGGCAATCTCTCTGGGCGTTGCAAAAATCAATGTAAATACCGAATGCCAGTTATCCTTCCAGGAAGCAACCCGCAAATATATCGAAGCTGGCAAAGACCAGGAAGGCAAAGGCTTTGACCCGCGCAAGCTGTTAGCACCGGGTGCAGAAGCAATCAAGGCTACGGTAAAAGAGAAAATGGAATTATTCGGTTCCGTAGGAAAAGCTTAAATCTGCGGATTTGGTGAATCTGCTGAAAAATCGGAAAGAATCTGGATGAATTTTCAAATGATTCCTGAAATTCCGAAAAGAAAAAAGAAAGTCTTGTAATCCGCATAAAATTGGTGTATGTTAATGGTAAGTAAGAAACAAACAAGGGTGTTCCGGGTGGGGCATCCTTGTTTTTTTTCAGAACATACATATCCGTTTGGATGGAAAGAAAGGAAAAAAAGGAAAAAATATGGGCGAATATTTTAATGTAGCAGACATTTTTGGAGAAAATGTGTTTGATGATTCTGTCATGCAGGCGCGCCTGCCGAAAAAGGTTTATAAGAAACTGAGGGAAATTATCGAAAATGGTGCTGACTTAGACCTTGCGACCGCTGATGTTGTTGCGCATGAAATGAAAGAATGGGCCATTGAAAAGGGTGCCACGCATTATACACACTGGTTTCAGCCTCTGACCGGGGTGACTGCTGAAAAACATGATTCCTTTATTACAGCGCCAATGCCGAACGGCAAAGTGCTGATGAGCTTTTCCGGCAAAGAGCTGATTAAAGGAGAGCCGGATGCTTCTTCCTTCCCATCCGGCGGACTGCGCGCGACGTTTGAGGCAAGAGGGTATACGGCATGGGACTGCACTTCCCCGGCGTTTGTCCGGCAGGATGCAGCGGGCGCGACACTCTGCATTCCGACGGCTTTCTGTTCGTATACGGGTGAAGCGCTCGACCAGAAAACGCCGCTGCTGCGTTCGATGGAAGCAATCAATGAACAGGCAGTCAGGCTTATCCGCCTGTTTGGCAATACGACGTCAAAAAAGGTTACGCCGTCTGTCGGGCCGGAGCAGGAATATTTTATTGTAGACCGGGAGAAATACCTGCAGCGCAAGGACCTGATTTTTACAGGCCGCACGCTGTTTGGGGCAATGCCGCCAAAAGGACAGGAAATGGATGACCATTATTACGGGACAATCCGGGAACGCATTGCCGCTTATATGCGCGATGTCAACAAGGAGCTCTGGAAGCTGGGCGTATCGGCCAAGACGCAGCATAACGAGGTGGCTCCGGCACAGCACGAGCTGGCACCGATTTATGCAGAGTGCAACGTTGCGGTGGATGATAACCACCTGATTATGGAAACGCTGAAAAAAGTGGCAGGACGCCACGGCCTGCAGTGCCTGCTCCATGAAAAGCCGTTTGCAGGCGTCAATGGCTCGGGCAAGCATAACAACTGGTCGCTGGTGACCAATGACGGGATAAACCTGCTGGAGCCGGGCGTTACGCCGCACGAAAACATTCAGTTCCTGCTGGTGCTGACCTGTATTATCAAAGCGGTGGATGAGCATGCGGAATTGCTGCGCGCTTCGGCGGCCGATGTCGGGAATGACCACAGGCTTGGCGCAAACGAAGCACCGCCAGCCATTCTGTCGGTATTTTTAGGCGAGCAGCTTGAGGACGTATTTTCACAGTTAATCAGCACGGGCATGGCGACGCATTCCATTAAACGGCAGATGCTGGAAACGGGCGTAAAGACGCTGCCGGATTTCCGCAGGGATGCGACAGACCGCAACCGCACGTCGCCGTTTGCATTTACCGGCAACAAGTTTGAATTCCGTATGGTCGGCTCCCAGGATTCCGTTGCACAGTCGAATGTGGTATTAAATACGATTGTGGCAGAAGCTTTTTCCGAAGCCTGCGACGTGCTTGAAAAAGCAGAAGATTTTAATGTGGCCGTACATGATTTAATCAAGCAGTATGCAGCCGGACACCAGAGAATCGTTTTCAACGGAAACGGATATTCGGACGAATGGGTTGCGGAGGCAGAAAGGCGCGGACTGGCCAATATTAAGTCCATGGTAGACGCCATCCCGGCTTATACGGCAGAAAAGTCCGTTGCGGTATTTGAAAAATTCAATGTATTTACAAAGGCAGAGCTGCAGTCGCGTGTCGAGATTGAATACGAAACATATGCCAAAATGACCAATATTGAAGCAAAGGCTATGATTGACATTGCGGGCAAGCAGATTATTCCGGCAGTTATTAAATTTACGACCGCACTGGCAGCATCGATTAACGGGGTGCGGGCAGCCTGTGATGCGGACGTCAGCGTCCAGACGGAGCTGCTTAGGGAAGTATCTGCGCTTCTTGCAGAAACAAAAGGCGCGTTAAAGAAGCTGGTGGAAGCAGACGAGGTCGGTTCTGCCATGGAAGAAGGCCGCGACCGGGCCGTTTATTACCGGGATGTCATTAAAACAGCCATGGAAGCGCTGCGGGCTCCGGTTGATAAGCTGGAAATGATGGTCGATAAGGATATGTGGCCGATGCCTTCTTATGGGGATTTGATATTTGAAGTATAAAAACCAGAGAGCTGAATAAGGAGATTAGAAAACATTCTGATGGTTTGATTGATGAGATAGAAGAAAGCAGAAAGCCAGAATAAAATAGAATATTGCAGCAATTCAGAAAAAAGCGGGCCTGTCACCGCTTTTTTTGTTTTATCAAAAATAGTTTTCAAATAGTAATTACGATAAAAAAACAGGAAGAATAAAACAGGAAAATGCCGGGAATGCTGAAAGAAAAAGGAGACAGGCATATGTATCTGATAAAACTGGAAACAGCACTGCCAATAACGGAAAAACAGAAAAACCTGCTGTGCGGCTGCGTGGCGGAAGCGGACAGCCAGGCGGAATGCAGTGTGGAAGGCACGAAATGTGAAATCAGGGGCAGCAGCGGGCCGGAAAAACTGGCATTTCTCTCAGGCGTGATAACGGGGCTGCGGGCACAGAATGAGATTTTGAAGCTGACGCTTTCTTATGAAAAGGACTGCTGAAATGAAGGCAAAAGGATTTATCAGTGAATTCAGGGATTTTATTTTCCGCGGAAACGTTATGGATATGGCAGTCGGTGTTTTAATGAGGGTGCGTTTTCTGGCTCTGTACGGGCACTGTACCTCGAAGTTACAGGAACTGCAAATGGAAACAGAAACAAAAGCTGCCTGCTGAAAACAGGAGAAACAGAAAAACAGAATAACAGAAAAACAGAATAACAGAATAAAGAAAGACAGGAAAACCGGCAGGCTGGAAACAGATGCCGGTTTTTCTGTGTGAAACATGCGGGCCTGTTTTGCATTGCAGCAAAATAGGAAATTTTTGGATAAACAGTATAAAACAGTTGACAACAGTTCAATGCTGTTATATACTGTTTATAACAAAGGGGGAATGAATTTGAACATTATCATCAGCAATTCCTCGATGCAGCCCATCTATGAGCAGATTGTGACACAGGTGAAAGCAAAAATTATGAACGGGGAATTAAAGGAACAGACCATGCTCCCATCGGTACGCACGCTGGCAAAGGAGATAAAGGTAAGTGCGCTGACGGTCAAAAAAGCCTATGATGCACTGGATGAGGAAGGATTTATTGTAACAGTGCATGGAAAAGGAAGCTTTGTGACGCTTGCGAATCAGGGTATTCTGCTGGAAGAAAAGAAAAAAGAGGTGGAAGCCGATTTCGATATGGCTATCCGCAAAGGCAGAAGCTGCGGCATGAGTGACCAGGAGCTGACAGAATTATTTCAGATTGTGCTGGAGGATTAGAAAATGATAAAACTGGAACATGTGAAAAAACAGTATAAAGAATTTGGCATGGACTGCTCCATGCAGGTACGTCCCGGATGTGTTACCGGGCTGATTGGGCCAAATGGCGCAGGAAAAAGCACGACCTTTAAGGCCATACTCGGGTTAATCAGCTGTGACAGCGGCAGGGTACAGGTATTGGGAAAGCCGGCAGATAAGCTGAATTCCCAGGACAGGCAGAAAATCGGAACCGTGCTGGCAGATTCCGGGTTCAGCGGTTATCTGGATATCCGCAGCCTGGTACCGGTGCTGGCAAGCATGTACCCGGCGTTTCACCGTGAACAGTTTCTGGAAAACTGCAGGAAATTTGATTTGCCGCTGGATAAAAAGATAAAGGAATTTTCCACCGGCATGAAGCGCAAGCTCCAAGTGCTGGCAGCCATCAGCCATGAAGCGCAGCTGCTTATCCTTGACGAGCCGACCGCGGGCATGGATGTGCTTGTCCGGGATGAAATTATCGGGATGCTGCGCGGATATATGGAAACGGACGGGCGTGCTGTCTTAATCAGCTCCCATATTGCCAGTGACCTGGAAGGCTTCTGTGATGACCTTTATATGATACAGAATGGAAAAATCATATTCCACGAAGATACCGACGTGCTGCTGGACAGCTATGCACTGCTGAAAATGACACAGGAGCAGTACGACAGCCTGGATAAGCATGATATCCTGCGGTATAAAAAAGAACCGTATGGCGTGAGCTGCCTGACAAGCCAGAAACGCTTTTATATGGAGAATTATCCGCAGATTACGGTGGAAAAAGGAAACATTGATGAATTGATTCTTATGATGGCAAGAGGTGAAAAAAGATGAAGGGATTATTAATCAAAGATTTCAAACTGTTAAAAAACCAGAAATCGTTTCTGGCTATCGTGGCGGCAGTCTGTGCTTTCGTTATGATAAAGGGCAGTGAGTCGTATGCCATGTTTTACGGGGCCGCTATGGCCGCCATGCTGTCAGTAAACAGTATCGGTTATGATGAAGAAAATAACGGAATGGGATTTCTGTTTACACTGCCGGTCAGCCGCAGGGATTATGTGCTGGAAAAATACGGGTTTGGACTGCTTTTGCTTGGAATTGTACTGGCAGCGGGCTCTGTGCTGTCTGCCGGGATATCCGCTGTGCAGGAGCAGCCGATGGAAGCCGTGGAATGGGCTGTGATGCTGATTGGCCCGCTGGTGACATCCGCAGCGATGCAGTCGTTTATGATTCCGGTACAGCTGAAATTCGGTACGGCGAAAGGCCGCACTGCACTGCTGGTCGTCTTTCTGCTTGTGACAGGCATCAGCTATGGAGCGGTGAAGATGGCAGAAATACTGCACATTGATTATGCGGAAATCATGCAGACAATAGAACAGGCAGGCGATGCGGCTGTAGTAACCGGACTGTGCCTTCTGGCAGCAGCCATGATGGGAATTTCGTGTGCGGTGTCTTTTGCAGTTATGAAAAAGAAGCAGTTTTAGGATGGCGGGTGCCGCTGTAATATGCAGCGGCATCCACTGCCATAGGTTTTTGAGGCTAAAAAAGCACCAGCCCAATCCGGTATACCAGAAACGTAACCAGCCATGCCACGGCCAGCTGGAAGACGGTCACAAATGCCATCCATTTCCAGCTGCCCGATTCCTTCTGAATGGCGGCCAGCGCTGCGGCACATGGCACATAGAGCAGGCAGAATACCATCAGGCAGAATGCATTCAGCGGGCCGAAGCCGATTCCCTGCAGCACATCGGCAAATTTTGCCATGCCGGATGCGGAGTTTGCGTTTACAATGCCAAATAAAACGGCGCAGCTGGACACGACGACTTCTTTTGCGGAGATGCCTGCAATCAGCGCGACGGCAATCTGCCAGAAGCCAAGCCCGATTGGGGCAAATACCGGGACGAGCAGCCTGCCGGCCATGGCGCCAAAGCCTGCGGACATATCCGGCTCATATCCCTGCGGGCCGAAATTCAGCAGTACCCAGATAAGCAGCGTGGCAAGAAAAATCGTTGTGCCTGCTTTTCCAAGATAATCCCTGACCTTATCCCATACATAAATCCCGATTGTCCGTGCGTCCGGCATTTTATATTCCGGCAGCTCAATCAGCAGATAGTTGTCGCTTTTCTTACGGTCCAGCAGATGCAGGGCCAGCGATACGAGAATCGCAACGGCAATTCCAATCAGATACATGGAATATGCGGCAAGCATGGCCTGCTTTCCAAAAAACATTTCCGCAAACAGAATATAAATCGTAAGCCTGGCATTGCAGCTCATAAACGGCGTGACCAGCATGACTTTATAGCGGTCGCGCCTGCTTTCCAGCGCACGGGATGCCATAATGGCCGGAACGGTGCAGCCAAAGCCAAGCAGCATCGGGATAAACGCCTTGCCGGAAAGCCCGAGCCTGCTCATCAGTCCTTCCATTACATAGGCAACGCGCGCCATATAGCCGCTGTCTTCCAGAAAAGCCAGCGCCAGAAACAGGATGAAAATATTTGGCAGGAATGTAATAATCGTGCCAACGCCGCCGATAATGCCTTCGATAACCAAAGACTGTACAACCGGGTTTGTATGTATCGCATGCATGCCGCTTTCTGCCAGGGTGGAAAGCCAGTCTATGGCAGTCTCAAAATAGCCCTTAATCCAGTCGCCGACGGCAAAGGTCAGGAAAAATACAGCTGCCATAATGCCGAGAAAAACCGGAACGCCCCAGAATGCGTGGGTCAGCACGCGGTCGATGCGTTCGGTAAACTGGTCCTGGCGCTGCTTGTGCAGCAGCACCTCGTGGGTGATTTCGGAAATAAAATCATATTTTTCATTAATAATCTGCGATTCGTAATTTTTGTCCAGTATGTCTGGCAGGCTTACCGGGTATTTTTCCGAAATTTCCGTATCGTGTTCCAGCAGCTTGATGGCGTGCCAGCGGTAATTTGAAAGCTCGGGGTATTTCTTTTTTAAGGCAGTAATTATCTGGTCAATCCGGTCTTCGATGCCGTCGGAATAGACCATGGCAAATTCCGAGTGGTGGTCGTGGACATGCCTGGCCGGATTTTTATGGTGGTGAATCAGGCTGTCCGGGTCTGCCTGGCCTTTGTGGTGGGCCGCTGCATGCAGCAGTGAGTCCAGGCCGCTGCGCTTTCTGGCAGAAACCGGAATAACCGGGATGCCGAGCATTTCGGGCAGCCGGTGCAGGTCGATTTCCATGCCGCGCTTTTCGACGATATCCATCATATTCAGCGCGAGCACGACGGGCTTGCCCAGTTCTAACAGCTGCAGCGTCAGGTAAAGGCTGCGTTCGAGGGAAGAAGCGTCTGCCACGTTGATGACAACGTCTACTTCGCCACTTAAAATAAACTGCCTGGAAACCGTTTCTTCCATTGTATAAGAAGTCAGGCTGTAAGTGCCTGGAAGGTCTACCAGACGGATATTCAGGTCATGGCTGCGGATAGCGCTTTCCACTTTTTCGACCGTAACACCAGGCCAGTTAGCCACTTTTAAATTTGCCCCGGTATAGGCGTTAAACAGCGTCGTTTTTCCGCAGTTGGGGTTTCCGATAAATCCAATCGTTAAATTTTCTTTCATGATGTTTCCCCCGCTTTACGCACAGTAATATTTTTCGTCATGTGATAGCCCAGTGCAAAACGGGCACCGCGCAGCTTGATAATCATAATTCCTTTTCCCTTGCGGTTTAACACCGAAATCCTCGATTCCTGCGTCATCCCAAGGGCTTCCAGGCGGCGTTCCATCTGAAATGGCAGATTGAGCTTTTCTACAATGCAGCTTTCGCCTGCAGAAATATCTTTTAAAAGCATTTGCAAATCCTCCTTGATGCCGGTTGTGCTTTTTGTAAAAATTATTCGGAAAATGGAAAGCAGCCTTTATGTTCCAGTTCGCGGATGCTTATAATACTGTCAAGTATTTTCAACTGGTTCCCTCCAATCATCTGCGTATGAGGAAAGTATATCATTTTTCTGGTGACGCTGCAATGAAAGATTCTGTCTGATGGATTTGAAAATATGAGCTGCTGCGGGGAAAAGCCCGGCGTTTGCCCAAACTGTCGAATTTACAGTTGAGAATCGGGGCATTGTGTATTATAATGCTTTATATTGCGGTTGTCAGAAAGCAGAAAGAGGATTGTCATGAGCAGGAAACAGTTTACATGCCTGGATTTATTTTCCGGTGCTGGCGGATTATCGAGAGGGTTTTATGATGCAGGCTATGAGGTCGTGCTGGGCGTGGATTTTGATGAAGCTGCATTAAAGACGTTTCAGGAAAATCACGGGCAGGCACAGGCGATGCAGCTGGATTTATTTCATCATGAAAATATCGATAAAATAGAAAGCTTTTTATTGGAACAGCAGATTGAGCTGGATGTTTTGGTGGGCGGGCCGCCATGCCAGGGATTTTCCATTGCGGGGCCGCGGGATATGAACGATAAGCGCAACTCGCTTTACCTGGCTATGGTAAAGCTGGCCGACCGGGTCAGGCCGCAGGCGGTTGTTCTGGAAAATGTGCCGGGGATGCTGCTTACCAATCACGGTATCGGTGCAGAACGGGTTAAGGCGGATTTCAAAGAAATCGGGTACCATATGGTACCCAGGCTTTTGTATGCGCCGGATTACGGCATTCCGCAGATACGCAGGCGTGTGTTTTTTGTCGGGCTCAAGGATTCCGGGGAAGAATTTGCGTTTCCGGATGGCGATACGCTGCCGGAGCATTATGTGACCTGTGAGGAAGCGATTGGCGATTTGCCTTCCCTGCAGACAAAACAGGGCGAGATTATTTATGGCGGGGAAGTACAGGAGTATGCGTCTGCTGCCATGACGGATTACCAGAAGAAAATGCGCGTGCGTTCCGATAAGGTGTACAATCATATCGGCAGCATCCCGATTGAAAAGACGAAAAAGATGATTGCGCTTGTCCCGGAGGGGAAGAATTATAAGGCGCTTCCGGAGCAGTACCGGGGTATGTACAAATACCACGAAGCACTCACCAGATATCACAGCAAACGGCCTTCCCTGACGATAAATACAGGCCACAGGTCGCATTTTCATTATAAATACAACCGGATTCCGACCGTGCGGGAAAGCGCAAGGCTGCAAAGCTTCCCGGATGATTTTATTTTTTATGGAAATAAATCCCAGCAGTACAAGCAGGTAGGCAATGCCGTGCCGCCAATGCTCGGGCAGGCGGTTGCGGCAAAGCTGAAAGAATATCTGAGGAGATAAGAGCGTCTGACGCAGGAATCCGAAACAGATGGGAAGGGCTGACAGGATGTGCAGGAAATTAAATATGATAGATTTATTTGCCGGGTGCGGCGGGCTGACCGAAGGATTTTTGCAGACCGGGAAATATAAGGAAATTGCTGCCGTGGAGTGGCTGGCCCCGCAGGTGAATACGCTGCGCCACAGGCTGAAAACAAAGTGGAAGGAAAAGGACGCACAGGAACGCGTTATGCAGTTTGATATCCAGAGGGAAGAAGAACTGTTCGCCGGCTGGCAGGACGAGGTGTTTGGAAGCGGAAAAGGGCTGGATTATTTTATCCGGAAAGAAGGCGGCGCAGACCTGATTATCGGCGGCCCGCCCTGCCAGGCGTATTCCGTAGCCGGGCGGGTGCGGGATGAAAACGGGATGCGGGATGATTACCGCAATTACCTGTTTGAGCATTATTTATATGCCGTCAGCCGCTGCAGGCCGAAGCTGTTTGTATTTGAAAATGTGCCGGGCATCTTAAGCGCAGCCCCGGCTGGCAGGCCGATTACGGAGCTGATAAAAGAAGGCTTTGAAAGTATCGGCTATGCGGTTGTGGATGATCTGAAGGAAGCCGTTGTCAATGCGAGCGATTACGGGGTAGCGCAGAACCGGAACCGGGTTGTAATTGTTGGCCTGGACCGCCAGGTATTTTCCGAGCCGGAACAGCAGCTGCGCCGTTTTTACCAGGAGCTGCTGCCGCAGTACCGGTGCAGGAAGAAAAAGACCGTCGCCCAGGCCATTGGCGACCTTCCAAAGTGCATGCCGCTGTTTGACGAGGAGAGCCATAAAAAGAAAATTTCGCATACCACGCCGGAATGCAGCATCAGCTGGCATATCCCAAGGTACAGCAACCTGCGCGATATGGACACGTTCCGCATTCTGGCAGAGGATATCGCTTCGGGTGCCAGGATTTATGACAGCAGGAAAATCAGCGAGCTGTATGAACGAAAAATCGGCTCCCGTTCCCCGATACACCGTTATCATGTGCTGGAGCCGGACGAGCCGGGCACGACGATTATTGCGCACTTATATAAAGACGGCAACCGTTTTATCCATTATGACCCGCAGCAGCAGCGCACGATTACCGTCCGGGAAGCCGCAAGGCTGCAGTCTTTTCCGGATGATTTTGAATTTGCCGGGAGCAGGGGAAATGCATACCAGATGATTGGAAATGCGGTTCCGCCGAAGCTTGCAAACGCAGTTGCAAAGGCAGTGTACAGCCTGCTGCAAAGCGCAGGATAGGAGACAGAGCATGTTTCATTATTTATTTACGAATGATTTGAGAATCCGCAACCTGGACGAGGCCCTGCATGATGCCGGGAAATGCTTTGCACAGGGCCGCGTGCCGAGTGCAGATACGGATAAAAATGCAAATAACAATATGAATACGCTTGGCTTTTATTTTAACCTGACAAAAGACAGCCAGTGTGCGTTAGACTGTGCAGACGGCAATATCCGGCGGGTCGTTTTGAATTTTATCAAAAAATTCCAGTTCCCAAATCCGAGGACAAAGGATTCCTTCCAGCTGGCCGTGGAAGACGGGATTACGATTGCGCCGATGCGGGTTATTTTACAGGTGCTGTACCTGCTGCATATGACGGGCCTGTCACAGGAAGCCTATCTGACCGTAGATGAAATTGCCCAGTTTATTTTTTTTAATCCGGATGCTGCCAAAAAAAGACAGCCGGATTTAGCCGGAATTGTAAGAAAAATCAAGGAATTTCGAAGAAGCGGCATGCGCACCGGGTTTTTATCGGATGATGACAGGGAAATGGAACAAAAAGGCTGTTACTGGAAGCAGTGCAAACGGCAGCTGCGGGAAATGGTGAAGGTGCTCTGCTGGTCTGGCTGTGTGCAGGAGACCCGCAAGGGCGTGATTGAAATTTACCACGAAGGGCTGACTCAGGAAAACAAGGCAGATTTGTTTGACATTCTGACCTTTACTGGCATGTGGACGCCAAAGGAATATTTCAGCCGCAGGGAGCAGGAAACCAGAAGCGTGGAATTCGAAGAATGGGAGAGGCTTTTTGGAATACAGCATGCCGGGGCAGGAAAAAGCACGGACAGCCAGGAAAGCCCGGAAGCGAAAGAAAGCCGCAGGCACAGGGAAAACCTGGAAGCCATCGAGCATATGAATTTTCAGGAAAATAAGCGTGCGTATCAAAGATATATGGATATTGAGCCGGAAAATCCACCGGGGGCGGTGTTCCGGGAAGGCGGGATGCAGCCGGATATGGCGTTTACCGGGGAGGCAGGAGGCCAGCTTTCCCTGCATATGGACAGGAATAATACAGACAAAAATAATACAGACAAAAATATAAATAAATCGCCGCTGCAGGAGCCGGTGTACCGCACAGGGCTTTTGGCGGAATTTGACCGGAACCGTATTGTATTCGGCGCGCCCGGCACCGGAAAAAGCTACCGGCTGAATCAGGATGCCCAGGCCCTGTTAAAGAATACCAGCGGAACGATGGAGCGGGTTACGTTTCATCCGGATTATTCGTATGCGCAGTTTGCAGGTACTTACAAGCCGGTATCGGACGGCGGCGCCATAGAGTACCGGTTTGTGCCGGGGCCTTTTATGCGTGTTTATGCGGATGCGCTCAAAAGCGGGCGTACAGACAGCCCGCAGCCGCATGTCCTGCTTGTGGAAGAAATTAACCGGGCGAGGGTTGCCGCGGTATTTGGGGATATTTTCCAGCTGCTGGACCGCGATGCCGGGCATGTGAGCGAATACCGGATTCAGGCGTCGGAAGATATCCGCCGCTTTCTGGCGGCAGAGCTGGGCGGGCAGCCGCAGGACTATCCGTGGCTGTGCCTTCCTGACAACCTGTTTATCTGGGCGACAATGAACAGCGCTGACCAGGGCGTTTTCCCGATGGACACGGCATTTAAGCGCCGGTGGAGCTTTGAATATCTTGGCATAGATGAATCGCAGGAGCTGGCACAGGGCTATCGGATTCCGGCAGGCATGGGCCCGGGCCGCAGATATGTGAACTGGAACCGTCTGCGCAGGGGCATCAACCAGATTCTGGCACAGGAGTGCAGGGTAAACGAGGATAAGCTGTTAGGGCCGTTTTTTCTTTCGAAAAATATGCTGGAAGGGGCTCTTGCAAACGAAGACGCATTTGTGCGTGCCTTTGAGAGCAAGGTGCTGATGTACTTATTTGAAGATGTCATGAAAATGCGCCCGGGAAATATTTTTAAAGGGCATAAAGGGCTGATGATTTTTTCTGAAATCTGCAGGGCGTATGAAGATCAGGGCGAAGGCATTTTCGGGCTGGATTTTTCACAGGAAGAACAGATGCCTTATAAGGAAGGGATATGATGTCAAAAGGCTATTTCCGGGAGCAGAAGCATTACCGGCTGCATGAAATTGCCCGGGAGCTTGGGATTGCAGTGAAGGAAGCGCAGCAGCTGGCCGGAACTTTAAAAAGATACGGAATCGTAAAGACCGTCCGCGAAACCCAGCCTGAATACGGGGATTTACCGGCCCGCGATATTGTCCTGATGGATGACGCACAGCCGCAGGACGGCATGGAATACCTGTTTGACTTTGTCGGCGTGGCGCTTGTGGAAGAAACAGCCTTTTACTGTTATCCGAAGTATATCGCTTCCGAAAAAAAGCCGGTCAGGCAGTTAAAGCAGGTGATGCGTGTCCTGAAAAAGTATCAGGAAAAAGAACAGCGGCTTTTTTTGCAGGGCAGCGGCGGCACAAAGCAGTGGAACAGCCTTGCAGCAGCGCTCTGGTTCCTGGAAGATTATTTTCAGTATGGATTGTATGCGAATCAGCAGGAAATGCTCGAATGCAATGGAGAAGGCGAGATTTTATGGGATAAAACGATTCATGAAATGCCGGTGCTGATTCAGGACAGCCGGCCGTATTATATGCAGCTTTATACCAGAAAATCTGTGGAGAATGAAATGGATTATTTCGGCCGCCTGCATGCCTGCATTCTGACCCGCTGTACGACGCGGCTGGAACAGTCCGGCATTCTGGAATTGTTTGACCTGCCAGGGGCAGAGCTGTCACGGGAACGGCTGGAAAGCTTTGGAGATACGGATGCGGTTTTATACCGCCTGGAACAGGAGCTGCAGGTGCAGTATGTGACAAGAAAA
>Ga0224748_10020_pt1 | contig 30805 bp, 25 predicted proteins | sample LIM_F_Water_Neg_FD_182074 | JGI IMG/M metagenome (GOLD analysis project Ga0224748, IMG submission 182074) | Enriched cells from gastrointestinal tract of the lab mouse from Pacific Northwest National Laboratory (PNNL), Richland, Washington... | ecosystem: Host-associated > Mammals > Digestive...
TAATTACTCAATAATCTTAGCTACTGTACCAGATCCTACTGTACGTCCGCCTTCACGGATAGCGAAACGAAGACCTTCCTCCATAGCTACCGGATGGATCAGCTCTACTGTCATCTCTACGTTATCTCCAGGCATACACATCTCTACGCCCTCCGGCAGATCGCAGACACCTGTAACGTCTGTTGTTCTGAAATAGAACTGCGGTCTGTAGTTGTTGAAGAACGGTGTATGACGTCCACCTTCATCCTTTGTCAGTACGTAAACCTGGCAGGTAAACTTTGTGTGGCACTTTACTGTACCTGGTTTGATCAGAACCTGACCTCTTTCGATCTCTGTTCTCTGTACGCCACGGAGCAATGCGCCGATGTTATCACCTGCGCGAGCCTCGTCAAGCAGCTTACGGAACATCTCAATACCAGTTACAACAGTCTTACGGATATCCTCATGAATACCGATGATCTCTACTTCGTCAGATACGTGAAGTGTTCCACGCTCTACACGGCCTGTAGCAACAGTTCCACGTCCTGTGATGGAGAATACGTCCTCTACAGGCATCAGAAACGGCTTATCTGTATCACGCTCCGGTGTCGGGATCCACTCGTCAACAGCCTTCATAAGCTCCATAACCTTGTCGCCCCATTCGCTGTCCGGATCTTCCAGAGCCTTCAGAGCAGAACCCTGGATAACAGGAGTGTCATCTCCCGGGAACTCATACTCGTCAAGCAGCTCACGGATCTCCATCTCAACCAGTTCAAGCAGCTCTTCGTCGTCAACCATATCACACTTGTTCATGAATACTACGATATACGGAACGTTAACCTGGCGGGAAAGCAGGATATGCTCTCTTGTCTGAGCCATAACTCCGTCTGTAGCAGCTACAACCAGGATCGCGCCGTCCATCTGAGCAGCACCGGTGATCATGTTCTTAACGTAGTCAGCATGTCCCGGGCAGTCAACGTGCGCATAGTGACGGTTGTCTGTCTCATACTCAACGTGAGCGGTAGAGATTGTGATTCCACGCTCTCTCTCTTCCGGAGCCTTATCGATGTTGTCGAAAGCCACCTCTGCGTTACCTTCTACTCTCTTAGCAAGAACCTTTGTGATCGCTGCTGTCAGAGTTGTCTTACCATGGTCAACGTGGCCGATGGTACCAATATTAGCATGTGGTTTTGTTCTTTCAAATTTAGCTTTAGCCATTTTGAATGTCCTCCTTAATAATAGCACCTGTCTATCAGGCATTTTTAGATTGTTTCGGTTTTTTTACTCGGCTATCCTTGATTATATTTCAAACTCATAGGTTTTTCAAGCCTTTTTCAAAAATATTTAATCGTTTTTGTTCGATAATACCTTTTCTGTGACTGACTTCGGAACCGGTTCGTAGCTTTCGAAGAACATGGAGTAGTTTCCACGTCCCTGTGTTCTCGAACGCAGGTCTGTCGCATATCCGAACATCTCCGACAACGGTACGTATGCGCGTACGATCTTACCGCCGCCCAGGTCATCCATACCTTCGATCCGTCCCCGGCGAGAGTTGATATCTCCGATGATATCTCCCATATATTCTTCCGGCATGGTCACTTCCACCTTCATGATGGGCTCTAACAGGATCGGAGCGCCCTTCTTCATCGCATCCTTGAATGCAAGGGAGCCTGCGATGTGGAATGCCATCTCACTGGAATCGACTTCATGGTAGGAACCGTCGTATACATTCGCGTAGATGCCGACTACCGGGAATCCGCCCAGAATACCGGACTTCATTGCTTCCTCGATACCTTCGCCTACAGCCGGAATGTATTCCTTCGGAATCGCACCGCCGACTACGGAAGACTCGAACTTGTAGATCTCCTCTCCGTTGACGTCCATTGGTTCGAATTTTACCTTACAATGTCCGTACTGTCCACGACCACCGGACTGTTTTGCATACTTGCTGTCCACTTCCACAGGCTTGGTGATGGATTCCTTGTAAGCAACCTGAGGCGCGCCTACATTGGCCTCTACCTTGAACTCACGCAGCAGTCTGTCTACGATAATCTCCAGATGAAGCTCTCCCATACCTGCGATGATGGTCTGTCCTGTATCCGGATTGGTGTGTGCACGGAATGTCGGATCCTCCTCCGCAAGCTTTGCAAGGGATTCTCCCAGCTTGCCCTGAGAAGCCTTGGTCTTCGGCTCGATGGCGAGCTCGATAACCGGCTCCGGAAATTCCATGGACTCCAGGATCACCGGATGCTGGTCGTCACAGATGGTATCACCTGTAGTCGTCAGCTTGAATCCGATGGCTGCCGCGATATCTCCGGAGTACACCTTGTCCAGTTCCTGTCTCTTGTTGGCGTGCATCTGCAGGATACGGCCAACACGTTCCTTCTTGCCCTTCGTCGCGTTCAGTACGTAAGAACCGGAGTTCACGGTACCGGAATACACACGGAAATAAGCTAACTTTCCTACGAACGGGTCTGTCATGATCTTGAATGCCAGTGCGGAAAACGGCTCTTCGTCAGAAGAATGTCTTACGACTTCATTTCCGTCCAGGTCTACGCCCTGAATCGGCGGAATGTCTGTCGGCGCCGGCATATATTCAAGAATCGCATCCAGGAGCTTCTGGACACCTTTATTTCTATAAGCGGTACCACAGCAAACCGGTACTGCAGTACACTCGCATGTTGCCTTGCGAAGCACTCTCTTCATATCCTCAACGGACGGCTCATTGCCTTCCAGGTATTCCATCATGAGGTCATCGTCCAGATCGCAGATTTTCTCTACTAATTCTGAACGGTACAGTTCTGCTTCGTCTTTCATTTCTTCCGGAATCTCTGTAATAGAAATGTCATCGCCCTTTTCATCGTTGTAGATGTAGGCTTCCATCTCCATCAGGTCAATGATTCCCTTAAAATCATCTTCTTTGCCGATAGGCAGCTGAAGACAGATTGCATTCTTGCCGAGTCTGGTTTTGATCTGTTCTACTGCATTGTAGAAGTCTGCTCCAAGAATATCCATCTTGTTGATGAATGCCATTCTTGGTACATTATACGTGTCAGCCTGACGCCATACGTTTTCTGACTGCGGCTCAACACCGCCCTTTGCGCAGAATACGCCGACAGCCCCGTCCAGAACACGAAGTGAACGTTCTACCTCTACGGTAAAGTCAACGTGTCCCGGCGTATCAATGATATTGATACGATGCTCCAGAGCGCCTTCCTTCGGCTTTGTATGATCCTCCAAAGTCCAGTGACAGGTTGTGGCAGCAGAAGTAATCGTGATACCCCTCTCCTGTTCCTGCTCCATCCAGTCCATGGTCGCAGTTCCTTCGTGAGTATCGCCGATTTTATAGTTCACACCGGTATAGTAAAGAATACGTTCTGTCAGTGTTGTCTTACCCGCATCAATGTGAGCCATGATACCGATGTTCCTGGTTCTCTCTAATGGGTATTCTCTTCCAGCCAAAATCTTCTCCTCCTATATTTATGCAACTTTAAAATCTGTAATGTGCAAACGCCTTGTTTGCCTCTGCCATCTTATGCATATCTTCTTTTCTTTTTACAGATGCGCCTGTGTTGTTGGACGCATCCAGAATCTCGTTCGCAAGCCTTTCTTCCATGGTCTTCTCGCCTCTCTTGCGTGAGAACATGGTCAGCCAGCGAAGAGCAAGCGCCTGCCTTCTGTCCGCCCGAACCTCGATCGGTACCTGGTATGTCGCACCGCCGATACGTCTTGCTTTTACTTCCAGTACAGGCATGATGTTGTTCATTGCTTCCTCGAACACATCGATAGCCGGCTTGTCAGCCTTAGCCTCAACTCTTTCAAATGCTCCGTATACAATCTTCTGAGCTACACCCTTCTTACCATCCAGCATGATGTTGTTGATAAGCTTGGTAACAACCTTATTGTTGTATATTGGGTCCGCTAATACATCTCTTTTTTGAGTATGTCCTTTACGTGGCACGGTCCTTCCCTCCTTAATCATTATTTTCCGGACAACCGGAGATTAAATCATCGGTACTCACATGTGTCTCTCTATGGAAATCGCATAGCATGTGCTCGTGGCTTAAGGGACCAATCTATGCCCGGGAGTGCCGGGCTGTTTAATCCGCAACCTACGATTAATCATAGTTCTGTTTGTGATACGATTTAACTTTGTAGTTTTTGGGTTGTTCTTCACTGCTTCGCAAGGAAGTTCTTCGCCGTTTCATTGGTGAATGTGTCGGCTGCTTCATAAGGAAGTTCTTCACTGCTTCGCATCGAAGAACAAAAGTTCTCACTAAGTTCATAACACATTTCATGCGTTATTCACTAAGTGATCACTTTTTTGCGTCTTTTGGTCTCTTTGCGCCGTACTTGGAACGTGCCTGTCTTCTCTTGGCAACTCCTGCGGTATCAAGCGTACCTCTGATGATGTGGTATCTTGTACCAGGCAGGTCCTTTACTCTTCCTCCGCGGATCATAACTACGCTATGCTCCTGCAGGTTGTGTCCTTCACCCGGAATGTAGCTTGTTACTTCGATTCCATTAGACAGACGTACTCTGGCGATCTTCCTCAGAGCAGAATTCGGCTTCTTCGGTGTCGCTGTCTTAACTGCTGTACACACACCTCTCTTCTGCGGTGCAGATGCGTCTGTCGCGCGCTTCTTCAGAGAATTGTATCCCTTCTGAAGTGCAGGTGCTGTAGATTTCTTCTCAGAAGTCTGACGTCCTTTTCTAACTAACTGGTTAAATGTTGGCATTTTTTCACCTCCTATGATTCTTTCGTTTTCCCCGCGCTGATATGGACTTTTGCAGCAGGCGGGAATGGTTGCAGATAATTTTCATTATCTATGGTAAATCCGTACACAAAAATGAATGCATCTTCATGCACGCTAGACTAGTTTATTACGTTTTTTTCAGAAAGTCAAGGACTTTTGGAGAAAAATGTGGTATTCGTGGTTACTGCGAATAGGCTCTTCAAGATTTCCATTGATTTATTTCTTACAAAGTCCGGATTTTCTTTCAAAATAACGGTATGACAGGGCTGACACAGCAATCAAAACCAAAAAGTAAAGTATAAAATTCCAGCTTGAATCCATATAAAAAGGCAGAAACTTTTTTTCGATCATAACATAAGTCCTGACAACCGGAATATGCCACAGATAGATTGAAAAGCTGCATTTCCCAATTGCCTGTAAAGGCGGGAACGCCAGCGCCTTTACTATAAATCTTCCATACACCGCTATAAAAATCATATTTGCGCACAGACATGAAACAATCCAGTTCAGATTTACAGGGATTGTTTCCAGGCCAAACAAAAATACGGAGAACATAATTACGCAAAAAATCAGCAAATTTACAGCAGCCGAAATTTCTTTTTTTACTGGGCCGCTCATTATAACTTCCGCAAGGAGCCCCCCGAGAAAGAAGTTCATGTATCCTTCGCCGCAGGTACGGTAATTGAAAGGCAGATCCCAGTCCTTTGTCACTAAGAGCATCCCCCATAATAAAAGAAACGCACACATCGGGAAATACAGCCTGGGAAAGCGGGATGAAGCCTTCGCCGCAGCGTAATACAAAATATATAGCAGAATCAGTACACATAAAAACCATGTTGGGAAATTATACGGCATTTCCCTGCCGTCAAACCAACCGTTGGCAACCATCAAAAAAGTAACAATCAGTTTTTTGGCAGCCGGTTTTGTTCCGCTTAAAATCAAAAGGAGCACAGCAAAAAGATTTGTCAAAAAATACAGGGGATATATTTTCCGAATGCGCTTCTCCATAAATGTGCGAAAAGTGCTTTCTTGCTGTATGATTTTATTTTTATAATGGTATGCGGTAAGCAAACCGCTCAGCATAAAAAACATGCTGTTCCCAAAGTATCCGCCATATTTGTACACCGGGTCCAGCCATTTTACCCCGCCCCACCTCAACGGCTCATTGACATGATATATGACGATTCCAATACAAAAAATTGCTCTCAATCCATCCAGTCCGGCAAAACGCTTTTTATGCTCCATCTGCATTCATCTCCTGTAAGCCCAAAATGCCGCAGAAAACCTTCCGGTCAACTGTCAGAATTTCAAACACATTTTCATATAATACGCATCTGTTCCTGACAGGTGGCCGCTTCTGCCGCTTTCATTGTAGGATACCTTTCTGCGCCTGTCAAGCGCACCTCCATCTGACACAGCAGCAGGCCATGAACAATAATCAAACCATGTCACTTTATGAAAAAATCTGATAGATGTCTGGTCATCAATATTAAAGTATGATAAACTTATTAAAAACCAAACAATTTTTACGTGCGGAAAACGGATTTGGAAAGGAGACAAAAGATGAACTTTTTAGAAGAGAGGATTTTAAGCGACGGCATTGTAAAAGAGGGAAATGTCTTGAAGGTAGACAGCTTTCTGAATCATCAGATGGATATCGGACTGTTCGATCAGATGGGGGCGGAATTTAAAAGGCGTTTTGCGGACACGCCTGTCACAAAGATTCTGACCATCGAGGCTTCCGGCATCGGAATCGCCTGTCTGGCCGCACGGCATTTCCAGGTTCCGGTCATATTCGCGAAAAAGTCAAAGAGCATCAATCTGGAAGGCGATATGTATGTGGCAGAGGTGGAATCCTTTACACATAAATGCAAGAACAACGTGATCGTAGCGCAGAAATTTTTAAATCCGCAGGATCATATCCTGATTATTGATGATTTTCTGGCAAACGGATGCGCGCTGCAAGGCCTGATCCAGATCGTCCAGATGGCAGGGGCTGCGGTATCCGGAATCGGCATTGCTGTCGAAAAGGGCTTCCAGCCGGGCGGACAGATCATACGGAATCTGGGCTTCCAGTTGGAATCTCTGGCCATCGTGGAGAGCATGGATGCAGAGACCGGCGTCATCACCTTCCGGGAACAGGCGTAGACGCCGCTCCGTCCCTGGCCGGACAGCGCCTACGATGCCGAAAGCCGCGGCTTTGGAACATTAAAATACGACTTATGACAGTTCAGAAACGAAACTCATCAGGCATACATAGTATTGAACAGAAGCGAGGCGAATGTATATGGAAAGAAATAAAGAAATGATCCAGAAGCTGAAAGATGTAAAAAGTATCATGGTTTCCAGGGAACTGCGCGGCGACGATTGGGATGACATGCAGGCGGCTGTCTCAAAGCTGGAGGAAGTTGTTTCTTATATTAATGACTGCAGCGGAAAAGGAATCGAATTTTAGGGAACTGCCCAGGCAGTTCCTTTTTTGATTATATTCTCTTGACAAACGCAGACTATTAGTGTAGTCTATAGATAGACTATTGCAATAGTATGAAAGCAGGTGGATACAGTAATGAAATTTTATGATTCCGAATTAAAAGTAATGGATCTGTTATGGCAGAAGGGCGAATTGTCCGCAAAACAAATTGCCGACGCGTTAAACCAGACCATCGGCTGGAACAAGAATACGTCCTACACGGTCATCAAAAAGCTGGTGGACAAGGGCGCCGTCAGGCGAACAGATCCCGGATTTCTCTGCACCGCATTGATCGGGCAGGAAAGCGCAAGGCAGTCTGCATTGACAGAATTTTTGGATAAGTTTTACCAGGGCTCTGTGGGGCTATTGTTTGCTTCCCTTTTGGCCCGGGAGAACTTATCGCCGGAGGAAACAGCGCAGCTCAGAAGCATGATTGAAGATAAAAAGTGAGGTGACGGCATATGGCAGCATTACAACTCAAAGCCGCATTGCTGATCCTCGGAATTGCCGCGGGCCGGAAACTGCTTTTCCGCTTTTTTTCGCCCCGCCTCCCGGAATGGCTCTGGATACTGGTCGGCATACGGCTCCTTCTTCCCCAGGGCATCGGCATTCCCATCCTGTCTGTCCGGCATTTATGCGCCCCGTATCCATGTGATCCTTTCGCCGCCCCTCTGCCAGGTGTGGCTGTATGGGTACGCTGGAGCGGGGCCGGCGCCGTGCTTTTGATCCTTCTGGCAAATGCCCTCCGCTTTTACGGCAGGATGAGGCAAAAAGAGGATCTGCAAAATGATGCTGTCAGCGGTTGGATACAGGCGCATTCCCGGGGGCCGCGTTTCCGCGTCTATACCTCATCGATGGCCGCCTCACCGATGGTATATGGACTGTTCTCTCCGAAAATCGTCCTGCCCGCGCAGCAGTACAGCGAAACGCAGTACGAATATATTCTGCTGCACGAGTGGATGCATATCCGGCGGAAGGATCTGTGGAAAAAAGCATTGATGCTGGCGGCCACAGCGCTGCACTGGTACAATCCGGCATGCTGGCTGATGCTGGCGCTTTTCAATCGGGATATAGAACTGGCCTGCGATGCGGACGTGCTCCGGGCATTGGGAAAGGCGGAATATGCCGGATATGCGCATGTTCTACTGGACTGCTATTGCCGCATGAACCCGTCTGCCGTTTTAGAAACCGGCTTTTTAAGCGGAATGCTTCAAGAAAGGATTGGTGCAATTATGAATCAGAAAAAAATGTCTAAAAAAGCAGCTTGCTGTGCAGTATTTCTTTTTGGATCGCTGCTGCTCACGGCGTTTGGAAAAGTCTCCGTTCAGGCGGAAGCGCCGGAAAAAGTACCGGTATTGACAGGGAAACCCCTACCGGAGGCTGAAGAAATCCTGGGGAAGGAAGGGTATGGGTATACGTTGAGCTTCGAAGTTGTCCGATAAGATTTTTTTACAAAAATTTCAAATTAGGGGTTTACAAACGCAGGGTAATATGATATACTACCATTTGTCGAGCGGAAGTGGCGGAATGGCAGACGCGCTAGATTCAGGTTCTAGTGGGAGTTTATCCTGTGAGAGTTCAAGTCTCTTCTTCCGCACTCGGTGATTGATACCGGAGTCCACGTATAAAGGATTCCGGTATTTAATGTCAAATTGGATATAGAATATGCGGGTGTAGTTCAATGGTAGAACACCAGCCTTCCAAGCTGGATACGTGGGTTCGATTCCCATCACCCGCTTTTTTCTTTGGGAAGCCTTTGAAGTTAAGGCTTCCCATTTTTTTGTAATTGGATAAAGCATTGCGTATGGAAACTAAAAAGATGAAATAATTTTCATCTGTGCGGTTGGAATCATTTTTATGAAAGAATAGGGAAGCACTATGACAAATATGAAGATCACAACATTTGACTATTCTCACGGTGATTATGAAAGCTGGAAACTTCTTTTTGAATACCATTCCCTTTATATTTTAGAAAACGGAAAAGATGTTTATATTGGGGAGACGAAGGATGTCGGAACGCGCAGTATAAAGCATAACAATGTAAAAGATTTATGCTGTCAATATTCTTTCACACGTATTCATATTCTAACAGGAAAAACATTCGATGAAACACCTGCCAAACATTTTGAAACCTTACTTATCCGACTGATGAGGGCAGATGGTAAATTTCATGTTATAAATACCCAAACAGAATGGCAGCATTATTCTCGTAAAAACGTATTTGAACTATGTTTTGATCAAGTGTGGTTAGAACTTGAAAAGCTGGGGCTGGTCAATCACAAAAGCTTTCAGTCGGTTCTGAATTTAAGTCAATATAAGTTTTCTCCCAATATGCCATTGACAGAAGCACAGTGTGAAACATTGACAAGTATTATTCATACGTTGGATTCTGAAGAGATGCAGCCGCACAAACAAGGTTTCCATGCCCGTCCTGTTCTGATCTCAGGTGATCCCGGAACAGGAAAGACAGTAGTAGCCACCTCTCTGTTCTACTATTTGAAAACACATGAAGCATACAAGGATTTGAAGATCGGCCTTGTATATGCTGCATCCGCTACAAGGGCGGAAATCCAGGAGATGTTCAAAAGCGTTCGCGGCTTGCGGAAGAAGGATGTCATTACACCTATTTCGGTTACAAAAGAAACATATGATATCATTATATGCGATGAAGCCCAAAGACTTCGGCGTCCCAAAAATGCCGGGCGCTTTTATAATGCTAAAATGTATGCGGCAAACAGACAGTTAGGTTTGGATGAATCGTGCGATGAGCTGGATTGGCTCTTGACCTGTTCCAGAAATCTGATTCTTTTCTATGATGAAAAGCAGTCTGTGTGCGCCTCGGATATTTCAAAAGACAGCTTTTACAGCCGACTATATAACCGTTATCGCGGCATCCGCCCCATTGTCCTGACAGAGCAGCTGCGCATCTGTGCCGGCAGGGACTATATATCGTATATATATGATCTCCTTTATCAAAGAACATCTGAGAGAAAAGAATTTGATGGATACGAGTTTAAGCTGTTTCAGTCGTTTGATCATATGGTTCAGCAAGTGCGCGAAAAAGAAAACATGGTCGGACTCTGCCGATTGTGCGGCGGATATGCCTGGAAGTGGACCGCAAAAGAAAACCCGGATATTCCGGATATTCAGATTGAAAACACGAATATCTGGTGGAATAAACAGACCGGAGGCTGGCTGCGAAATCCCAGGGCCAGGAAGGAAATGGGGAGCATCTATACGCTCCCAGGGCTGGATTTGAATTATGCTGCCGTTGTAATCGGTCCGGAACTCTATTATGATACAGCAGAAAATCGCATAAAAGTCAGCCGTTCTCATTTATACGACAACTCCGTCAAGCAAAATACGAATGATGAAGATCTAAAAAAATATATTTTAAATACATACGGTGTATTTATGACCCGCGGAATACTCGGTACATATGTTTATGCCTGCGATAAAAATTTGAGGGATTATTTACAAAATTACATTCCTTTTGTCTGAAATGGTTCGATATGGTATATTGAGGTCCTTCTGGTTCTCGAAACAAGGAAAATAAAAAAACATGGCCAAACCCACTTGATCGTACCATGCTTTCTATCATCAAGCAGACGCATCTCTCTACGAATCCGTTGGCGGGCGTCTGCTTCGTGATAAGGAACCTTACCGTTTTACAGGCTCCCTTACCGAAAATAATGGAGTATAGGGGATTCGAACCCCTGGCCTCAACAATGCGAATGTTGCGCGCTCCCAACTGCGCTAATACCCCAAGTAAGATTATCTCTCACCGACTTTGCTATTATAGCACACTTTTTTCCAAAATGAAAGAACAGATTACAAATTTTTGCAAAAATTGTTACTATTCGGTTACTGTTCAGCTTTTCTTAATAAAGGTCGCACTGCACTTCGGGCATTTCACCTCAATCTTTCCTTTTCCCCGGGGTATCCGGATCTTCTGCTTACAGTCAGGGCACTTATAGATATGATATAACTTTCTCTGCCTCCACATGGACTTCTGTTTTCGGAAAAATCCGCGCACCGCACTGGTGCGGGAAAGAAATGCCTGGTTCTCGGCATAACGCTTCGTCACATCCCTGGAAATCAGCCGGTAATAGCAGTAGATCACGATCACCCAGCCGATCAGATAACAGACCAGGCCGGTGTTCCTTCCTCTGAATGCCAGTGAGCCAAACATGATGCCCAGCCCGATTGTCAAAAGGAACTTCGTAAGCGAATCCAGCCCATAGGCTCCGTATCTCCCCTGCATAAAACGTATGATCTTCTCTTTCATTGCCAGCCCACCTTTATGTTTTTTCGTACGCATGATCCGCACGGTCAGAAGCCCTGAATAAAAACAGAACTTTTGACCGCCGCATCATTGATTTGTTTCAATACTATTTTCCGCCGATTTTGGATACTTGTCAATAAAATCCAAATAAAAATCTTATAAAATCGTTGCCGTTCAGCTACCGTGAGCGCCTGGACAGGGCGTGAACATTCACACCGGTCACTCCGTGTCTGACGGCTCCTCCACATTCAGAATATTATCGCACACATCCACGGAGATCAGGTACACGATTCGGGAATCGTTCATCATGACATATCGGTTTCCGTCTCCGTCCTCGACGCCGATATACAGCGTCAGCAGCTGCTCTTCGTCGTCCTTTGTATAGGTTGCCTCCACGGTGGTGCGGGCTGCCTCATCCAGCCCAAATCCCTTCAGATCTTTGTCCTCCACGGAGTAATCCGCCGCGGCGCTTAAACTGACTGCGCCGAGCCCGCCTGCCACGGCGGCAATATTTTTTGCGTCATCCTCATTTTCCGAGTCGTAGATCGTTGTCTCGCCGCCGCGGGTGATCACTTCCCTTTTCAGGTTGCCGCTCCCGATATTCGGAAAGGTATCCAACTGCGCCATCTCTTCCAGTGAATGCTGCAGTGTCCCGGTCACAGAACTGCTGACCGTGTAGATCTTCCCTGTCGCGTTGTTCAGCAGATAGTAAGCTTCCTCCACCGCGTTTCCAATACTCAGAGTAGTCTCATTTCCTTCCGCGTCCGTCAGCTTTACCGTGTATGCGGGGTCTTTCAGGCCGTAAGCTTCCGGTTCGTCGCCGTCTTTCAGCTCCCGCAGGGCTTCTAACTTTCCAAACGTGGAAACGATCTGTTCCGGATAAGTCTGGGCAAGCGGGAAATCCGGATCCGATGTATAGACCCAGGTGTCCTCCGCCTTTTCAAATGCAAACTCGCCGCTTTCCGTTTTATAGCTGACAGCATGCACGTCGGTGAGCTCTGCCGCATATATCTTTGCCGCTTCCTTCTCCGCCTCCTGCTTCTCTTCCTGGCTCCGGTTATAATTTTTCATCAGGGCAAGGATCATAAGAAGCAGAGGAAGGATGATAAGAAGGCAGATCAAACGTTTCTTCTTTTTTTTCATAAATCCCTCCTGCTGTTCTAAAGTCATTCCCGCATCTTATGCTTTTCTGCGTCTGAACCATACGGTGAATCCGCCCACCAGAATCACCAGCGGGATTCCAAAGATTGCGAACAGGCTCAGAAGTCCCACATGCTGAATCGTATTGTACTGTACCGCCAGGCTCTTCGGCTCAATGGAAAGATTTTCCACCCCGTCAAAGTTTGCGGTCACCGCGTTCATAAATAACGTCGTATTTTCCAGGGTCGTGAACATCTCCGTGAGCTGGGAATCGATTATATTGTCCGTGGAAATCACGGTCAGGCGGGTCTCCTTTGTATCCTCGGCATCGCCGCTGTCATTCCCTGTATCGGTATCTTCCGCATCCGTGCCGCCATCTTCCGTATCGGTATCTCCTGCATCCGTGCTGTCATTCCCTGTATCGGTATCTCCTGCATCCGTGCCAGCATTCCCTGTATCGGTATCTCCCGCATCCGTGCCGACATTTTCCGTATCGGAATTTTCTGTGTCTCCGTCAGTATTTTCTGCAGGCTCACCTTCATCTTCACTGTCCGAATGACTGCTGCCGCTTACGGTCTCCGTGGCCACAGCACCCAGGGTATAGGTTCCCTCCGTCTGTGTATCCTCAGTCACGGCCGCACCGGAATTGCTGGTGGTCATAAAGGAGGTGGTGGAGATCGTATCCCGCGCCGGATCTGTCAGGTTCAGCCCATGGGCATTGATCAGCAGAACCATTTCTGATGCCAGGCCCTTGGCCATGTCTCCGCTCACACTCAGCATAGGGAAGATATAAAATGCATTTCCCTGATAGCAGCGCTGCGGGTCTGCGATATAGCCGTCCGCGGCCTCCATGCCATATTCCTTCATCACTGCCGACAGATTCGGCAGGTCTTTGCTGTTTGTATCTCCCAGCAGAAGCATCATCTTGCCGCCTCCTGCCAGATAATTGAGCACTGCGTCCCTCTCATCCTCCGTCAGGTCATTGGCGGGAGCATTCATCAGAAGCAGGTCGCAGTCCTCCGGAATATCCGGGTTCATCAGGAGATTCCACTCCGACACCGTATAATTGTTCTTATCCATCAGTTCGGTGATGTTCGCAGGAAGCATGCTCTCCCCATGCCCTGCCGTGCGGTAGATCTGCTTTTCGTCCTCGCTGGTCACATAATTGACCGCACTGGTAAGCTGGCCTTCCCCGTCAAATTCGTTTTCCGAAATACTGCCTGTATAATAATAGGAAGAGTAATCCACCACCACGATTTTATCAAATGTCACTGTCGTGTTTCTTCCCGTCTTTTCACAGGACACCACGATCGAATTTTCCGACGCGTCGTAATCCTGCAGTGCGGAAGGATGCAGCACCGGGTCGATCCATTCCACAGAAATATTTTTGGAAAGGGAGGCATATTTGCTCAGAAATGTCCGAATCCGTTCGTCTGCCTCTTCCTTCACGGCCAGCACCGTAAATTTGACCTCTGTATCCAGGTCTTTCAGGAAATCCCTGCTTGTATCGGTAATCTCGTAAATCTTCGAACTGCTCACATCGATATTGCGGTATTTTTCCGGAAGCTGACCAAAGATCAGATTGACCACAACCACGATCGCAACCACCACCGCCGTCAATCCCACGCTGTATATCCCATGCGCTGTTCCTGTCGTATGAAATAATTTTTTCATTTTTTCCACGGTCTGTTCCTCCTAACTCCAACGTCTTTTCTGGATCGTCTGCACGGTCAGGAATATAAAAACCGTAATCACAGACAGATACAGGACAATTCCGCTCAGGTCCACGATATGATTCTGCGTGATCCCCGTAAATACATCTGCAAACGCAAGTTTTCCAAGCAGATCGGACAGCAGATTTTCAAACAGGCCAGGCTTCACAAAGTACGCAGTAACGCACCCGATCACGCATACTGCTTCCAGGATGGCGCTCAAAACCCAGTTCAGCGTCATTTGCCAGATATAAAGGATGATGACGCTCAAAATGAGCAAAAGCCCTGCCATGCAGCCGGACGCCGAAGACGGCAGGAAGCTGACGATCCCGTTCCACAGATACAAAAGCAGCAGCACCCCAAACGTACTGACAAAGGCGATGATCTGGCTCTCTGTCAGTGTTGACAGAAACATGCCGATGGCGAGGTACACACAGCCCAGCAGGAAAAATACCCCGATGGAAATGTAATCGACTTTCAGGTAAGCCGTCCCGTTCATTTTGATGATCAGCGGAAACAGGCAGAAGATCAGGTTCGGTACCGCAACCACTGTCGCCATCGCGAAATATTTTCCCAAAACCACTTTCGTCAGGCTGACCGGCGCTGTCAAAAGTAGCTGGTCCGTCTTATTCTTCCGTTCCTCTGAGAAGCTCCGCATGGTGATCAGCGGGATTCCCACGATAAATACGATCAGGGAGCCGGATAATGTATAAGAAAAGTACGGATATCCCGCGGTCAGGTTGTACGCCGTAAAATAAATTCCTGTAAACAGTACCAAAAATGCGACAAATACGCAGCCGATCATGGACTGAAAATAGGAACGCAGTTCTCGTTTATAAATCGCCAGCATCTGCGGTCGCCTCCTCTCCCTGTGTCAATTCCATAAATACTTCTTCCAGGCTTGCTTTGGATGCTTTCAGCATCAGGAGCGGGCAGCCGGCCTCTGCAAACGCAAGAAATATGGCTTCGCGGATGTCCTGATTTTCACCGGACACCGCTGTTCCTGTCTCGATCCTGGCGTATGTCGTGGCTTCCTCTGTCCGTTCGAGTTCTATTTTGTCAACCCCCGAAATGCTCCGAAGGATCTTCCTGACCCTCTCTGGTTCTGCTTTCGTCTCGATCTCCAGGCTGTTCTGCCCTGCCATCAGATGTTCCAGATTCTCAGGCGTATCGCTGGCAACCAGCTTTCCCCTGGAAATGATCATAATGTAGTCGCAGACCTCCCGTACCTCCGCCAGGATATGGGAACTGAGGATCACTGTATGCTCCTTTGCCAGCTCCCGGATCAGCTCCCGGATCTCGATGATCTGCTTCGGGTCCAGCCCCACTGTCGGTTCATCCAGAATGATGATATCCGGGAAGCCCAGGATCGCCTGGGCCAGCCCCACCCTTTGGCGGTATCCTTTTGACAGATTCTTGATCAGGCGGAACTGAACATCATTGAGCTTCGTAATGTCCATGACCTTCTGGACGGAAGCTTCCCGCTCTTTCTTCGGGAGCTCCTTCAACTCTGCCGCAAATTCCAGGTATTCCAGTACAGTCATATCCATGTACAGGGGCGGAAGCTCCGGCAGATACCCGATGTGTTTCTTGGCTTCCTCGGGTTCCTTTAGGATATCATGCCCGTCAATGACAACCGCGCCTTCTGTCGCCCCCAGATAGCCGGTCATGATGTTCATCGTAGTTGATTTTCCGGCGCCGTTCGGCCCCAAAAAGCCGTAGATTCTCCCTGGTTCGAGCTGAAAATCCAAGTGATCTACGGCAAGATGCGTTCCATATTTTTTCACTAAATTCTTTACCTCAATCAAATCCTTACCTCCCTGGCATTGATATAGTATCTGTTCTGAACAGCTACATGATATGTACTATGTGTTCCAAATGCAAAAGAACCGCATAAAAATAACCTGTTCATGCTTTCTCATCTGTTCAGGTTATTTTTGTACGGTTACTAAGGTAACAAATGTTTGTGAAATTTTTGTGTATGAAGTGTGAGAATGTTGTTTACTACCGGTGCCGGATCAGGTGTGCTTCAAAGCTGTCTGCCTTACATTTTCTCAGCGTAAGCACGGACAATCTCCATGAATTTCTCCCCGTACTTGTCATATTTCACTTTCCCGATGCCGTTGATCTCCAGCATGGCATCTTGGGTCGTCGGAAGAAATGTGCTCAATTCCTTTAAAGTCTTATCTGAGAAAATAATATACGGCGGTACGTGTTCTTTTTGGGCAAGCTCGTAGCGATATTTTCGAAGCTGTTCGAACAAATCCGGATATTTGGCGTCTGCAACCGCTTTTTTCTTCTTTTCCTGCCCTTTGGACGCTGTCCGTTCCTGCTCTTTCGGAAGCTTTAAGATGATCCGGAAAGCCGGATCCGTCACTCTGCCATCCGAGCCGAAGCTTTCCTGGCTTGTCCATTCTTCCGGATTTTCCGCCTTGTTATCCTGCTGCTCCCAGTACGCCAGCAGTTCCCGCCCGCTCTTTGTCATTTTCAGCACCGGATAATCGCTGGTCGTGAGAAACAGGTATTCTTTCAGCAGCAGGTCATTTAAAATCTGACGGAGCCTGACAAGTGTCCGGTCTTTCAGGCTTCCATATTCCGGGTTCTGGTTCAGCCGGAATTGCCGCACCTTTGCCGTATCCGAGCCGTGCACCCCGTCCAGGACGGCATTGATCCCGTAGCGTTCATGGCTGGTCAGCACCATGCGGATGATATGGCATGCCTCCTCCGTCACATCCATATCTTCAAATTCTGTCCGGCAGTTTTCGCAGTTGCCGCAGTAATTTCCGCCATACTCTCCGAAATAACGCAGGATATATTCCCGCAGGCATTCGTTGGTAAAGCAATAGAACGTCATCTTTCGAAGCCGATCCAGATCCCGCTCTTTGATCAGCTCCCGCTCCTCATCATCCAGCTCGCTGTTCTCCGCCTGTGTCCCGATGAGAAATTCATTGATCCGCACATCCTGTCCGGAGTAATACAAAAAGCATTCCGCCGGCTCGCCGTCCCGTCCCGCGCGCCCGGCTTCCTGATAGTAGCTTTCAATATCCTTGGGCATATTGTAGTGAATGACATAGCGCACATTGGATTTGTCGATCCCCATGCCGAATGCGTTGGTGGCTACCATCACCGGCCTGCGGTCGTAGATGAAGTCCTCCTGGTTCTGCTTCCGCTCCGCATCGGTGAGACCTGCGTGATAGCGTGTGACCGGGTAGCCCGCCCTTCTTAATTCCATCTCTACTTCTTCCACGATTTTTCGGGTATTGCAGTAAATGATTCCGCTTTTCTCCCTGTTTTTGGACAAATAGTCGAGAAGCTGGGCCTTCTTGTCCTTTGGTTTTTTTACTGCGAAGTAGAGATTTTTCCGGTCGTATCCGGTGACTACCACCGTCGGGTCATTGAGCCCCAGAATACAGAGAATATCTTCCTTGACCTGCTTCGTGGCCGTAGCTGTATAAGCGGCGATCACAGGACGTTTCGGCAGCATGCTGATAAATTCCACGATTTTTAGATAGCTGGGCCGGAAATCCTGCCCCCATTGGGAAATACAGTGGGCCTCGTCCACCGCTGTCATGGAGATGTCCACCTCCTGCACCAGAGACTGGAAAGAATCCGTCATCAGCCGTTCGGGAGCCACGTAGATGATCTTGTACTGACCCCGGCGCGCGTTTTCCATGGCTTTGCGGTACTGGCCTTCGGTCAGCGAGCTATTGATATAGGCCGCATGGACGCCTGCCTGGTTCAGGGCAGCTACCTGATCTTTCATCAAAGAAATGAGGGGCGATACCACAATGGTAATCCCCTCAAACATAAGCGCCGGAACCTGGAAACAGATTGATTTTCCCGCCCCTGTCGGCATAATCCCCAGGACGTCCCTGCCGGAAAGGGCGCTGTCAACCAGAGTTTCCTGCCCTTCTCGGAAAGTATCATAGCCGAAGATATTTTTTAAGATTTCGTATTTTTTATCCATTCTATTTTCCTTTTCATTAAACGACCGCTTCTATGAGTATCTTGTCCCGATGCGGAACTTCCTTTACCCCGATCTCCTTCTTTTTGTTGAAATTAAAAGTCAGAATATACCCTTTATCCAGATGGTGATGCTTGAGGTATTCAAACACTTGCTCCTCACCTTGCTGATGCCTTGCAAGCCCACGCCAAATCTTCGTCTCTACAATGAATTGCTCTCCGCAATAATCTACAATCAGATTTCATCAAGCTTTGGATGGATATCGACCATGTAATGCTGTCCTGGCTTGCAGTCGCCATTCACATTAAAAAACCTGCCCATCACATCACCATGCCTTTCGGATTCTCTGATATCTGTTTTTTAATACTACCACGCAGTATGGAAAATAGCAAGTGAATGCGTGGATGTCTTATAACTCTTTCTTGATAAAAAAAGCTGCCCCCTTTTCGGTATGACAGCTTTATAAAATGAACGCTCAACTACTCCCCTTCCTCCAAAGGCTCATAAAAATTCGGCAGCGCTCCCCGTGTATCCGCACAGAGCTCCAATCTGTCCATCCGCTTTTCTTCCAATTTTTTACTCTCCCGCAATGTCTTTGCCGCGTCGCTTAACTGTGCCTGTTCAACTGCAGTTCCATCCTCCCTCTTACTCACCCTGAGCTGGCCTGTGATTTCTTCCAGCTTCTTTTCCAGCAGTTCAATTTGTTCTTCCGATGCCCCGCTGTCTCCGGATGTTCCTTTCATAAGAAGCAGTGCGTTTTGAATCGACTGTTTTTCTGCCTCCAGGGTTTTCTGCTGCTTTTCCGCCGTTTTCTTCGCAGCCGGATTCAAGCGATCTGACACTCTGTCGTTTTTCATCATTTTCAATGGATTTACATAATTGGGCCTTACATTGTTTACCATAAGCTTCACCTCCGCTTTTATTGAATACCCACCTCCGAACAGTATGGATATTTTTATGTTCATTCCGTATATCGGACACATCTCCCACCATAAAAGCGGTTTTCCGCCAACGGTCACCCTGCTTTCGTAAACGGCGCAAGACACAGCAGCACCGTCAGCCGGAATGTTTCACCGTCGTTCTCAATCTCCATCGTCCCCTCATACTTTTCTGCGGTGCGCCTGATATTGTTCAGCCCGGTTCCATACTCCAATCGGCCTTGTGCCTGCACCATCGTATTGACTACCTCGATGATCAGGAAATGATGCCGTCTCCGAACCATGACCGAGATCTCCGGCTGTCTTCCTGCAACCTTTCTGCAGGCATGTACCGCATTGTCCAGCGCGTTTGCCAGAATCATGCACAGATCCATATCCTCCGCACCGCAATCCGGCGGAATCTGTACATCGTGTTTCACTTCAATGCCGCTTGACACGGCGAAGCTGATCTTTTCCTGCAAAAGGATATCCAGGATCGGATTGCCTGTTTCAATCCCGATGAGCAGTCTGTCCGAAGAGCCATGCAGCTTGTCAAAATATATTTCTGCCTCCTCATATCTTTTTTCCCGAATCAGCCCGGATAACACCAGAAAATGATTGTTGATATCATGCTGGAACGTGCGGTACTGCTCATTCCTTTTTTTCGCTTCCTCCAGGTATGTATACTGCTTTCGGATCTGATCCTCCAGCCTTTTCTGTTCCGTTTCCTGAACGGACAGCGCCAGAATCCTGCTAACCAGCCTCAGAATGATAAAGAAGATTACGCAGGCTCCCAGAATCCATATCATTGCCCACAGGCTCTGCCGTTTCTCCCAAAATGAACTTTTCCTGACAGCCGGTTCCATCCACATGTCCAGCCCAAGCCCGCTGCGGATGACCCACACGATAAAGCTGCACGGCAGCAGCAATGGATACATATAGGCGGACAGCTTCTGCCTTCCCGTATATGCATAGCTTTTTGATACAAAATGCAGGGTCAGCAGCAATACAGCCGCCAGTCCTCCGGACAGGAGCATCTGCATGAAAACAGCGGTATGCATTTTCATAGAATGCCCTGCCAGCCACCGCATAAAAACAGTCTGAAATCCTTCCATAAAGGTAAACAGCGTCAAAATGATCATTGCCGGAGCGACCGTCTCCGCCCATTTGAGCTTTAGCACAAATCTGGAAAAGCAAAGTATGATCCCCATATGCAGAATCAATCTGAGAACTCCGGAGCTTTGAAAATACATGGCCAAAAATGTAAGTAAGCCGCTGGTCAATACATAGCATACCATATATTTCTTTTCCTGAATCCCGGTAAAACTGCGTATAAAATAAAATTCTGCCAAATAGAGAATACCATTGAGCAGCAGCCACCAGCTATAAAATCCGACAGAAAACATGTGCGGGTATTCCAATCAGATCACCTCATTTTTCAAATTGCGCAAAAGCCTTTGCATAAACTCGGCCTGCTTCCGCCGTGATATCAAAACCCGGTTCCCGTTTGAGACCAATGCCGTCCCTTTTTCCTGGCCGACCACGTGGCTCATGTTGATGAGATAGCTTCTATGGCATCGAAAAAAACGCCCGTCCAGCTTTCGCTCCAGCATGTCCAGCGTTCCGGAATATTCGTAATTTCCCTGCGCTGTATGGATACAGACACGATGGTCAAACACCTCGCAGTACAAAATGTCGCGTATCGGAAGGATGTGGGTACTTCCCGATTTTATAAGCGCCAGTGTCCTGTCGTCTTCCTGTTTGGATCGGTTCAGCGCCCTGTCCATTGCCTGATACAGACGCTCATCCGTCACCGGCTTGAGCAGATAGTGGACCGCTTCCACCTCGAACGCGTCCACCGCATATTCCCTGTAGGAAGTGATAAAAATAATACGGCTTTTGCTGGAAAGCCGCTTCGCCGTTTCCAGACCGTTTATGCCCGGGAGCACTAAATCTAGGAGAATCAGGTCGAAGGTACGCTGTTCCTTTAACAAATCCTCACCAGACGTAAAGGTGCGGATCTCGGCAGGATAATGTCTGGTTTTCAGATATGCCTCTGCTTTTTTGCGCAGCTCTTCCAGCAGATAGGTTTCATCTTCACATATGGCGATTAAGAACATTTGTCTTCCCCCTGTTTTGAACTGTTACAAGTATACTATACAGTACAGGTTATTTTCAAGTTCTCGGATTTCCTTTCATTCTTAAATATTTAGTCAAATATCCATGCAAGCATGGCTACCTGGCTCGTTGCATCCCGGGAATGAAGTATTTTCTGCGCAGATATTACCGGCGGTTCTTGAAGGCCAGTCATTTTTTTAGTATAATAGAGCCACAGCAAAAACAACAAAACGTTAGAATTTGCGGAGGTGCTGCAATATGGCAGAGAGGAAAAAGCTTCCCATCGGAGAAGAATTTTTTCGTAATATCAGAACAAAAGGATTTTACTATGTAGATAAAACAAAATTTATTTCGGATCTTTTAAAAAACCGCGGGAGTGTCAACCTGTTTACAAGACCCCGCCGTTTTGGAAAAAGCTTAAATCTCGATATGCTCAAATCCTTTTTTGAGGTTGGTGCAGATGCCTCTTTATTTGAAGGATTGAAGATTACCCGGGAAACAGAACTGTGTGCGCAGCATATGGGAAAATATCCTGTGATTGCAGTCACCTTGAAGGATGTCAGTGGAGAGTCCTATGATGATGCATTGAAAATCATGTCCCAGGTTCTAAAAAAAGAAGCCCGCAGACATCAATACCTGTTGGAAAGCGACAGACTCACAGAGATTGACAAAAACTCCTTACAGGAACTATATGCAAAGTATCTGGAGGAGGATGTACAGCAGGAAAGCATTGCACTGCTCTCGGAAATGTTGGCGAAGCATTATGGAACAGGCGTCATCATTCTCATAGATGAATACGATGTACCTTTGGATAAAGCATACCAAAACCGCTATTATCCTCAGATGGTCCGGCTGATCCGCTCCTTATTCAGCCAGGCGCTTAAAACAAATGAGCATCTTGAATTTGCTGTTATCACCGGATGCCTGCGCATCGCCAAAGAAAGTATTTTCACAGGGTTGAATAATTTCATGGTGCATTCGATTTCTGATATTGATTTTGCGGAATATTTCGGATTTACAGACTGCGAGGTACGAGATATCTTAAAATATTATGGTGTTGAAAAACGTTTTGAAGACATAAAAGAATGGTATGACGGATATCATTTTGGGCATGTGGACGTATACTGTCCCTGGGATGTACTAAACCAGTGTTACAGACTCTGTGCAAATGCGGATGCAAAGATGGACTCCCATTGGGAAAACAGCAGCAGCAACGCCATTATCCAGGATATGATCGAGGATGCTACGGAGACAACCAAGGCAGAGATTGAGGCATTGATTTCCGGTGAATATGTGGAGAAACTTTTGGTTCCGGAATTGACTTATACAGATCTTGACAGCAGGGATGTCGAGATACGCCAGACATACTTGTGGAGCGTACTTTTTGCCACGGGTTATCTGACAGTTGCCGGGGAGACCAAGGGCGGATATCACAGACTGGCTATTCCGAATCAGGAGGTTCTAGGGATCTATCAGAAAAAAATTCGTTCCTGGTTTAAAGTGAAGGCTATCAGTAATTCCGCTAAATGGAAGGAATGAGGACGATCCATAAGTATGGGATTGCCTGCTATAAAAAAACTTGCAAAGTGGCATATCGTGTTGTCTGAAAAGTCCTTTTGCACTTCGTCATCATCCTATTCATGAAACTGCCAGAAGTTTGCTGGATTTCAGCCTTTACAAGCTTCTGGCAGTTCAGATAATTTACAGCATAATCTGACGTTCTCAATGTCCTCCCGGTAATATCCTTCTTATCCATTATTTCCTAAAAGTTCCTCAAGATCTACAAGCAGCACCTCCTGCTTCTCCTTTGCTTCTTCCAAAACCCGCTCCGTAAATCCCCGCTTGGAGAACAGCATAAAGTAAGATTTTCCCGACTGGCCGCCAAACAGCTCAGATTTTTCCTGTAGTTTTTTCAGCACCTGGTAATCCACCGGTTCATTTGTCCACTTGCATTCACAGAACAGAAATGCATCCATATCCCTTGCAATCAGGTCGATTTCAACCTGTTCGCGGGTTTTGGGATTGCTTCCCCACCAGCGTCCGATCTCTGTAAACAAAATCGGCAGCACGCCCTTACTGTTTTGACGCAGCAGATAGCCGCGGCAGACTTTTTCAAAAATATGCCCCATATAATGGCTGTAATCCGGTTCGATCCGCCGATTCCACACAATCTCCTGAGCGTCTGTCTCCAACAAAGTTCTGTTGCTGGATACATATCGATACCAGAAGCGGAACATAAAATCTGATAGATAGTAAAGCGCTTTTCTCGAAGTCTCTTTTTCTCCAAACGGAACTTCTTTATATACAATTCCCAGTTCCCGGAGTGTACTGATATATTTCAGGCATTTTGCGGATTCCGCCCCTATTTTCACTGCAATTTCATTTGCCCTGGATGCGCCTCCGGCAATGGCTTCTATAATTGCGCAGTACACGCCCGGCTCCTGAACCTCCTGTCTCATAAGCAGGAGCGGTTCCTCATACAGGTAACTTGTTGGTCTTAAAAATGCATCTATAATATTCTCTTTTACGTTCTTACCAGAGCGGATCTGCTGCAGATACAATGGCGTACCGCCGAATGCGCCATACAGCATCAGCTTCTCCTCCTGTGAAAATCCATCCATGAACTTGATACTGTCCAAATAGTCAAAGGGCTTCATATGAAGCTGCGCGGTTCTTCTCCCAAACAGAGGGCTTTTTGCGCCGAGCACTTCTTTTTCCATAAATCCCATATAGCTTCCGCACAGGATCAGAAACAGTTTTCCTTTCCGAAGCCTGTGGTCGATCAAATGCTGCAGTGTAGATAAAAGTGACGAATTGATCATCGCCAAATATGGAAATTCATCAATCACCAATACCATAGGTTCCTCCCTCTGTCGTTCCTCTATATAGGACAGAGCCTTTTCCCATGACCGGAATGGTTCCAGAGCAGTTTCACTGTAATGCCGAAAAATCTCCGCAGAAAATTTTTCCAGATTTAATTTTTCATTACTTTGTTCCGCCGAATAAAAAATATGATTCTTTTCCCTGCAAAACTCCTTCAACAGCGTTGTTTTTCCGACACGTCTCCGGCCATAGAGGATAAGGAGCTGAAAATTCTTTTCTGCGTACCTTCGGTTCATTTCCGAAAATTCTTTCTCTCTCCCTATAAACATCATACCACCTCGCAGTATAATTAGTTTTATAACTAACTTCAAAGTAATTTACTTTCGAGTTAATTATATATTTTTTTATATCGGCAGTCAAGACTTTGTTTCGTCTATGATTCCTAATATTCTTTCCTACAATGGGAATTGTGATAGGATGTGATATCGACTCTATTTCATTTTCCCAATCAGAACTTCCTTCCCCCGGAAAGCAAACCCATATTTACGTATACGCTCTGGTGGAAAACCTCTTGCTATAAGCGCCGCCTCATAATTCATATCTTCAATTTGTTTCAACGCCGTATTCACCGTATCTGAAAGGTCTTTTTCCTTTTTTGGCTGAAATACTTTAAACTCGAATATGATTGCGTCATCATTCTGCTGATTCGGTTCCAACATCACATCATATCTTCCAAGCCCGCTTTCCCTGTTGGATGTAAGCATATATCGGTTTGTCAGTTCGACCATAAGTCCCAATACAAATCCATGATAAAATCGTTCCGGATTTTCTTCTGACGGCTTTTTACCGGTATCAAAATAACTGAAGCTGTCCATCGCTATCTCATTCATATAAGTATTCATTTCATCCAGATCATCCAATAGCAATGCCTGAATGAAATCATTATAATGGTCATTCTCTGAAAACCAGTCACGGATCATATCTTCAAACATAATCCGCACTTCCTTGTTAGTTAATGCAAGTTTATAATAAAAACGCCTTGTTTCCTCTGAAAAACCTGTTCCGGCAACTTTCAGATATCCACTGGCAAGCAACAGGCTCCACACAGCATTTTTCTTAAAATATAACTGCTTATATACAATCTGCTCCTCAATCGCGGTCGTTATTTCCTCCCCTGAAAGAAGTCTTTCAAAATCTTTTTTTACTTCCTTACTTCCCTCTCTAATCAACGTTCCAACCAGTCCGTTCGAACTGGTATTTGCCCAATATGTGTCAAATTTCTCCGTATCCAGATAATTAATGATTGACCATGGATTATAAATATCCATACACTGTCCAAATGTAAATCCATCATACCAGCTTTTTACATCCTGCTTTTTATCAGACAGGCCAAATTCATCTAACGCCTGAAAAACTTCCTTTTCTGTAAATCCAAAACAATCCGCATATTCTGCTGATGTAGTGGTGACTACTTTCAGATTATTTAAGTCTGAAAAAACGGATTCTTTACTGACCCTCGTGATTCCCGTCATGATTGCCCGCTCATAATAGGGATTTGTCTTAAATGTAGTGTTAAACAGACTTCTAATGAAACATACCATTTCATCCCAATATCCATTCATATACGCTTCCTGCATCGGGGTATCATATTCATCCAGAAGAATAATTGCCTTTCTCCCATAATACCGTGAAAGAAAATCTGACAGTTTATGAATCGTCCATATCGCAGTCGTATCCTCCATTCCATTTGTCACGCTGTGAAAATAGGCTTTCTCATTCTCTGTCAGAATAATTCCTTCAAGTAAAAAAGTATGTTTATCGTACAAATCCGCAAGAATTTGGCAAATACATCTTTTTGCCCCTTCCAGATTCGTCTCCTTCACATTCGCAAAGGTAAGGCCTATCACCGGATATGTTCCCTGAATTTCCCTGTAATCTTCTTCCTCCCATATAGAAAGCCCTTCAAATAAATCCCTGCGCCCAGAGTATTTCACTGAAAAAAACTTCTCTGTCATACTCATATTCAGAGTTTTTCCAAACCTTCTGGGACGTGTGATCAACGTCACATCATCATCCGCTTCCCACCATTCTTTTATAAAACAGGTCTTATCCACATAGAAATTATTTTTTATCCTTATTTTTTCAAAATCCTGGCGTCCGATTCCTACTGTTCTCGCCATATAACCCATTTCCACCTTTCCTCCCCGACAGGCTGCATTCAATCATGGTCTGTGAGGCTCAGGCCGTAACCTGACAACATGAATGACAGATTTATCTTTTCCTAAAGATATTCCAACGCCTGCCGGATTTTACATCATCTTTCTGCTTATACTGATTATACCTTATCCATTTTTGAAGTACAATCCTTACTTTGCATCAAAAAAACAGAAAGAATGCAAAAGGTTACTGTTCACACGGCGTCGTGCGCTTGCTGCACGGCGTCCGGCCAATAAAGTAACATTTGCCATCATATCCAGCCCCTCGCCGAAGGCGACTTAAAATGGGCTGAATACTGTTACTGGAGCACCCGTAGGGTGTGAACAGTAACTGCAAAAGTATTATGGAACAAGCGTCATCATTCTCATTCCGATTTCTGATATTGATTTTGCGGAATATTTCGGAGCATGACCTTGCACCGCTTTTTATAGCAGGTAATTCCGTATTTCAGGATATTCTCTACCCCATCATCTTCAAGGTCGTCTTCATACTTTGTATATTCGATCTGCTTTAAAGCTTCTTTACATGCCACGTCCAGATTCCCGTCATGGGCATATTTCACTTCTATGATAATTCCCATATCCCCGGTATCCGGTTCTACAAGAATACTCAATTTTCCACTTCATCTGCGCAGCCCCTTATTCAATTTCTACTTCTACATCATCCAAATCTTCTCTTGTGAGTCCCAGTTCCCTTATCATATCATCCTGGGATATTGTCTCCTCTGGATTGCAGCGTGCCATCCTGTTGTCTGCTTCTTCCTGCATAATATAGTCCGAGAGCATTTCCATCAGAGATTCATACTGATTTGGCGACATCAAAACGCATATCGGACGGTTATTTTTCATCACAATCTTCGTACCGCCAGACTCCACCTCCTCAAAAATCCTATTTGCCTCTCCTTTATTAAAACGGGTAATAGGTACAATGGATTTCATAACGCCCATAACAGACAGTTCACTCATAATCTGTCTCTCCCTTCTAAAAATGACTACTTATCTTCTAAAACTATATTATATGGAAATGCATCAAAATGCCAATTTTTATATAGATATTTTTATCGATAAATTTAACTTTCTAAAAGTGCCTCAAGATCTACAAGCAGTACATCCCGCTTCTCCCTTAAATCTGACACCGCACACCTTTTCCGCATCCTTCAGATAAAAAAGGTTCCGAACCGCACCTGCGGTCCGAAACCTTTTTTACTGTTTTATTCCTTCTGCGAATATCCATGTGCCTCTTCGAGCATCATATCCTTCACCTTCATCAGCCGGATCTGGGTACTTCTCTCGTTCTCATCCAGCTTCATGGTAATATACTTGATATTCGTCTCCGTTTCCGGGATGATGACATGTTCCAGCGCGTTTACACGCCTTCTTGTCTTTTCAATCTCCGCCGCCATTAGCTGGCAAGCTTTTTCGCATTCCGCGAGACGGATCATGTCCGGCAGGATGTCTGCCAGGGATTTGACCGCCCCGTCCAGGTCGCTGGAGGTAAATGCGAAACCATAGGAGTAGATGTCATTCTCATCTGCTGTCCTTGTTTTATACTCAAATGTCGGGATGTTTACACTCATGACATTCTGTTCCCCTGCCGCAAGGTTGATCTCCTGCTTGGGGGCCATCAATGCCGTCTTGAGGGCAGCCTCCGACATACCGGCCTTGGCGATTACGAAATTCTTGTTCGCGGAAAGGATTCCCGCTTCCACCCGTTTGCGTACTTCCATGTTTTCGCGTACCAGGTCAAGATACTGGCGCATCAGTTCATCACGCTTGTCTTTTAAGAGCTTGTGACCGCGGATTGCAGTGATCCGTTTCTTTTTCAGACGCGTCAGCTCCATACGGGTAGGATTCACCTGTTTTGCTGCCAAATGTAATCACCTCTCCTTCTTGATTCTTGCTTACTGCCTTATGCTCTGTACAAATTTCTGCGGATGCGCGCGCATGATATTTCAAATATCGGCGGCCTGACTCAGCGCAGTCAGCAATCACAGATTGCATTATATTTACACAAAGCAACCGGGGGGTTAACCCTGATAGTATTTATCCAGGAACTTGTCGTCGATACGCTTCAACTCGGTTCTCGGCAGCATGGAGAGTAATTTCCATCCGATATCCAGTGTCTCCTGGATATCTCTGTCAGCATTGTATCCCTGGGATACATATTCTGCTTCAAACGCGTCTGCAAACTTCGCGTAGAGCAGGTCGATCTCTGTCAGCGCAGCCTCACCCAGGATAACCATCAGTTCCTTGGCATCCTTTCCGCGGGCATACGCGGAGAACAACTGGTTCATGGTATTGGCATGGTCCGCACGGGTCTTGCCTTCACCGATACCTTTGTCCTTCAAACGGGACAGGGACGGCAGTACGTCAATCGGCGGAGCGATACCCTTCCGGTAAAGGTCACGGCTCAGGATGATCTGTCCCTCCGTGATATAACCTGTCAGGTCAGGGATCGGATGGGTCTTGTCATCCTCGGGCATGGTCAGGATCGGGATCATGGTGATACTTCCCTTCTTTCCTGTCTGGCGTCCGGCTCTCTCATACATGGTTGCCAGGTCGGTGTACATATATCCCGGATAACCACGGCGTCCCGGTACTTCCTTACGTGCCGCGGAGACCTCACGCAGGGCGTCCGCGTAGTTGGTGATATCCGTCAGGATAACCAGAACGTGCATATCCTTCTCAAATGCCAGATATTCCGCAGCGGTCAGCGCCATCTTCGGCGTTGCGATACGCTCGATGGCCGGGTCATTTGCCAGGTTGATAAAGAGGACGGTACGGTCAATGGCACCTGTCTCCTTAAAACTCTCGATAAAGAAGTTGGACTCCTCGAAGGTAATACCCAACGCAGCAAATACAACGGCAAAGTTTTCATCTGTTCCCAGAACCTTCGCCTGTCTTGCGATCTGCGCCGCCAGGTTAGCATGGGGCAGACCGGAAGCCGAGAAGATCGGCAGCTTCTGTCCGCGGACCAGTGTGTTCAGTCCGTCGATGGCGGAAACACCGGTCTGGATAAACTCCTCCGGATAGCTTCTTGCCGCCGGATTCATGGGCAGACCGTTGATGTCCATGCGGGCATCCGGCAGGATCGCCGGGCCGTCGTCAATGGGATTGCCAAGGCCGTCAAAGACACGTCCCAGCATATCCTCAGATACGCCCAGCTCCATGCTCCGTCCCAGGAAACGAACCTTGCTGTTGGACAGGTTGATACCTGTGGAGCTCTCAAACAACTGTACCAGTGCATCACTTCCGTTGATCTCCAGTACCTTGCACCGGCGGGTTTCCCCGCTTGCAAGCTCGATCTCTCCCAGTTCATCGTAGGTGACATTCTCTACGCCGCGCACCAGCATCAGCGGGCCTGCAACTTCCTGTATAGTTCTATACTCTTTCGGCATTTAGAATTCCTCCTTTCCCAATGAATTGGAAACCTCAACATGAAGTTCTTTGTTTACTTTGTCATATTCTACATCCAGACTGTCTTCTGTCACATATTTGAAACGTCCGATCTGCTCCCGCACCGGAAGGTCTACCAGCTTCTGCAGCGGCGCGCCCTGGCCCAGTGCCTCGACAGACAGGTCATAGTACGCGAGAACCAGATTCATCATCATATGCTGCTTCTTCAGAGAGGTGTAAGTATCTACCTCGTGGAAGGAGTTCTGATGCAGGAAGTCCTCACGGATGGAGCGGGCTGCTTCCATCTTCAGGCGGTCGCCTGCAGACAGCGCGTCCATACCTACCATCTTTACGATCTCTTCCAGCTCTGCTTCTTCCTGGAGCAGGGACATCATCTTCTGGCGGTTTTCTACCCAGTCTTCCGCAACCTGCGTATTAAACCAGTCTCTCATATTATCTACATACAGCGAATAGCTGGTCAGCCAGTTGATCGCCGGGAAATGTCTCTTATATGCCAGCGCGGAATCCAGTCCCCAGAACACCTTGACGATACGCAGTGTCGCCTGGGATACAGGCTCGGAAATATCACCGCCCGGAGGGGATACGGCGCCGATTACGGACAGGGCGCCTTCGCGTCCTTCTTTTCCAAGGGAGACCACGTGTCCCGCACGCTCATAGAACTGTGCCAGACGGCTTCCCAGGTATGCCGGGTAACCTTCCTCACCAGGCATCTCTTCCAGACGTCCGGACATCTCACGGAGCGCCTCCGCCCAACGGGATGTGGAGTCTGCCATCAATGCTACGGAATATCCCATGTCACGGAAATACTCGGCAATGGTGATACCTGTGTAAATGGATGCCTCACGGGCAGCCACAGGCATATCGGACGTATTCGCGATCAGAACGGTTCTTTCCATCAGGGACTGGCCCGTCTTCGGATCCTTCAGTTCCGGGAACTCGTTCAGAACGTCGGTCATCTCATTTCCACGTTCTCCGCATCCGATGTAAACTACGATGTCGGCTTCCGC
>Ga0224748_10021_pt1 | contig 30284 bp, 20 predicted proteins | sample LIM_F_Water_Neg_FD_182074 | JGI IMG/M metagenome (GOLD analysis project Ga0224748, IMG submission 182074) | Enriched cells from gastrointestinal tract of the lab mouse from Pacific Northwest National Laboratory (PNNL), Richland, Washington... | ecosystem: Host-associated > Mammals > Digestive...
CGGCGGCTTTTTCGGCGGCAACAATTCCGGATGCGGATGCGACAGCATCATCTGGATTCTCCTTCTTCTCTGCTGCTGCGGAAATTCTTTCTAAAGCTTCAGTCAGGTCATATCTTGAAAATAGGCTCTTACGGGCCTATTTTCTCTATTAAAAGGGCGCTTTTTCCTTGTGCCGCACAGGCTATGCCCAATAGGGCTATACATCCGCCAAAGCCGGCACGGCAGGAAACGAGTATATTTTATTTTTGCCTTACATAAGATTTAAAAAGCGAATGGGGTTAAGGGATTTTATGGAAACAAACGAACATGACAAAATAATTGCCTTTGATACATTATATACTAACAATCATATACAAATGATGAAAATTGTCATGCCCTATTTTGATGGGCAGATGCGCAGAAAGCTTGCCGTCTATATCAAATATCTGGAATTTCGCCATACCCTTGACAAATACCACTCGCATTCTTATGAATTAAGCGGCTGTTCTTTTGAAAAAGAAGAATTTTGCATTAATAAAATCTGTTCCGAACTGCTCCCTTTCTGTACCGGTGAGGAAAAAAAGAAACTGGAACAGATTGCCAATCTCTTCCGTACTATGGAAATGTATAAAGAAATGAGCCGTACTATGGAAATGATGAAGGATTTTGCCCCGGATCTGTTTTCGGAAGGTTTTGGCAACATCTTCCCTTCCGGCAATGCATCGGAAAACCCGGGCGAATCGGACAACGATTCCGTAAACAGCAACCAAAGTCAAAGCAACGGCATGATGGAAATGCTCATGGGTATGCTTTCCCCGGAGCAAAAAAACATGTTTGAAATGTTTGGAGGTAGTAGCCCGCATGAAACAGAACGAATGGATGAATGACCCTTTAGTGGCCGGTATCGACACAGCAAAACTGCAGTTTCTTCAAATGCTGGTTTTTGAAGGCCAAAACCTGAAGAAAGAACAAATGCTCCCTTTCTTGATGTCTATCGCCAAAAAAGGGAAGAACCAGAATATTTCGTTTGACGACAATGAAATAGAAGCTATTGTAGCTGCTTTAAGCAAATATTCCACTCCGGAAGAAGCAGAAAAAATCAATAAGTTAATGGCTATGAAAAAAAAGCGTTGATGGGATTTAACCGTCAAAAAAATATCCGGCAGCGCCGCTGGCAAATCATAAGATTTGCACATGCGGCGTTGCCGGAAAATTTTTGCTGCCCTATGGCTTTACCACTAAATTAACAAGCCTTCCCGGCACATAAATTTCTTTTACTACCGTTCCGCTTATTTTACCGCTTACTGCTTCCTTTCCGGCTGCAATCGCATCTTCTTTACTGATGTCGCTGGCTACCTGAAGGGTCGCTTTTATTTTGCCGTTCACCTGTACGGCGATTTCTACCGTCGCATCTATCGTCTTTGCTTCCTCATATTCCGGCCATACAGACTGGTATACCTTCCCTTCAAAACCTGTGCGTTCCCAAAGCTCTTCCGTAATATGGGGCGCTACCGGGTTCAACATGGTAAGAAGCGTTTTAAATTCGGCTTTTGTCACTGCATTCTTTTTATAAAAATCATTAATCAATGCCATCATCGCCGCAATTGCGGTGTTATATTTCAAACTTTCAAAATCATTGCTGACTTTTTTAATCGTTTGATGCATCTTCGTTTCCAAATCTGCACTGTAGCCATCTCCCTCTGTCAGGATATCCTGCAATTTCCATACCCTTTCCAGAAAACGGCGGCAGCCCTTTACACCGTCCTCGGACCAAGCCGCACTCAGCTCAAAAGCGCCGATAAACATTTCATATGTCCGAAGGGTGTCCGCCCCGTAGTCACGGACAATGTCATCCGGATTTACCACATTCCCACGGGATTTGCTCATCTTCTCCCCGTTAGAGCCCAGAATCATTCCATGAGAAGTACGTTTCTGGTAGGGTTCCGGACAAGGCACTACTTTTTTATCATACAGGAATTTGTGCCAGAACCGGGAATACAGAAGATGCAGCGTGGTATGCTCCATCCCCCCATTATACCAATCCACCGGCATCCAGTATTCCAGCGCTTCCTTGCTGGCTAACGCATTGTCGTTTTTCGGGTCTGTATAACGAAGGAAATACCAGGAAGACCCTGCCCACTGGGGCATAGTATCCGTCTCCCTTTTTGCCGGCCCGCCGCAGCAAGGACAGGTAGTATTTACCCAATCCGTCATAGCTGCCAACGGCGATTCCCCGTTATCCGTAGGCATATAACTCTCTACCTCCGGCAGTTCCAACGGCAATTCGCTCTCGTCCAGCGGAACAAACCCACATTTTGCGCATTCCACAATCGGAATCGGTTCTCCCCAATAACGTTGTCTGGAAAATACCCAATCCCTCAATTTGAAGTTCGTCTTTTTTGCCCCAATTCCTTTTTCCACTAAAAATTCTATAATTTTTTTCTTTGCGTCCGCCACATGCAAACCGTCCAGGAAATCCGAATTGACGAGGATTCCTTCTGCCACATCCGTATATACCGCTTCGTCAACCCCCACCGGGCTTCCAGCTACTACTTCAATAATCGGCAGCCCGAATTTCTTGGCAAACTCCCAGTCTCTTTCATCATGGGCAGGAACCGCCATAATCGCCCCTGTTCCGTACGTCATCAACACATAATCCGAAATCCAAATGGGAATCTCCTTCCCGTTCACCGGATTTACTGCTGTTAAACCGTCGATTGCAACGCCTGTCTTTTCCTTTGCCAGCTCCGTACGTTCAAAATCCGATTTCCTTGACGCCATCTCCCGGTATGCCACAACTTCATCCCAATTTTTAATCTCGTCCTTATATTTATCAATCATCGGGTGTTCCGGCGATACTACCATATAGGTAACCCCAAATAGCGTATCCGGCCTTGTGGTATATATCCTCAATGTTTCTTCTTTATCTTTTACCTTAAAATCTACTTCCGCACCTTCCGATTTGCCAATCCAATTCTTTTGCGACACTTTTACCCGTTCCACATAGTCCACGCTGTCCAAATCCTGAATGAGTTTGTCCGCATATTCGGTAATTTTAAGCATCCACTGGCTCTTCACTTTGCGGACCACCTCGGAGTTGCACCGTTCGCATACCCCATTCACCACTTCTTCATTAGCCAGCCCTACTTTACAGGATGTACACCAGTTAATTGGCATTTCGCTTTTATAAGCAAGCCCTGCTTTGAATAATTTCAGGAAAATCCACTGTGTCCATTTATAGTAGCCGGGATCAGTAGTATTAATCTCCCGTTCCCAGTCAAACGAATAGCCAAGTGCATGGAGCTGCCCTTTAAAACGCTCCACATTATTTTTCGTTACAATCTTCGGATGAATATGGTTCTGTATTGCATAGTTCTCGGTAGGCAGGCCAAAAGCATCCCATCCCATAGGATATAACACATTATAGCCCTGCATCCTCCTTTTCCTCGCCACGATATCAAGCGCCGTATAGGGCCTTGGATGCCCCACATGAAGCCCTTGCCCTGAAGGGTAAGGAAATTCTACCAACGCATAATATTTCGGTTTGGAATAGTCATCGGAAACAGCAAACGCCCTTTCCTCGTCCCATATCTTCTGCCACTTCTGTTCCACCTCTCTGTGATTATACGGTTCTGCCATCTCTCATTTGCTCCTTTATCATAAATCTTTTATTTCCTGTACTTAAGTAACCCTACGAATGCCTGAAAACACCGATAATTCTATCCTTTTTCCTATCTTCTGTCAAGAGCTGCGCTACCCCTTGCTTATTCCAAAGCCTTTACTTGATGCAGCCCATACCCTTCCGTATACCTGAACTTTATGTTATCCCCAACTTGGTACCTTACAATCCCAATTAAATCCCTGTTTGACAAGTCCAAATCAAAAATGTCCTCACTGTTTTCCAGACAAATATAATAATGCGTCGTTCCTTCCAGCACAATCGGCGCTATCGCTTTTATTTTACCGGAAGCTTCCTTATATAAATCCGTATTTTCCGACACAATACCATTGGTGTTCAAAAGTTCCGTATAATTCCGCTCACATTCCTGCACCGTATCGCCAATCGCTACCCACTGGTATTTCTGCACATTTACCATAGCATATTTCTTTACCAAACCGGCTGCATCCTTTAATGCCATAAAATAAGTAGGCTCGTCAGCAATATTCAAAAGCAAAGGGAATGTCGCCCGGTACCCTAGATTCTGCACCTGCCCTTCCGCCGACGACATAGCCGAATCTTCAATCGCCCCTTCTACCTTATAGTATCTGGTCTCCATCGTCCGCTGGTTCATCAATACAAACCCTACATTGGATTGGTCGCCGCTCACGCTGGTTACCCCCGTATAGACCCACACATCGTCCTCCAGTGCGATATAATTGTATCCATTGGTTGATTGAAGGCAATCCTTCTGCCCTAAAACGGAATTTAAAAACCCGTTTTTATAAATTCCGGAAAAATCATACAAATCCATCAGAAGTTCCGCATTATATACTTTATCCACCCACTGCGGCACATCTTCCACCGCATAATCAATGCATTCTCCTGTAACCGCATTGCAAAGCACTACTCTGCCTACTGTCTGCCCGCCAAACAAACCAATATTAAATTTCTTTACCGGGCACACCCAATAAGGCGTTCCCTCCTCATCGATTTCAAAGAAAATCTGGCTGTCAAAAATATAGGTAGGAAACCGGAAGCGCAAATGCCTGTATAGATTTCTGTTAAAATATTCGGACTTGGAATACTTAATCCCGCTTTCTAACTTCACACATTCCGTATCCTGCGTTGTCATATCAATTAAAATATAAGCCGGTATCCCTCCACTCTGGTTCGTCAGCCACTTTATGGTACTGGCATAAGCCAAAGGCGTTACCCTCACCGGAACCCCTTTGTAATTAATTTGGGAATAATCGCTTGCCACCTCAAACTGCGACACCATATCGACCATACTCCCCATCTTCCGGTTTCCTAAAAGCGCTGCCGATTCCTTATCCAGCAAAGGAATGGTACGGTAGTCCACCTCTTTGATATCCTCTGTAAACTCCCTTTCCTCAATGCTCAAAAGAGCCTGATATTTCTTCGCATTTACAATCGGCGAAGAAAGGACGCTGCCCACAAAATATACGGCAACTACAAGCAGGAGCAGCAGGCCCAGCCCCCTCAATACTTTGTCCTCTTTAAGCCCATACGTGCTGAATTTAAATCCGAATTTTTCAGCCACTTCGGACTCCACATATTCCTTCCCGGCTTTCCGGATTGCATAAACTGCTATAACCACAATAATAATCGTTATAATAAACATCCAAAAACCGGAAGAATGGATATTGATTGCCGGCAGAGAGATATAATAATATAAAAAAGCCGCTGCTGCCGCCAACAATATGACAATCAAGTTCCGAACCTTTTTCTTCATATAAATTGATTCCTCCATAAGTTCAATGATATATGTAAAGCATTATATCTTCTTCTCACCCAAAATACAAGGGCATAGCCCCAATGTCATTTAGTTAGTGCCTTGATTCAGCCGTGAGGAACATAAAATGCTCAAGGAACCCGTTAAAAAGCGTCGGCACTTAATGAGGTTCCTCACGAGTTTAGTGTCCGTTACGCTTTTTACCGCGCGAAAGCGTGGTGACGGAGCATTTTATGTTCCTCGCGGCGTCCGGTACCGTTAACTAAATGACATTGGGCATGGCCCAGGGATTTTTTCCCCATCGTTTAACCCCGTTTCTGCGCGGCTTTTGCCTTTTTATATTCTTCTTTGGCAATGCAGCACCCCTTGCAGGCGCCATCCCAAAATCCCCACTTATATAAAATTGTAGATTTGAATGAAATGCGTCAACAGATAAAAACGCCGGCATTCCACCGGCGTTTTCCATCCATCTTAATCGTCGCTGCCTTCCGCAACTTTTGCTGCCCTGGCTGCCACTTCCTTTTCCTGTACATCGCTAGGCGCCTGCTCATATCTTACAAACTCATATGCGTAAGTGCCTCGTCCGCCCGTCATAGAGCGTAAATCCGTACAATATCCGAACAATCCTGTCATAGGGATATCGGCTTCAATTACCTGTTTGCCGTTTACCGGGTTCATACCGAGTACCCTTCCCCTTCTCTTATTCAAATCACCCATAACATCGCCTGTATATGCATCCGGTACGGTTACCTTAATATTTGCAATCGGCTCTAAAAGTACCGGATGGGCATCCATAAAGCCTTTCTTGAAAGCCTGAATCGTAGCCATCTTGAATGCCATTTCCGAAGAGTCTACCGGATGGTAGGAACCATCGTACAGCACTGCTTTCACACCCACTACCGGATATGCTGCCAGAGGGCCCTTCAATATGGAATCCTGCAAGCCTTTTTCCACCGCCGGGAAGAAGTTCTTCGGTACCGCACCGCCTACTACTTCCTGTGCAAATTCATATGGCTTCTCCAAATCCCCTAACGGTGAAAAGCGCATCTTTACATGGCCATACTGCCCATGCCCGCCGGACTGCTTTTTATATTTGTATTCCACATCCGAGTTCTTTTTAATCGTCTCACGGAACGCTACCTTCGGCTGTGTCAGTTCGATTTCTACCTTATACTCATTTGCCAACTTGCTGGCAATGACTTCCAGATGTAAATCTCCCATGCCGTAAATCAAAGTCTGCCTGTTTTCCGCATCATTTACTACCTTCATGGTCTGGTCTTCATGGGCCATCTTCTGCAACGACTGGGAAATCTTATCAATGTCCCCTTTGTTCTTCGCATGGTACCTCATATATGTATAAGGTGTGGAAATCTCCGCCTTGCCAAATTTAATCGCTGTGGCTTTGGTGGAAAGGGTATCCCCTGTCCTTGCCGCTGTCAGTTTTGCAATCGCCCCGATATCCCCCGCGTGAAGCTCTTTGATTTCAATGGGCTTGCTCCCCTGCATCACATAAAGCTTGCTCACTTTCTCTTCCACATCTTTGTCGCTGTTATAAATCATGTCATCTATTTTCAATACACCGGAGCATATTTTAACCAGCGAATATTTACCGATAAAAGGATCCACAATCGTTTTAAAAATATAAGCGGATTTTGCTTTTGCAAAATCGAAGTTCGCTTCAAAAATTTCATTCGTCTTAAGGCTGACCCCTGCAATGTCCTTATTTTCCGGGCTGGGCATGTACTTCACAATATCATCCAGCAAAGTATAAATACCCTGGCATAATATGCTGGATCCCATCGTCATCGGCACAATCGAGCCGTCGATTACATTGCTCCGCAAAGCCGCCCTGATTTCCGCCTCAGAAAAAGTCTCGCCGCCGAAATAGCGTTCCATAAACTCTTCGCTCGTCTCTGCTACCGCTTCCATAAGGGTATCCTTGCAAAGCTGGAGATTTGCTTTGCTGTATTCCGGCACATCGCAGTCTACCACTTCTTTGCCCTGCCATCTATGGCCGGTTTCCGTAATTACGTTGACATACCCTACAAATTTTTCGTTTTCACGGATAGGCAGATGGAACGGAGCCATCTTCTTTCCATAAGCCTTCGTCATGTCTTCCACTACCTGGCGGAAGGAAGCATTATCTACGTCCATGTCCGTAACGAAAATAAAACGGGGCAGTTTATACTTTTCGCATATTTCCCACGCTTTTTCCGTTCCCACTTCCATGCCGGCTTTTCCGGAAACAACGATAATCGCTGCGTCTGCTGCACTGACTGCTTCTTCCACTTCCCCTACAAAATCAAAAAACCCCGGGGTATCCAGAATATTTATCTTAATTCCTTCCCACTCAATCGGTATTACCGATGTGGAAATGGAAATCTGCCTTTTCTGCTCTTCTTTTCCAAAATCGCTTACCGTATTGCCGTCGGATACCTTTCCCATTCTGGATGTGATACCGGATAAATATGCCATCGCTTCTACCAGACTGGTCTTCCCGCACCCCCCGTGACCGAGCAATACTACATTTCTAATCTTGTCAGTTGTGTAAACATTCATATAAATTCCTCCAATTTATGCTATTTTGGGGCATTGTGCTTAGGCTGTAATTGGATTTTTCTACTGCCCTTTTACTCCCATGTGTATATTTTACTAAAATTGTCCTCACTTTACAAGCAAAATAAAACAATTTGTATAGTAATTTATCCCTCCCTTGGCTCGGATAACGGACAAAATGGACAGATACCCCATGCAGAAGCAAAGGCGGGCATTCCGGAACCGCGAATCTTTATTGACTTTCGCGCGTTGAAGTGGTATATTGTCCATGTGAAAAATGATATCTAACAAATCGAGCAGAGAAGATTCATCTTCCCCTACTCGATGCGCTCCCTGTGCGCCGCATAGCGGCATATTTCCTCTGCACGGGGCGGCACATAAAAATCCCCGGCCGTCTTTGCAATAGCGCCGGGCAGACAGAAACGGAGAAAAATTATGATTATTGTAATGAAACCCAATGCCGCGCAGGAAAGTATTCATTCCGTGGTATCCTATATTGAAAACAGCGGCTTAAACACACATCTTTCCCACGGGGAAGAAGTCACCATCATCGGTATCGTAGGCGACAAGACAAAACTTCCTACAGACAACCTTATCAGTTTTAAGGACGTAGACAGAATTGTACCTGTTACGGAAACTTATAAGCTTGCCAATAAAAAATTCCATCCGGAGCCTTCCACGATACAGGTAGGGAATACTTCCATCGGCCCTGGCACCACCACTATTATGGCCGGGCCCTGTGCCGTGGAATCAGAAGAACAGCTCATGTGCATCGCACGCGCCGTGAAACAATCCGGCGCTACCATCCTGCGGGGCGGCGCATATAAGCCAAGGACTTCCCCTTACTCCTTTCAGGGGCTTGAGGAAGAAGGCTTACGGTATATGCAGGAAGCTGCCAAAGAAACCGGCCTTGCAACCATCTGTGAAGTCGTATGCAGGGAAGCCATTGATGCTGCCGTCAAGTATGTTGACATGATTCAAATCGGCGCAAGGAATATGCAGAATTTTATCCTGTTAAAAGAAGCCGGTCGTTCCGGCCTCCCTGTCCTTTTAAAAAGAGGGTTATGTGCTACTATTGATGAATGGCTGAATGCGGCGGAATATATCATTGCAGAGGGCAATCCAAACGTGGTATTATGCGAGCGGGGCATCCGTACTTTTGAAACGGCTACCAGAAATACCCTGGATTTAAGCGCAATTCCGGTTCTGAAAGGGAAAACCCATCTTCCGGTTATTGCCGATCCCTCCCATTCCACAGGTTCCTATAAGTACGTAGCTCCGATGGCCAAAGCTGCTATCGCCTGCGGTGCGGACGGCCTGATGATTGAAGTACACAACAACCCGTCCTGCGCGCTTTCCGACGGTCCCCAGTCACTGACCTTTGAAAAGTTTGGCAAACTGACAAAAGAACTGAAGCCTTTCTGCAGCCTTGCAGGGCGCAGTTTTTCCGCAGGAATCAACTAACAAAAAGAGGACACACATGGATACATTAAAAATAGGATTTATCGGTCTTGGATTAATCGGAGGGTCTATTGCCAAAGCGCTTAGAGCCTCCATACCGGATTTATGGATTACCGTATATGATAAAAATAAAGACACTTTGATTCGGGCAAAAGAAGACGGCATTGCCAATGAAACCGTTTCTGCCATCAATGCTTCTTTTTCCGGTTGCCACTATATTTTCCTCTGCGCCCCGGTATCCGGCAATGCTGAAAACTTAATTCAATTAAAGGAATTTCTTTCCCCCTTCTGTACCCTTACCGATGTGGGAAGCGTGAAGTCGGGCATCCATAAGCAAATTGAAGCCCTTGGGCTATCCGGCCAGTTCATCGGCGGGCATCCAATGGCAGGGAGCGAACGTTTTGGATATGCCAATTCTAAAGCCCATCTTTTGGAAAATGCTTACTATATTCTTACGCCTACCTGCGCTACCGCGCCAAAGCGTCTGGAAGAATATGAAAAACTCGTGGTTTCTATGGGCGCCATCCCTCTTGTCCTGGAAAATGAACAGCATGATTATGTCACGGCTGCTATCAGTCATCTGCCCCATATTATCGCATCTTCCCTTGTTAATTTAGTCCGGGAAAGCGACTCCAAAGACGGCACAATGAAAATGATTGCTGCCGGAGGGTTCAAAGACATTACAAGAATTGCTTCTTCTTCCCCCGATATGTGGCAGCAGATTTGTTTGACCAATACGGAAAATATCCTCCGGCTCTTAAACCACTATATCGAATCCCTGACTGCTTTGAAAGAAAAACTTTCCACACGGGATGAAGCCATATTGTATGATTTTTTCCAGCAGGCCCGCCTTTACAGGGATTCCTTTATAGAAGCTTCCAGCGGCCCGATTAAAAAATCCTACTCCATTACCATAGATATTGCGGATAAAGCCGGGGCATTAGCTACCATTGCTGCATTGCTCGCCCAAAGCGGCATCAGCATCAAGAATATCGGCATTACCCATAACCGGGAAGCGGAGGAGGGCGCTTTACGGATTGAATTTTACGAAGAAAGCGCGGTCAAAGCCGCCGCAAACATCCTGCAGGATAACGGATATACCATCTACGAGAAAAAATAAAAACCGGAGGATTTCCATGAAATTTCAAAAAGCAAACTGTTTAAAAGGGGAAATTACCGTTCCCGGCGATAAATCCATTTCCCACCGCGCCGTAATGTTCGGTGCGTTGTCCGAAGGGAAAACCGAAATTATAAACTTTCTCCAAGGCGCAGACTGCCTTTCCACTATTGGCTGTTTCCGCCGTCTTGGCATAGAAATCGAAAATGAGAATCACATCATTACCATACAAGGCAAAGGGCTTGACGGCCTCTGCGCACCTTCCGGGGTTTTGGATACGGGTAATAGCGGCACCACTACGAGGCTTATTTCCGGCATTCTTTCCGCCCAGCCCTTTACTTCCACGCTAACCGGAGACGCTTCTATCCAAACGCGCCCCATGAAGCGTATCATAGAGCCGCTTTCCCTTATGGGCGCCCATATCGAAAGCCTGCATCACAACGGCTGTGCCCCCCTGCTTATCAAAGGGCAGCCTTTAAAAGGAATCCATTACCATTCTAAAGTAGCTTCTGCGCAAGTCAAATCTGCCATTTTACTGGCCGGGTTATATGCTGACGGCGAGACCTCCGTTACAGAACCAACCCTCAGCCGGAATCATTCCGAATTGATGCTGCGCTCCTTCGGTGCGGATATAAAAACAGACGGAAATACTGCAACCATTATCCCCCGCCCCCGCCTTACCGGGCAGAAAATCAATGTACCCGGGGATGTTTCCTCCGCCGCTTATTTTATTGCCGCCGGTCTTCTCGTTCCCGGTTCGGATATCCTTATCCGCAACGTAGGCATTAACCCTACCCGGGCAGGCATATTGAAAGTGGCAAAAGCTATGGGCGGGCATATCTGTCTGCTAAATGAAAACCGGGATGGGGAACCTACCGCAGATTTGCATATTACCTACAGCCCTCTTCATGGAACGGTAATTGAAGGGGAGATAATCCCTACCCTTATCGATGAACTCCCCATCATCGCCATAATGGCGGCTGCGGCCGAAGGCACTACCATTATCAAAGATGCCGCGGAACTAAAAGTCAAAGAATCCAACCGCATTGATGTTATGGTTCAAAACCTCTCCGCTATGGGCTGTTCCGTCACCGCTACCGAAGACGGCATGATTATTGAGGGAAAGACCCCCGGGGTACCCCCTCTGAAAGGCGCCCTCATCCATACCCATGCCGACCACCGGATTGCTATGAGCTTCGCCATAGCCGCCCTGATTGCCCAAGGGGAAACGGAAATTCCGGACAGCGGATGCGTCTCCATCAGCTATCCTAGCTTTTACTCCGACCTGCACTCTTTATCAGAATCTATTTGAATATGATTATGATTCCGGTATCAAAACGTCAGTCCGGCAGCGCCGCTTGGCAAACTTTTTGTTACCCGAATCTTATTATGCAAAAAACTTCCGGCAGGCATTACCTTCCGGAAGTTTTTCTTTTCATCTCATTTCCCTTTTCAACTTATTTTTCTTTTCATCTTATTTTCCATTTATTCAAATTTTCATTCCATTATTTCTAATCTTTCCAGTTCTTCGTATACTGCGATACGGAACATGTCAATTTCGGACAGCCCCATAAACTCTGCGCCGTAAAAATTATCATTCTCCTTCTCCACTTTTCTTACTACTTTTAATAAAACAGGAATAATCTCCTTGGTCCAAATCCTAATGGAAGACTGGTAAATAGATCCTACTTCCAATACCTCCTTGCAATAAAAGCCGATTCCTGACTTGGATAAATCTTTGATGTCTATTGTAACCTCTGCATCCATGCCACTGTCAATCCTTTTGACGATTAGCGTAGATTCCATCTTCATCCTTCTCGCTCTTCTCCGCTCTTCCATAACCCCTTACACTCCTCTTATTGGTAAAATCGTTGCATATAATACCTTCGGATTTTTCCCTTCCCCTCCACTATTTTATTTCAAACTACTGCAAACCCTCTCCATAAACATTCCCTATTGATATTAAGGATATAACATTATTTGTATTTTGTAAAGGAATTTGTAATAAACATCGCATCACCAAAGCTAAAAAAACGGTATCCTTCCTTGATAGCCGTCTCATAGGCCAAAAGGACATGCTCTTTTCCTGCCAAAGCGCTGACTAACATCACAAGTGTGGATTCCGGCAAATGGAAATTGGTAATCAGTGCATCCAATATTTTAAAACGATACCCCGGATAAATAAAAATATCCGTATTTCCGCTGCATTCTGTCAGCTTCCCCATCTCGTCCGCCGCGCTTTCCACTGTCCTGCAGCTTGTAGTTCCCACACAAATCACCCGTTTCCCCTTCTCTTTCGCCCGGTTTATTTTGTCCGCCGCCTCTTTCGAGATTTGATAATACTCCGAATGCATATGATGTTCCAATATATTTTCCGCCTTCACTGGGCGGAATGTGCCCAACCCCACATGCAAAGTTACATAAGCGATATCCACCCCTTTTTCTTCTATCTCATGCAGCAGCCCTTCCGTGAAATGGAGTCCCGCAGTAGGCGCTGCCGCCGAACCTTCATATTTCGCATAGACTGTCTGATAACGGTTCTTATCTTTCAGTTTATGGGTAATATATGGCGGCAGCGGCATTTCCCCCAGTTTATCCAATACCTCTTCAAAAATCCCTTCATAGGAAAAGCGTACCAAGCGGTTCCCTTCCTCCGCTATCCCAATCACTTCCCCCTTTAATATGCCATCCCCAAAGCTTATCACTGTTCCCGGTTTTGCTTTTTTCCCCGGCTTTGCCAAAGTCTCCCAAACATCCGCTTCCCTCCGCTTTAAAAGCAGCAATTCCACGGAAGCTTTGGTAGACTCCTTAATCCCCATCAGCCTTGCCGGGATTACCTTCGTATTATTCAGCACCAGGCAATCCCCTGGCGCCAAATAATCCGTAATCTCCCGGAAAATGTGATGCTCCATTTTCCCCGTCTCTTTATCCAGCATCAACATCTTGGAACCGGAACGGTCTTCCAAAGGATCCTGGGCAATCAGCCTTTCCGGCAATTCAAAATAAAAATCAGATTTTTTTATGCTTTCCATTTTCATTTATCCTACATGGAAGCGTTTTCCAAAAACGCTACATAACCCCGTTTCGCCTCATAAACATCCGCTTTGCTAGTGGCTTCCCAAGGCGCATGCATATTCAATACGGCTACGCCGCTGTCAATCACATTCATTCCATAGAGAGCCAGAATATAAGCGATAGTTCCGCCGCCTCCCAGGTCTACCTTACCCAGTTCCGCCGTCTGGAAATGTACCTTTTCTTTTTCAAAAATCGACCGGATATGCCCCAGATATTCTGCATTTGCATCATTTGAGCCGGATTTTCCCCTTGCGCCGGTAAACTTGTTGAACACCATACCATTTCCAAGATAAGCTACGTTTTTCTTATCGAAACTGGAGGCAAACGAAGGGTCAAAAGCGCTGCTTACATCCGAAGACAACATGCAGGAAGAAGCCAGACACCTTCTCACATTCAATTCGCTATATTCGCCGGCAAGGTTCATTACCTCGGCCACCATATTTTCAAAGAATTTTGATTCCATGCCGGTAGCCCCCACGCTTCCGATTTCCTCTTTATCTACCAGAATGCAGCAAGCCGTCCTTTCCACTTCCCCGATTTCCAGCATCGCCTTCAGAGACGAAAAAGCGCAGACCCTGTCATCCTGCCCATAAGCCAGAATCATGCTCCTGTCAAAACCAGCCTCTTTCGCTTTTCCTGCAGGCACTACTTCAAGTTCGGCAGAAATAAAATCTTCTTCTTCTATATCATAGCTTTCCTTCAGAATGGCAAGCACGCCTTTTTTTACCGCGTCTTTCCCGGATTCCTTGCCCTCTTTCTCATCTTCTTTGTTTTTGCCAATAGAAAGCGGCTTATTGCCAATAATAATATCCAGCGCCTCCCCTTCGATTACTTTGGAGGCCTTTTTCTCCAGCTGTTCTGTTGCCAAATGGATTAACAAATCTAATACAAAGAAAACAGGGTCGTCCTCTTTATCCCCAATATTTACTTCAACACATGTTCCGTCTTTTTTGATTACTACGCCATGAATAGCCAAAGGGATAGTCACCCACTGATATTTCTTTACGCCTCCATAATAATGGGTATCCAAATAAGCAAAACCGCCCTCTTCATACATGGGGTTTTGCTTCACATCCAATCTGGGGGAATCAATATGGGCGCCCAAAATATTCATACCTTCACACATAGGCTTTTCTCCCATCTGGAACATCACTACGGATTTATTCATCCATACTGCATACACCTTATCCCCTTTCTTTAAGGCTTTCTTCTCTTTCATCAGCGCCTGCAGTTCACGGTATCCTTCTTTCTCAATCCTGTTGACGATAAAGTCTACGCATTCCCTTTCCGTCTTCCCATTATCCAGAAAATCCATGTACTCCTTTGCATGGACTTCCAGTTCTTCCAACTGCTTCTCATCATAACACTCCCACACATTTTTCTTCTCCATAGCCACTTTCCCTTTCTATTATTTTTTTCAATTTCCTTCTGTTATTTTTTCTGGTTTTTTGTTCTCTTCTTTCGGTTTCTTTTCGTTGTCTTTTTCTGGTTTCTTTTTGTTATCTTTTTCCGGTTTCTTTTTATTGTCTTTTCCGGTTTCTTTTATTGTCTTTTTCTGGTTTCTTTCCGTTATCTTTTTCTGTTTTTTCTATTACCAATATCCATCACGGATTCCGCAGAAAGTCTTATAACTAAATACCTTTCCATTCAGGCTGGTATTTACCGGAAACAATAGGTCATTTTGATGTACTTCCGGCTCTATTTCCAAAAAATAATTTTCTGTTTCCAATCGATATATCTTTTGCTCCAGATTCCAATTGATATATTTGATTATAAAATATTTGCCTGCAGCCCGCAATGCATATTTATTGCTTATTTTCAATGGACACACAATTTCGGAAAGGAAGATTTTTCTGTAACAGTCCAGCCTTACGATATTCCGCGAGTAAAATCGCTCTGTATGCGATTTTGCGAGTTGTGAAAGCGCCAAAATGCGACTTTGGAGCATTTTGTGTGCATCTGGCGTGACAGTGAAGCCGAAGGCTGAACTGTTACATTTTTCTCTCTTTTTCCACTTATCGCATAAAACAGACCGTTACGGCACTGTCTAACCAGTATTTTTAAAGAAGAAATGGCAGGATATTTCCACTGCTCACCATCCTGCCATTGCCCCTTAATCCTTATTGGCGAAGCTCAATCCCAAGCCCTTCCAGCCCGTTTAGAATCTTCTTCATTACAGCTGCGATATCCCCTTCTTCCAGCGTCTTGTCCTTTGCCCGGAATGTAATGGAATATGCCATAGATTTAAACCCATCTTTAATTTGGGCGCCTTCGTAAATATCGAACAATTGATAGCTTTCCAGAATTTTTCCTCCCCGTTGGGCAATGACTGCTTCTATCTGTCCGGCTAGGATAGGCTTTGGTACTACCATGCTGATATCACGGGATACAGCCGGATACTTTGCTATCCCTTCGTATTTTCTGTCGAATGTAGCAAAAGGCTCCACTTCCGGCATATCCAACACCGCCACATACACCTTTGTGCCAATGTCATAATTATCGCATACTTCCGGATGAACTTCCCCTAAATACCCCAGCTTCTTTCCTTCATAAACAATATCCGCCTGTCTGCCCGGATGCAGGAAAGGCTTGCCTGACGCCGGGTCATAGACCACTTTTTTCTTCATTCCGATGCAGTCGAAAAATTCTTCCACCACGCCTTTCATCGTGTAAAAATCTCCTTCTCCATACATCCCCAGCGTAAACTGCATCCGTTCCATCGGCAATTTTACGAGAGGCAACTCCTCCGGAATATAAATATTCCCCAGCTCATAAAGCCTTACCGCTTTATTCCTTCTATTATAATTGGTAGCCAGGCTGGTCAACATACCATTTAAAGAAACCGTCCGCATAATGGAGAAGTCTTCCCCCAACGGATTGGCAATCGTAATCGCCCTGCGCAATGCATCCCCTTCCGGCAGCAACAGCTTATCAAACACCTTAGGGCTCTCAAAAGAGTAGCACATTCCTTGTGAAAATCCGCAAAATTCCGCGATATCCCTTGCTTTCTGCTCTATCCTCAGCTTAAACGAAAGCTTTCCGGTGGCCGCCTCCCCACTCGGCAGGGAAACCGGGATTTTATCATAACCATAAAACCGTGCAACTTCCTCCGCAATATCCGCAACGCCCAGCAAATCCTGACGGAAACTGGGGATTTCCAACGTTTCCTTCTCCGCATCATATTTTAATTCTATCATCTGGAAAATGGCAAGCATCTCCTCTTTTGAAATCTCCGTTCCTAATAAACGATTGACTTTATCCGGGCAAAACGGGATAATTACCGGCTCCTTCATCGGCTGGCATACATCCGCCATACCTCCTACCACATCCCCGCAGCCAAGCTCCTGAATCAACTGGCAGGCGCGGTTAATGGCAGCTTCTGCATTATGCGGATCCAACCCTTTCTCAAACTTGCCCGAAGCATCGGTGCGCAGACCAATCCTTTTTGCGGATTTACGGATATTCGTTCCATTGAAAGTAGCCGCTTCAAACAAAACCGTCTTCACATCATCCGTAATTTTGGAATTTTCACCGCCCATAATGCCGGCAATCCCAATTTCCTTCTCTGCATCGCAAATCATCAATACTTCCGAATCCAGTTTTCTTACCTGCCCATCCAAAGTCTGAAATTCATCCCCATCCTTGGCACGACGCACAATGATTTTATGCCCTGCAATCGTATCCAAATCATAAGCATGCATTGGCTGCCCGTACTCCTCCATTACGTAATTGGTAATGTCTACCAGGTTGTTAATCGGCCGGATACCGCTGGCCGCTAACCGCCTCTGCATCCACTTCGGTGAAGGGGCAATTTTAATATTAGTGCAGACCCTTGCCGTATATCTCGGGCACAAATCCCCGTCCTGCACTTCCACGGAAATATAATCCTCTACTTTTTCCCCGTTTTCTTTTACCGTTACTTCCGGCGCCACAAAAGGTTTCCGGAAAGTCGCTGCCGCTTCCCTGGCAATCCCCAATACACTGTAACAGTCCACCCTGTTGGAAGTGATTTCATATTCAAATACTGTATCCCGAAGCCCCAACGCTTCCACAGCATCGCTTCCTACTTCCGCTTCTTCCCCGAAAATATAAATCCCATATTCCGGCGCTTCCGGGTACATTTCCCTTGTGGTTCCCAGCTCTTCAATCGAACACATCATTCCGTTGGAAGGCACTCCCCGCAGTTTTCCTGCTTTAATGGAAATCCCTTCTTCCGGCAACGGCCCGCCGTCATGACCGCCTGCCACTTTTCCGCCATCCAGGACAACCGGAACCTTATCCCCTTCCTTTACATTCGAAGCCCCTGTTACGATTTGAATCACTTCCGCACCAATATTCACCTGACATACAATCAGTTTATCCGCATCCGGATGCCTTTCAATTTTTTCTATCTGTCCTACTACGATTTTCTCCAGATTTTTATCCAGCCTTTGATAGCCTTCCACCTTTGTTCCGGACAGTGTCATTGCATCGCAATATTCCTGCCCCGTACATTCCAGCTCCGGCACATATGCCTTAATCCATGATAATGCTGTATTCATCTTCCTTAACCAATCCTTTCTCTTGTCTAATACCCATGCATGTCTCCAACCTGCCTGCGATACTGTTTCAACAGATATCCTCTGCTTCTTATCCTATCATTTACCATTCCGCTTTTATTTTCCGAGGGAATCAGGACTCAGAACTGTCTTAAGAAACGGATATCATTTTCGTACAACAGGCGCATATCGTCAATTTCGTATTTTAAGAGTGCAATCCTTTCCAAACCTACGCCGAATGCAAATCCTGTATATTCTTCCGGGTTAATCCCGCTCATCTCAAACACATGGGGATGCACCATGCCACAGCCCAATATTTCAATCCAACCGGAGCCCTTGCAGAACCGACATCCGCTGCCGCCGCATTTGAAACAGGAAACATCCATTTCCGCACTTGGCTCTGTGAAAGGGAAATGATGGGGCCTGAATTTTACTTTAGTCTTATCTCCAAACAATTCCTTAGCAAATTCCGCCAAAGTTCCTTTCAAATCCGAAAAAGTAATATTTTTGTCAATGACCAGCCCTTCTATCTGATGGAAGGACGGGGAATGGGTAGCATCCACTTCGTCGGAACGGAATACCCGCCCAGGGGCAATCATACGGATGGGCAGCTTCCCTTTTTCCATCTCATGCACCTGTGTGGAAGAGGTCTGGGTCCTAAGGAGGATATCCCCTGTAATGTAAAATGTATCTTGTTCATCCTTAGCCGGATGACCGTCCGGGATATTCAACGCCTCAAAATTGTAATAATCTTTCTCAATCTCAGGGCCTTCCACGACTTCATAGCCCATCCCAACAAAAATCCTTTCCACTTCTTCCAGCGCAATCGTATTCGGATGCCGGTGGCCTACGCTGTTTTTCTTTGCCGGAAGCGTCACATCGATTACCTCTGCCTTCATTTTCGCTTCCCGCAAAGCCCTTTCCATTTTCCGTTTGGAAGCTTCCAGAAGCTTTTCGATTTCTTCCCTTGTTTCGTTCACCATCTGCCCTACCTTCGGCCTATCTTCCGGGGCTACTTCCTTCATGCTCTTTAATACCGCCGTAAGCTGCCCTTTTTTCCCAAGGTAGTTCACCCGTATTTCATTCAGCTTATCCAACTGTTCGCTGGCTTCAATCTGCTTCAAAGCCTCCGCCTTAATCTGTGCCAATTTTTCTTTCATATATTTTTCTCCCTTTCCTATATTTTCCTTGTTCCTAATGTACATCCGGGCAGGAGCATGCTCTTCTTCCCCTACCCGCTGCGCACCCCGTGTTCCGCATAGCGGCTTACCTCCTCTGCATGCTGCATGGGGCTGCATTAATCGGGTAGGGAAGATTCTTCTTCCCCTACCCGCTGCGCGCCCCGTGCCCCGCATAGCGGCTTGTTTCCTCTGCACGGGGCTGCGCATAAAAAAAACCTGACATTGCATAAAGTCAATGTCAGGGACGAAACGGCTCCGCGGTACCACCCATCTTCCCGCCATAAAACGGCAGGCTCTCTTCCACTTAACGCGTGGTTACGTCCCATACTACTTATGTTGCCATGTTCCTATGGGAAGCTCCAGTGGGAATTTCAAATTGCATCCGGGCTTAAGGAAGCTTTCAGCCGATGACCTCCTCTCTCTGAAAGAAAATGCAATCCTCTTATAAAGCCTTCATCCAGCTTTATCTACACCTTCACAGCCTATCTTTTTTTAACTGATTCTCATTGTAGTGAATCTTTTCCGTCTTGTCAAGTCTCTTTACCTTCCGGTAATAAGAAAAAAAATGATATACCGGCTCAAAATAACGGTTCACATATGCCCCAATCATAATAATATAAATACACATATAAAGCCAAAGCATAATAATCACAATTGTGGCCAGATTCCCGTATGTACTGAAATTATTGATTTTCTCCACATAAATGGAAAATGCCCATGAAAACACGTTCCATAACACTGCCGAAAATACTGCCCCCGGAATCTGATACGTAAATTTCAGCTTCTTATTCGGTATATAGGCATACATCATGGCAAAGCCAATAATCATAAAAGCCAGCACAAACAACAGGCGGAAATGCAGTAGAAAATCAAAGATTTTTTCCGTCTGCGGGATATACCTGATAATCCCGTTTACCAATGCGTTCCCGAACACCATCAACACCAGCGACAGCAAAATCACTGCAAGGAACAATATCGTATAAAAGGACGCTATCCCCCTCACCACCACATAATTCCTGTCTTCATCCACATCATTAATCTCATTTAACCCCCGGCTCATAGCCAACATCCCTTTTGCCGCCGACCATAAAGTAGTCACTGCCGCCACAGAAACAACCCCTGCCGACTTGGCATAAACATCGCTGATAATGGAAACTACCAATGAGTCCACCGCATCCGGTGTCAATTCCGTTACAAATGTCATCAAGTTCGCTTCCGTCAAAGAAGTGTAAGGGATAATAGAACATAACAAAATCAACATGGGAATCAACGACAAAAACAAAAAAAATGTCGTACTCGCCGCAAATGCACTAATATTCTTTTTATTCATCTGCCGGCTGAAATCCCTGCCTATATAAATCAACTTTCCTATCATAAATCGGTCATTCCTATCCTATCTTCCGCTGCTGCACATATCATCCTATACGTGGTAAACCATACAAACAACAGCTTTTTCCCGTCTGTCCGTTATTCATATACATTCCTTATATCGCAGGAACGGTAAAAGAATGTCAATATCTCCCCAAAGCCAAACCCCTTCTTCGCCATTTGCTTTGCACCGTTTTGCGACATACCTACACCATGCCCATAACCGCCGCCAGACAAACTATATCCTACCACAATACCGTCTTCTTTTCTAGTGGCAATCGAAAAATATCCGCTGGGGAGCAGGCTGGGGGAAGCCACTTCGCTGCCATCCTGCCGGACAACTTTACTCACCCCATTATTTAACACATAACGGATATTATGTTCCGATATTACTTTAAACGTATTTTGTGTACCCTCAATCAGCAGCTCATCCGCCACTCCGCCGCTCCCTCTCTTGACAATGGAAATATCCTTCACCTTGCCCAAACGCTTTATCGGTTTGCTTTCAAAAGTTCCATCCCCGTTTTGTGTCAGCACCAGCTTGTCGTTGACCTCATATCGCTTTTTCATTGCCGAAAGCAGCCTATCCCCGTCCGCTTCCCTGGATTCATACGTCCAACGGTACCAAGCCTCATCGCTTTCATAATCGGATGTATGCACTTGTGAGATAAACGAGGCAAAGCTCTCCTCTTCCGCCACCTCTTCCCCGGAATAATCCCCTTCTTTTTCGCCGATTCGCTTCGCCTGTAAATAGGAAGTATCTTCACTGCCGTCAGATTTCCAGACATCCGCATCCGTTCCGAAGCCGCAGGAAGTGGAATAATAATAAGAACCGCACAATTCATCCCCATAATACAGCAAACTTCCTGCAGTCTCTTTCACCGCTTTGGTCGTCTGGGCATTTTCCGCAATATTGTTATAAACCTGATAACCCGCGCTGTCATCCACATGGGCGCCAAAACCGGCAATCCCGGAGTGCATCATGTGCCGGTAAGCATATGTCCTGGCGCAAACCGCCTGCGCTTTTAATGCCTCTAACGGATAAGAAGCCGGCATCTCGCTGGGAACTACCGAATACAAATATTCCTCCAACAAAAGTTCATTGACAATGACCAACCCGTCTTTGGTTTTTGCTATCTCCATTTTTCCCCTATACTCCGGGTTCCCTTGCGCCCTTTCTACCGACAGGAGTTTCACCCTTCCTGTCAGAGCCTCCGGCTCTATATATATCCGTTCCCCTGTAAAAAATTCGCTATCCCCATCCAAAGACACCACATCCCCGGCCTGAAATTCCCGGCTTTCCATTTTGTCATAATTCCCATAACGCACCGTGAAAGCCGTATCTGCCGTAAACTCTGCCTTTTCATGATATGCCCCTCCATATCCCGTATTTTTAATCACCACCCGGATACTTTCCATCGCTTCATCCCGGGTAACCAGCCCGGCGCAAACTACCCCATTATCCAATACGAAATCAGTAAAGTCATAACCGATGCGCAAATCCTTCCGGCCGCCTTCTTCCAGCTTCCCATATAATTGATAGACAGCCATCTCTTCATCATAAGGATACCTGCCTTTCCCTTCGATTTCAATCAGCCCATCCCCTATGCTCAAAAGTTTCCCATTGATTTTCTCTCCTTTTATTTTTACCGACTGCAAAGCCCCGTCCGCAAAATCCAAATCCCCAATCTGCTCCCGTTGCCCAATCTCTGCTTTCCCATAAGGGAACCGTATTTCATAACCATGATAAAAAACCTGGATTTCCCTTCCTTCCCCGGCTTCCATAATCCAGATATTTTTTAAATCCATCCCCCTGTTCACTATATCCCTTACCGTCAACAAAGTTTCCCCTTTTTTGTATACACGGATTCCTTGATATTTCCTGCTTTCAAATTCATCCGAACAGTATGAGTATATCCCCTCCTCTGCCAGAAGTTTTCCCTCTTCCAGCATTTCCCCTTCCTTATCTGTCACTTCACTGCCGCATCCAAGTACCGTCACATCCGTCTTTTGGATAATGTCTCCCATTCCCCGATAAACAAGCAGCGCATCATACATCCTATACCAGTCCTCTTTTAGCAGACGAAATTCCTTCTGGTATTTTTTCTTGTATTCTCTCTTCAGTTCCTCAATAGCTGCCCTTTCCCCTTCCCTTTCTTCCAAATCCGCTTCTCTCTCTTCTGGCTTCGCTTTGCCTGCCTGCCCCTCTCCGGAAGGATCCACGCTTTCCAGCCACTCCGTAAACTGCCCGTACGTAAGGCTGCTTTCTTTATCCGTTTCCAATGATTCCTTCCACGCAGCATATATTCCTCCTGCGTCTTCTTCCCTTACTTCGTTCTTCCCTAATTCCTCATCCAACGCCTCTGCTAAAATCATGGCATCCTCTAGCCTTATGTATTCACCCTCTGGCTGCTTTACCATATTCATACGGATACTGACCATAAAAATATAGCCGATAATGAGCAAACCGATTATAATCAATACTATTTTTCCTAAAATCCTCTCATCTCTGGTCATCCGCCATCTCCCCAATCTTATCCCATTCCAAGGTGCTGCTTCCGGCAACGCCTTTCTTTTTCAGCAGCACTGTTTCCCGCAGCCTTCCAACCTTTCAAGACCACCTCTTCCGGCAACACTCATCCCTTTTAACAGCACTGTTTCCCACAATGTCTTTCTTTTTCAAAGACATCCCTTCCCACAACGCCCTTTTTTTCAAACGCACCCTACCCTGCACAATGTCATTTAGTTAACGGTACCGGACGCCGTGAGGAACATAAAATGCTCCGTCACCACGCTTTCGCTCGGTAAAAAGCGTAACGGACACTAAACTCGTGAGGAACCTCGTTAAGTGCCGACGTTTTTTAACGGGTTCCTTGAGCCTTTTATGTTCCTCACGGCTGAGTCAAGGCACTAACTAAATGACATTGCTACCCTGCAACATGCTTTCTTTTTAAAGGCTCCACTCCCCGCAGCATCCATCCATTTTAAATCCGCTTTCCTCTTTTTCTTTCCCATTCTCCGAAAAAAAGCAGCCGTTACGGCTGCTTTTCTTTTGTAGTATACTACACTATATCCCCAAAATGCCGGTTCTTGTACTTTGACTCCTAGCCCAAGCTAGGTGGGTAACCGCAACCTTGCTTTTGCCTTCCCCTCCAATCCTCTAAGAGTGGGGGCTTGACAGCCACAAGGCGATGTAGGAATCCCGTTTAAAGTAAATGTAGGTTCAAAATAACAAGAGTTGTCGTACATTTCAGGTTATTTCTATTATATCCAATCGCGAAGGAAAAAACAACTGCAAATTTTGGTATTTTGCATAGTAAAAATTGAAAAAAACGATGGGCAGACAAAGTTTCCCACACCGTTCCGCTTCCCGCCGGGGCTAGTTTATTTCCAGCCATTCCTTCCATTCCTCTTCCGTCAGTCTCCTCCCTTTTTCAAACGTCTCTTCCGCAATGCGGCACAAAATGTATTTCTGTTTTTCTTTATCCGGTACTTTGCTGCGGATTTTTTCTCTTATCTCATTCATCCATAGGAGAATGTCATCAATATCATCCGGAAGGCACTTGTGGATTCTTTTTTTCAGTTCCACGGCAAAAGCGGGGGATAAGCCGCCCGTGCTAATAGCTATGCACATCTGAGAAGAGGGAACCATAGCCGGAAAAATGAAGTCGCAAATATCCTGCATATCCACAGCATTTACCGGGATATGCCTTGTACGGCAGATTCCGGCAATCCTTTCATTTTCATCCCGCCCCTCGGCAGCAACCAGAAAAATGGGAAAGGAATCCAAATCCTTTTCTACGAAGCGTCGCTTTTCCGTTCTGATCCCATCCATTTCTTCTATTTCAGGAAGAAGCTGCGGGGAAATGACATGGAGATTGGCCCCAAACGGTTTTAACCGCTCTATTTTTTCCAATGCATGGGCTCCTCCTCCGCAAATTAAGACCTCCCGCCTCTTTATGTCCATAAACATGGGAAAATAATTCATTGTTTCCTCCATTTCCTTGTATCTTATCCTTTTTCCATCCCTTCCGCCAGAAGAGGCGGCAGCAATGCCGGCTTAAGAATTTAAAACCTGCTCTTTATAAAAAGGGAGGAACCCACTTTTCATCTGTTTCATAATAGTATTGCCGGCCCCGTTCTGTCTGGAACGGCTTCACCGTAATACCATAGAGCTTTCTAAAAATATCCGAGGCTATCATATCCTCCGGCGCTTTGCAGGCAATGGTTTTTCCATCCTGCATGGCGACAATCCGGTGGGAAACTTTTAAAGCAAGCAAAATATCGTGCAAAACAAGGATTATGGTTTTCCCGCTTCCGGACAGTTCCTTTATCATTTCCGCAAACATCAACTGCTGCCCGATATCCAGATATGTGGTCGGCTCATCCATAACGATAGCCGGCGCCTGCTGGGCAAGCGCCATCGCGATATACACTTTTTGCCGCATACCGCCCGAAAGTTCAGACAATTGTTTTTCCGAAAGTTCCCAAATCCCCATTTGCTTCATGGCTTCTTCGGCAATCAAAAAATCCTTCTCTTTATATCTTCTCGGATAGCTTAGATAAGGAAACCTTCCATGAAGAACTAAGCGGCCGACGGAAATATCGGGGATATTCTTTCCCTGTGGCAGATAAGCAATCTTTCTTGCGATTTCCGCCTCCTTCATTTTACCTGTGGAAACGCCATCTATGACCACATCGCCTCCCCAAACAGGAAGAAACCCAAGCAAAGCCCGCAAAAGCGTACTCTTGCCGCTGCCGTTGCTGCCGATTACCGTAGTAATTTCCCCTTTTGGCGCCATTAGGTTTACGCCATGCAATATTTCATTTTTACCATATCCTGCGCGGACATCTACCATTTCAATCATTCCGGCACCCCCCTTTATAACGGATTAGCAAAAGCAGGAAAATGGGGCCCCCGATTACCGACATCAGGATACCTACCGGCAGTTCATAAGGTGCAAACACAAGTCTGGATATCAAATCGCAGAGTGTCAAAAAGCCTGCGCCTGATATGGCGCATAAAGGCAAAAGCTTACCGCTTTCGTTCCCCGCCAGCCTGCGGACGAAATGAGGCACAATCAACCCTATAAAACCTAAAAGCCCGGCAAAGCTTACTGCCGCACCCGCTAACAAAGCAGCCAGCGCCAAAAAAAGCAGACGGTATTTCCCTACGGGCAGCCCCACGCCTTGCGCCGTCTCATCCCCAAGGGTTACTACATCCAGCTCATTGCAAAGAGTAAACAGCAAAGCAAATGCAAATAAAATCAAGATAACGGCAGGAATCAGGCGGGTATAGGAAACGGAAGAAAAGCCGCCCACACGGAAATCAATACTAAGCATAGCAACATCCGTATCCAATACCGTTACGGATTCGCAAATAGCATTTAAAATACTGTTCAACGCCACGCCGCCTAAAATCACCGTGGTTTTGGAAGCGTTGGTACGGAATGAAAAAAGAAAGATGGCGCACACGGTAACAAGGCTTCCGGCAAACGCCCCAAGGGAAACCCAATATCCGGACAAAACCCCCAACGCACAGCACAAAGTCACGCCTAACCCCGCTCCGGCATTGACACCAATAATCCCCGGCGACGCCAGCTTATTGGACAGTACATTTTGAAGCACAGCCCCGGAAGTGGCCAAAGCTGCCCCGGCAGACAAAGCTGCAATCGTGCGGGGAAGTCTTGCATACAGCAAGATACTCCGGCTTATGCCTTCCCCTCCGCCGCAAAGAATGCGGAAAAGCTCTACAGGCATAATGCTGATATTCCCAAGGCAAAGGCTTAAACCAGCCGCCAGAAAACAAACTGACACCGCTCCGCCAAAAAGCAGCCTCCAGTTTTTTTCCTTATTGCGCATATAAAAGCTCCTCCAATGTTTCATAAGCTTCCGCCCAACGCGCATTTGGTTTCAGGTTATACAGATGCTTGTCCAGCAAATGTACCTGCCCGTTTTTTACCGCATCCAATTCCTTCCATAAGGGATTTTCCCGGAACATATTTTCAATATTCTCCTTTGTTCCCTCCGTATCGTCACCGGACTGGACAATAAAAATCTTATCCGGGTTCTGCAGCATAATGCTTTCCGCACTTAAATTTTCCAAAAGACTCTCATCCCCGTCGGCAATGTTGATACAGCCAAAGCTTTCCAACATTTCACTAAGTACATTGCCATTGCTGTTTTTAGCGCGTATGCTTGTGGCGGAAGCCCGCATTACTAAAACAGTCTGGGACTCCTTCCCTTCATTCCGCTTAAGGATATCATGAATCTGGCTCTCAATGTCCGCCCCATATTGCTCATAAAGTTCCGGCCGACCGGTAATCTCTGTACAAATTTTCAATACCCGCAGGTAGTCTTCAAAGCAGGCAACGTCGAAATAAGCCACGGTTATCCCTGCTCCTTCCAACGCCTGCTGCCATTCCAGATGCTGGGGGGTATTGGTGCTGGCAATTACAAAATCAGGGGAAGCCCCAAGCAGCAATTCCAGGTTCAGCCTTTTCGTTTCGCCCAAATTCACCGTGTCCTCCGCCAGCGGCAAGTCAAAATCCTCAAAAGCGTCATCCGGCGCCGCACAGACATCGCCTCCTGCAAGCACCCACATATCCGCATAGCTTCCAAGCAAAGCCGCCACCCGTTCATAAGAATCCACAGTAACTTCCCTGCCCAAATCATCGGTAAAAATATATGTTCCGCCGCCGTTCCCACCGCTGTCCGCATTTCCGCAAGCCATGAAACAACATGCTATCGCTGCTGCCATCCAAAATAAACTGATAAATTTTTTCATCCCTATACTTCTGCTCCTTCGTTAATTCCCAGACATCTGTTAATGGCTGTTATCCATCCAGTGGGGCAAACGGCCACTCCTTAAAACCGGTCTGCCATTCCTATCAATTTTTCGTATTGTTATGGCACGGCATCCTATATCAGCAAGTCGCGCCTCCCTTTACTTTCTTTTCCAAAACCGCCGATTTATCAATGGTTGCATGCAATAATTTATCCTGCACATAATCAAAGCCTAACCGGTTCACCGTATCCGCAAACCGCTCCCCGGTCATCCCCTCATCGCGGAAAAATAGGATAGCCCGCTCCACGGTATCCAAAACCTCGTCTTCACTGACAAACAGCTTATCCAAAGGACGGCCGTTGGCAATTTTTTTTGCCCCATCTTCCACCGATATAAATCCGATATCCATCCGTGTATTCCTCGGTCACACCAAATGGGCATTTCCCCTTGCATCGTCCGCAGCCGTTGCAGGCATCGCTGTCCACTTGCAGCATATTGCCCTCTACCTTTGCCACTTTCACCGGACAGGCCGTCTCTACCTGGCACTTTTTGCAGCCACGGCACTTGGCAAAGTCAAACATGGGAACGCGCTGCCCAACGATACCCAAATCATTCAAATCCGGTTTTACACAATTGTTCGGGCATCCGCCTACTGCGATTTTAAATTTATGGGGCAACACAACACTGCGGTAACCTTTGTAAAAACGCTCATGGATTTTCTCGCTCAAATCAAACGTATCAATCAAACCATACTGGCAAGTCGTTCCTTTGCAGGATACTACCGGGCGCACCAAAGAACCTGTGCCGCCGGTTTCCAAATTGTTCTGTTCCAAATATGCAATCAACGGCTCGATATTTTCATAAGCAACCCCTTGTATTTCCATTGTCAAACGGGTAGTCATGGTAATTTCCCCGCTTCCGAAACGCTCTGCGCCTTCCGCAATCGCACGGTGTTCTTCCGTTGTGATTTTTCCATTCCTCGTTATGACACGGACATTAAAAACATTATCATAACGTTTATCCTGCAAACATCCTAAGCCTTTCACACGCTTGATTTCCTCGGGAGACAATTTCCCGCCTGCCGGAACAGCCCTTTTTATCTTATTAAACGTAGCTCCGCCTTCCAAAACCTTGGTATTGGTAAATCCTAATGCCCTCAGTTTATTTTGAGTCAAGTATCCCCTCTTCCCTCTTGCACAGACAAGAAGAAGTTTTTCGTCCTTACCGTATTTTGCAGCAGCTTCCGCCGCTTTTGTCAAATCAAACCAATCCGCACCGGGCAATGTTGGAGCCGGATGTGCATCCACCAGCCGGTACTCGTTCCCAGCGCCTGCCGCATATTCCGCAGGAGTAAAAGAATCCAGACGCCCACTCATCTTATTCAAAAGAATACCGCACGCTGCCGCAAATGGATGAATCGCAGTGGAAAATGGCGGCGCATAGGCAAAGTCCATCGTAATAAAGTCTTCTACCTTGCAGCCCATAGAGATTCCGGCAACGGCAATATCTGTCATTTTATCCACCGCGCCGCCCCCGATAACTTGCATCCCTAACAGTTTATGGGTATCCCCATCGGCAAGCAGCTTTGTAATAAAAATACCGGAACCAGGATAATAGTGTGCCTTATCATCCGTCACGCAAAGGACGGAAACTGTCCGGAACCCCTCTGCCTTCGCCTGTTCTTCCGTTAAACCTGTTTTCGCCGCATTCAGCCCATCGGCCAGCTTCACCACGCCTGTTCCAAGGCAACCGCTATATGCCGTCTTGCTGCCTCCCAGGCTTAACGCCAACGCGCGCCCTGCAATATTGGCGGTTGAGCCCATTGCCGCCCATTGCCTTTTGCCTGTAATCCGGTTCTTCACAAGGGCACAATCGCCTACCGCATAAATATCCGGCAAATTCGTCTGCTGATACTCATCGGTCACAATGCAGCCCCTTTCCATTTCCAGGCCGGTTCCGGCAAGAAATTTGGTCGCCGGACGGATGCCTGCAGCCAAAACTACTATATCAGCCGGCAGCATACCCGCCCCTGTCTGCACACCGCTTACCGCTTCGGCGCCTGCAATTGCATGGAGCGCCGTTCCCGTTAGGATGCGCATCCCTTTTTCCTGAAGCTTACGGCGGACGTAATCCGCCATTTCCGTATCAAAAATATTCGGCATCAACTGGGGCGCCATATCCATAACCGTAACCATTATCCCTCTTGCCATAAGGTTCTCGGCAACTTCTAAGCCAATAAATCCGCCGCCCACTACAACAGCCCGTTTGCACCCTTTTTCTTCCGCATACTTTCTGGCTTCAATAGCATCCTTTGGAGTACGTACCGTAAACACCCCCGAAAGCCCGGTTCCTTCCACAGGCGGAACCGATGGTTCCGCTCCCACCGCAATCACCAGCTTATCATAACTAACACTCTGTAATCCGTCCGCCTGCACGGAAATAGTTTTCGCATCGGCATCCACCGCTACCACTTCGCTGCCCGTATGTACCTCTGTTCCCGTCAAACCCATGAATTTTGCCGGGGTATTCACAATCAATTCCTCTCTTGTTTCGATAGAACCCCCGATATAGTACGGAAGCCCGCACCCTGCATAAGAAATATCATCCCCCTTGGTGTAAATGACAATTTCATCCTGCGGATTCTCCCTTTTCAGTTTTGCAGCTACTTTCGTTCCGGCTGCCACGCCTCCCACAATTACAACTTTCATACCCATCCATCTCCTATCCAGTCTTTTTGCTTCATAATGATTTCACAATAATTTCATAGTGATTCCGGCACAAATTCACCGATGGTTTTGGTAGCCCCTA